>Ga0172382_10009818_pt1 | contig 12974 bp, 12 predicted proteins | sample Leawel138RmetaG_FD_122245 | JGI IMG/M metagenome (GOLD analysis project Ga0172382, IMG submission 122245) | Leachate microbial communities from a municipal landfill in Southern Ontario, Canada - Leachate well 138R metaG | ecosystem: Engineered > Solid waste > Landfill > Unclassified | place...
AATGGGAATGGATTCTGCTGGTGTCTTTGTTTCGACTGCTCTAGTCGGATTCATCGCGACGATGATCATGGGACTTGTGGCCAATTATCCAATTGTCTTATCGGCAGGTATGGGGCTTAATGCTTACATCACCTATAGTGTTTCTATAGATTTTGGATTCACTTGGCAAGAATCAATGATTCTTCTTACTATTACTGGAATACTTTTCTTTGCGATGTCACTCACACCGATTAGAAAAATCATCATCGAGACAATTCCAAAAGATTTAAAATTGATCATCTCTGCGGGATTAGGAGCTTTTATTTGTTTCGTCGGATTAAAAACTTCAGAAATCATCAGTGATAATCCTGATACTTTAGTCTCACTCGGGAGTCTTTCTCAACCTTCAATTCTGATCGCTTTAATCGGTACTGTTCTCTGTTTTGGGCTGATGTTTGTCAAACGACCAAACTTAGCGAAAATGGCGATTCCACTCGGCATCCTATTTACGGCGATAATCGGCGTTGTCACATATTTGATTATCTACTACGGATTTGGAGCTGGTCATACAGGTTTAGACGGATTGCCGATTCCTCCGTGGCTAGACGACAGTCTCGAAAAAATGTGGGGTGGACAAGGTTTAGAAAAAGTCGTTTTCTTTGGTTATGCCAACAGTGAAACAAAACCTGCTGAATCATTTGGAGAAATGCTTGCAAAAATTTTCTCTACTCCAGGGACTTATATCGCTATTTTTTCAATGATTTTCGTCAACCTATTCGACACGACTTCTACGCTTTTAGCAATTGGTAAAGACGCAGGCATCATCGATGAACAAGGAAAAATGAAAAACTCTAATCGCGCGGTCTTAGCCGATGCGACTGGTGCGCTTATCTGTGCGCCGTTAGGAACTTCAACCGTTACTTCTTTTGCCGAATCTGGAGTTGGCGTTTCTCTTGGCGCTAAAACTGGATTGGCCGCAGTCACTGCTGCATTTATGTTTCTGCTCGCAGCATTTATTTATCCGGTATTTTCGATCTTTACAGTCGGAAGCGTAACTGCTCCAGCGCTCATCGCGGTTGGAACGATGATTTTTGTCGGTAATTTTAAAGAAATTAATTTTAACGATAAAATCGCAGCTTTCACAGGATTCATCACCGTTATTATGATTCTTCTCACCTATTCAATTTCATATGGTTTAGGAATTGGTTTAATCACTTATTGCACGATGATGTTATTTGCAAGACGCGGAAGAGAAATTTCGCCGGTCACTTATGTGATCTCTGCATTATTTATTTTGGCGTTTGCGGCAAATGAAATAGTAAAATTTATATAAGCAACTAACCTCTTCGGAGGTTTTTTAATATCTTTGTCGACGAGACATTAAAACTTTATGCTCATTTTTTCGACAAGATAAGATGAAAGTTTTGAACAAGAGAATACAATAATTTATATTTGCAATCTCTATTATCTTTTGATAATATGATTAAGCGCTTTTTAGCGCTACGGATGGTCCGCTACCGACTTACTATCGGGGATGAACATCAAGAGAAAATTATGTGAGGGAGGCAAGAATATGAACAATAATCTAGTCAAAGAAGTAAGTGCGTCCCAAGTCCGTTTAGATATCCCTGAGTTTTCATCCGGTGATGAAATCAAAGTCTCAGTGCGGATTATCGAAAACAAGAAAGAGCGAATTCAAATTTTTCAAGGAGTCGTCATGCAAGTGCGTGGCTCTGGTGTGAGCAAAACGTTCACAGTTAGAAAAATTTCTAACGGAATCGGTGTGGAAAGAACTTTCCCGATCAATTCCCCAGTCATTGCGAAAATTGAAGTTGTCAAACGCGGTAAAGTCCGTCGCAACAAAATCTGGTATCTCAGATCTCGCTCGGGCAAATCAGCACGCATCAAAGAAATTCTCAAGTAAGGAGCGTTTCATTAAAAAGAACTCATTTGAGTTCTTTTTTTATTTCTCGGGTTTTTCTAAAAATATGCTTTTGCCTTATCGAATCTTTTATCTATAATAAATAGAGATATGACCACTAAGTTAAAAAAATCCGGAAAATATAAAAAGTTTGTCAATATTATTTATATTTTGTTTTATTTCTTTCTCGTCGTTGGAATCGTTGCGATGAGCACTTTACTTTTTAATAAGTATTATTACATCACCTTTTATATCGATGGACAATCGATGTATCCGACTTTAAATAGTCAAGGAACCGAAACCCTCCCTGCTAAACGCAAAGATTTTGGAATTGTCGATGAACACCGCAGCGCGGTCAATAAAATCAAACGATTTGATATTGTCACCACTTATTATCCAGGTGATTATGATGGTAATGGCGAACTCTTAGAAAATGCCGAAAAGAAAATCAAACGAGCAATTGGACTTCCAGGTGAAACGATTTCCACTGATGGAAGAGAGATTTATATCAATGGGACTATACTAAAACTTCTTTATACTCCTGGGACTGGGAGTTTAGCTTACACTGCTCCAACCTCACTTCAAGATGATGAATATTTTCTTATTGGAGATAACTGGGGACATTCTTCGGACTCGACCAATCCTGGAAACGGGCCGATTAAAAAAGAATGGATCACCGGAGTTTTTATCGCCACCGAAGGAACATGCATCCTTGAAATAAATGAAGAAGGTAAGAAAATCGCTACCGATTTCAAATACCATTGGCCGATTTTCTATAAACGTTAATTATGCGCGAAAAGAATATTCATTGGTTTCCAGGGCACATGAAAAAAGCTCTTAACGAAATCGAGCGAAGAGTGAAACTAATCGATGTCGTGATTGAGATTTTAGATGCGCGAGCTCCTCAGTCGAGCATGAATTATTTTCTTGAAGAAAAAATCAAAACCAAACCTCATTTATTTCTGCTCAGCAAGGCTGATCTAAGTGATCCAATAGAAAATGAGAAATGGATTGCTCATTTTCAAAAAGATGGTAATAAAGCGCTGATCGGTAATTTGAATGATAAGAATATTATCGTCCAAATCAAAAAAGCGCTCGGCGAATTAGCAGTTCAAAAAAGAGAAAGAGAAAAGCGTCGAGGGATGAAACCTCAAGCGATTAAAACGATGATCATCGGAATTCCTAACGTCGGGAAATCGACCTTGATCAATAAAATTGCAAAACGCGCTTCAGCAGGAGTTGAAAATCGCCCAGGTCTCACTCGCTCTGAACAGTGGATTAAAGTCGATAAAGATTTCATTTTATTGGATACGCCAGGGATTTTGCCGATGAACTACGAAAATCAAGAAATCGCGGCAAAATTGGCCTTAATCGGTTCGATTCGCGAGGATATTTTGCCTTATGATGTCCTTGTCAGTCATCTTTTAGATATTTTAAATACATTTTATCCAAATAGCCTCAGCGAAAGATTTGACGTTACAAATCTTAAAGACGAGCAATCGGTCATTGAAAAAATCGCACTTAAACGCGGATTGATCTCCAGTGGGAAAATCGATTTAGCTAAAGCGGAGAGATTACTCATCCAAGAATTTAAAGATGGACTATTAGGTAAAATCACTTTAGAAAGAATTTAATGGCTTTAAATTACGAGAAAAAATATTATGACCAAGGGTTTAGCTTTGTCGTCGGAATCGATGAGGCAGGACGGGGTCCGCTTTTAGGACCGGTCGTCGCCTGTGCTCTTATTTTGCCAAAAGACTTTTCAAGCGATTTGATCGATGATTCGAAAAAACTTTCCCAAAAGAAAAAGGAGCAGGCATATAAACTCCTCATCGCTAATGCTTTAGATTATGGGATTGGAATTGTCTCATCTCAAGAAATCGATGAACTCAATATCTATCAGGCTTCACGTCTAGCGATGATTAAAGCTCTTAAGGCCCTCAAACACCATTATGAGGTGATTCTGACCGATGCGATGTCGATTCCTTTTGAAAACGTCTCTTTTGAAGCGCTGATCAAGGGCGATCAAAAGGCTCAATGTATCGCGGGTGCATCGATTATTGCCAAAGTGACTAGAGACCGCTTGATGGAAGAATTAGATGCGCAATATCCTCTTTATGGAATCAAATCGCATAAAGGCTATCCGACTAGAAAACATTTAAAGGCTTTGAAAGAATTCGGGCCAATTAAAGGTGTTCATCGCTACACTTATCGCCCAGTTAAAAAAGTTTTAAAAAAATAAAAAAATATTTTAGTAAAAAATAAATAAATCTCCTATGTGTAAAAGGAGGTTTTTATTTTGAAAGCAAGAAACATACTGATTTTCTTATCTTTAAAATATCAAGGAGACTGGGACCTTATATATAGCGCGATATCCGCGCGCGAGAAGTTGGATTTAAACGAAGTTGATCAAGCGATTGAAAAACTTCCTTATCAATGTCTAACCTTACTCGATTCTCAATATCCAGAAATCTTAAAACGATATCATAAACCACCATTTGTCTTATTTTATTATGGGGATATTTCATTACTTGCCGATTCACGTCAAATACTCGCTGTAGTCGGATCGAGAAAATGTTCTAGTTATGGCCAAAAAGCGACGAAGAGTCTCGTCTTCTCCTTGGCGTCCACGCAGACTATTATTTCTGGGTTAGCTCTAGGAATTGACACTATCGCTCATGAAGCTGCGATTACGGCGAAGGGAAAAACGATTGCAGTTTTGGGTTCAGGTATCGATTATTGTTATCCTAAAAGCAACCTCTTACTATATGAGAAAATCAAAAATCACCACTTGATAATCTCTGAATATCCAGATGAAGTTCCTCCTAACAGCGATCATTTTCCTTTTCGAAATCGAATTATTTCTGCTTTGAGTTGGGGAGTTTTGGTCCCTGAGTCTAAAGAAAAATCTGGGACAAGCGTGACGATTACCCATGCGATATATCAAGGAAAAGAAGTGATGTGTGTTCCTTTTCCTTATGATGAAGATAGTTATAATAATCGTCTCATTAAAGACGGAGCGACCTTAGTTGAAAGTGCCGAACAAGTCTTGGATCAGCGTCCAAATCATCTTTAAAAATTTTCATATCCTATATATTAAGGATATAAGAGTTTAGCGTTTGACAAGACGAGTAAAGATGCATATAGTATCATACTTAAAGAGGAAAATTATGAAACTAATTATCGTTGAATCTCCGACTAAATGCGCCACGATTAAAAGATATCTTGGTGACGATTATGAAGTGTTAGCATCTCGAGGACATGTTCGTGATCTCGCCACCAGTGGTAAGGGTGGTTTAGGAGTCGATGTTGAAAACGATTTTAAACCGACTTATGTCATAAATAAAGAACGTGCAGCGACCGTTAAAGAATTAAAAAGATTCGCTAAAAAAGCCGAAGATATTATTCTTGCGACTGACCCAGACCGTGAAGGAGAAGCGATCGCTTGGCATTTAGCACAAATTCTTGAACTCGATTTAAATACGACAAAAAGACTTGAATTTCATGAGATTACAAGAGACTCGGTAACTCACGCAATTGCTAATCCTAAAACCATCGATTTGGATTTAGTGTCTTCCCAAGAAACAAGAAGAATTCTCGATCGGATTATCGGCTTTAAACTCTCTTCTTTTCTTTATAAAAAAATTCGTTCTCGCTCTGCGGGAAGGGTTCAATCTGCGACCTTAAAAATCATCGCGGACGTCGACAATGAAATCAAAGCTTTTGTCCCTGAAGAATATTGGAAAATTTTGGTGGACATCGATATCCACGGAACTGTAATGGCGTTAGATTTAAAGAAGATAAATGATGAAAAAGTCGAGATCCATAACGATGCTGAAGCGAGTCAAATTTTAGCCCTAGTTCCCGATGTCATGAAAGTTAAAAAAGTGAAAAAAGAGATCAAGAGCAGAGTCGCCAAACCTCCTTTTACAACCTCGACTTTACAACAAGCCGCTTATAACAAATTCGGCTATAAAACCAGCAAAACCTCGATAATTGCGCAGAAATTGTATGAAGGTGTCGCAATTAAAGACGGTTTAGTTGGCCTTATTACATATATGAGGACAGACTCAACGCGCCTTTCTGAAACCTTCATCAACCGAGCGAAAAATTATATCACTGAAGCCTTTGGGGCCAACTATATTGGTGAGACCAAAAAGAGCGTTAAAAAAAGAGAACTAGCCCAGGATGCTCACGAAGCGATTAGGCCGACGGGAAACCATCGAACACCTCAATCTTTAAAACCGTATTTGACGACTGAAGAATACAATATTTATAAGCTCATTTATAACCGGGCTGTCGCCTCTATAATGGCGCCTAAAAAAGAAGAAATCACCACGGTTACCTTTGAAGAAAACGGACTGACTTTTGCCTTGCAAGGATCACGGCGAATCTTCGATGGCTATGAGATTTTATATCAATATGATGACGATGCTTTCGTCGATAAATATCTCCCGAAAATTTCAGAAGGTGAAGAGTTTAAAATCACTGCCAAAAATAAAGAACAAGAATTCACCCAACCGCCCACACATTTTTCTGAGGCGAGGATTATCAAGACGATGGAACAAGTCGGAATCGGCCGGCCTTCCACTTATGCTTCAACGATTGCAATTTTACAAAAACGCAAATACGTGACCAATGAATCCGGAGTCTTAAAAACCACCGATCAAGGTCAGAAGACCATCGCCGTTTTAGGTGAATATTTTCCTGAAATCATCGATGCCAAATACACGGCAAAAATGGAAGAAAAACTCGACAATATCGCAAGTAAAAAATTAAGTCAATTCAAGATTTTAAAAAGCTTTTATCAACCATTCATGGACGATGTCGCTAAAGCAATGCAAAAAGCTAAAGACGACGAACCGCCAACTGGGAAATTCTGTCCAAAATGCGGCAGTCCACTCGTTTATAAAAATGGTAAAAAAGGAAAGTTCCTCGGTTGTTCGGCTTTCCCTAAATGCCGTTATATTGAAAAAGATAGCGAAAAGTGAAGAGGGAACTATTAACCCTCTTTTCTTTTTATTATATAATTAAAAGATGAACCGACCTTTAAGCGAATTTTTAGAATATTTGAAGCTCGAAAGAAATTATTCACCTCGGACTTCTGAATCATACCGTTCAGATATTGAAAAATTTCATCTTTTTATCGCTAAAGAAGGAATTTTGATGGATGAAGTGACGCCGCTCGTCATTCGCAATTTTTTAACAGATGAACTAAAAAGTGGAATTTCAAAGAGAAGTTCAAAAAGAAGACTATGTGCTCTTCGCCATTATTACTCTTTTTTAATGAAAAAAAAGTATGTTAAAGAAAATCCATTTCTCTACATCAGTTCTCCAAAGATCGAAAAGAAATTTCCAAAAGTTCTTTATCAAGAACAAATCGAAGATATTTTAAAAGCGAATCGAAGAAGACAAGACGAAATCGCCCTTCGCGATCAGGCGATTTTAGAACTCTTATACTACACTGGAATTCGAGTCAATGAATTGGCAAATTTGGATTTACAAGATTTTGATAACAATCGGAGAATTATCAAAGTCCACGGAAAAGGGAACAAAGATCGACTCTTACCTTTTACGGAAACATGCCGTTTGACCATTTTAAAATACATCAAAGAAGTCAGGGTTAAATCAGCAGCACTCAGCAAGGAACCATCCAGTGCCTTATTTTTGAGTCAAAAAGGAGAGAGATTGACGAACCGTGGAATCGAATATATCCTCGATCAAATCGAACTTAAAACTGGAGAATTTGTCGGTTTGCATCCGCATATTTTAAGACATAGCTTTGCAACTCATCTCCTTGAAAAAGGAGCAGATCTCCTCGTCATTCAAGAACTTTTAGGCCACACTTCGCTAAATGCGACCCAAATTTACACTCACGTGACCGAAGAAGCGATGCAAGCTTCATATCGGCAAGCCCACCCGCGTGCTAAAAAGAGTTCTAAAATCGATAAGACAAAATAAATCGTTGTGATTACGTGAATAATGTTTTGAAATGCGAAATGTTTAGATAAATTGTTTACCTAATTTTCATTATTGTGATACAATAAACGCGCTCTACAGGTTGTAGAGACTACACACACTGCGGATTCGACCTCCATAGTCTTGCTGAAAAGTGAGGGAGCGTCGTCAGAAACAGTGGAGGGAAAACTAATTAAGGAGGTCACAGATGAGTGACGAAAAAAAAGAAGTAGTTTTAGAAGAGACTACACAACAAGAAGCTCCGACGATGGAAGCTTTACTCTATGATCCAACCGCGCCGATCATGACGATGAAAAAATTGCTTGAGGCAGGTGCCCACTTCGGACATCCGACCAAGAAATGGAATCCAAAAATGAAAAAGTATATTTTTGGGGCGCGAAACGGTGTTTATATCATCGATCTTAAAAAGACCGCTGAATGCATCGACGTTGCTTATAAAGCGCTAAAAGAAATCGTTGATCAAGGAGGAAAAGTCCTCTTTGTCGGAACGAAAAAACAAAGCGTTGACGCTGTCGAAGCTGAAGCACTACGTTCTGGTTCGTTTTACATCACTAACCGTTGGTTAGGAGGAACGTTGACGAACTTTAAAACGATTCAATCTCGAATCAGATATCTCAAAGATTTAGAACGAAGAGATGAAAGCGGCGAATTCGATTTGATGAACAAAAAAGAAGCCGCCTTGCTACGCAAAGAAAAAGATAAACTCAATAAAAACTTAATCGGTATCAAAGAAATGCGTAAAATTCCGAACGCCTTATTTGTTGTCGATCCATTTAATGAACGCATCGCTGTTTTAGAAGCTCGTAAACTTAAAATTCCCGTTTTTGGAATCGTCGATACAAATGTCGATCCAGACTATATCGATTTTCCAATTCCGGCAAACGATGACGCAGTTCGTTCAATCGCTTTAATTCTCGCTGTCTTAGCTGACGCAGTTGTCGAAAGTAAAGGTGGAACCCCAGTGGTCGCTTATACGAAAGATGAAGGTGATGAAGTGACGATGAAAGATGCAATTCGTTTAGCGGATAAAGAAAACGCTGAAAAACTCGCACGAATTCGCGCGGAAAGAAAACTTCGTCAAGAACGTTACGAACGCGATCAAGCCGAAAGGATGAGAATTCGAGCAGAAAGACAAAAGGCACAAGCTGCCGAAGCAGAAAAAGCTGAAGAACCAAAGGGAGAATAATATGGCATCTGGAAATCTAATTGAATTAATTAAAATATTGCGAGAGAGAACTGGCGCCGGAATGATGGATTGCAAGAAAGCTCTTGAAGATAACGAACTCGACTTAGAAAAAGCAACTGATTATCTAAGAGAAAAAGGAATCGCAAAAGCCGCCAAGAAATCCGAACGTGTCGCTGCTGAAGGGTTGACGAATGTCCGCATTTGCATCTCTTGTGCTAAAGCAATTGTCTATGAAGTCAATTGTGAAACCGACTTTGTCGCTCGAGGAGATGGGTTTAAAGAACTCGTTCAAGAAACCGCTAAAGCCGTTCTTCACAATGAACCAAAAACAATTGAAGAAGCGCGAGAAATGACTCACGAACTATTCACGAATGCAACTGTTAAAATCGGTGAAAAACTCGATTTTAGACGCTTCGAAATTCTCCATAAAGGTGAAGGGCAAATCATCGGCTCTTACATCCATATGGGTGGAAAGATATCCGTTGCTGTCTTGCTAGATAAAGAAGATCAAGAACTCGCTGACAATCTAGCGATGCACATCGCAGCAAATGCACCGATATATTTGACAAAAGAAGCGATTCCGCTTGAAGAAAAAGAAAAAGAAACCGCGATCCAACTCGAATTGATGAAAGGCGATCCAAAATTAGCTGGAAAACCGCTTGAAATGCTCAAGAAAATCGTCGAAGGGAAAGTGAATAAAATTCTCTTTGAAGCTGTCCTCAGTGAACAAACATATTTGCTAGATGAGACCAAAACCGTTGGACAAGTCCTCCTTGAACACGGCGCGAAAGTCTTAAAAATGGTCCGTTTCCAAGTTGGAGAAGGCATCGAGAAAAGAAACGATGACTTCGCTGATGAAGTGATGAATCAAATCAAATAAAGGAACACTTTTATGTGTTTCTTTTATTAGGAGGTGGAAATAGTGTATAAGAGAATCTTGCTTAAACTAAGCGGCGAAGCGCTGGCCGACAAAGTTCAAAACCAAACGTTTAATTGTCAAAAAATCAGCAGCTTTGCTAAAGAAATCAAACAACTTCACGAAAAAGGTATTGAAATCGGTATCGTGATCGGTGCTGGAAATATCTGGCGTGGAAAATTTGCGGATTTGATCGGCATCGATTATGAAGAAGCAGATTACATGGGGATGATCGGCACGATTATCAATAGCGTCGCTCTAGCGAGTGCGCTAAAGAAAGTCGGAGTTCCATCACTTGTGATGAGTGCGATCAATATCGACCCGGTCACTATTCCTTACGACCCTGAACTCGCCAGACAAAAACTGAAAGAAAAAACAGTAGTAGTCTTCGGCGGCGGAACCGGAAAACCTTATTTTACAACCGACACTGCAGCGACGATGCGGGCGATTGAAATCGAGGCTGACGTGATTTTGATGGGAAAATATGGAGTCGATGGAGTTTATGACACCGACCCAAGAAATAATTCAGATGCGCACCTTCTTAAAAAAATCTCTCATCAAGAAATCATCGATAAAAAACTTGAAGTGATGGATTTATCTGCAGTCGAACTAATTAAAAATCAATCAATCGACATTCGGGTCTTCAATATGAATGATCCGACCAACATCAACAAAGTAACTTTTGGAGAAGATATCGGAACGACGATAAAAAAAGGAGAATAAAATGGACGAATTGAAAAATGAAGCAAAAATCGCCATGAGCAAAACGATCGAATCATTTCGGGGAAGTCTAGCAACATTGAGAACCGGAAGAGCTAATCCATCGATTTTAAATAATATTTTGGTAAATTATTACGATACCTTAACTCCTCTTAACCAAATCGCGGCAATCTCGGTTCCTGAACCTCGTCAATTACTCGTCAAACCGTTTGATAAAAACGATATGCGTGCTATTTTGACTGCGATCAATGCGGCTAACCTCGGGTTTAACCCGATCAATGAAGATAATGCGATTCGTTTAAATTTTCCTCCTCTGACCGAAGAAAGGCGACGAGAAATCGTCAAACAAGCCCGAAAACATACCGAAGAAGCTAAAGTCGCTATTCGAAATATTCGAAGAGACTTCATCGATTTAGCGCGAGCGGATGAAGATATCAGTGAAGATTTAGTCAAACGAGTCGAAAAAGAAATCCAAGAAGTCACCGATGAGATGAACAAAAATATCGATGACATCATGGCTCAAAAAGAGACCGAAATCATGACAGTATAAGGCGGTACAAATACCGTCTTTTCTTTTAGAAGGTGACGTATTTTCGCTATGCTTAGGTCACGTATTTGTGTATACTATACGAGAGGATTATCTGATGGATTTAAATATCAAACATATCGCCTTCATCATGGACGGCAATGGGAGATGGGCTAAGGCTCACGATTTACCTCGCACTTTAGGACATAAAAAAGGGTGTGAGAGAATCATTGATATTTATGAAGAATGTCTTGTTCAAGGAATTGAAGTGATGTCTTTATATGCTTTTAGCACGGAAAATTGGAATCGTCCTAAAGGAGAAGTCAGACAACTATTCATTTATCTCAACCAGTTTTTTGAGCGAGAATTAAATCGGATGTTAAAAGACGGTGCGAAAATCATCGTCTCCGGAGATATTTCTCGACTTCCTAAAAAGAGTCAAAAAGTTTGTCAAAACGCTGTTGAATTATCAAAAGAGGGAAAGAATTTTACTTTTAATATTTGTCTTAACTATGGGGGAAAGGCCGAACTCACTAAAGCGGTCAAAGAAATTGCCAATGAAGTCAAAGATCAAATACTCTTGCCTTGTGAAATCGACGAAAAGACGATTGAGCAACATCTATATACAAAAGATTTGCCTCCAGTGGATTTACTTATTAGAACTAGTGGAGAAATGCGAATTAGCAATTATTTGCTCTGGCAATTAGCATATGCCGAAATGATCTTTCCGCTTACTCCTTGGCCAGATTTTACCAAAGAAGAATTTCGCAAATGCTTAAAACAATATGCAACCCGTGAACGACGATTTGGAGGAATCAAAGATGAGTGAACGGCGAAATACAATTAAAACTAATGTCATCACTGGTGAACAACAGGTTTCTCTTTGGAAGAGAATTCTTTCAGCTGTCATTGCCTTACTCATTATCGTGCCCTGCATCTTTTTAGGTGATTGGTACTATTTTGTTCTCGCCTCATTAATCGTTGCCTTAGCCTCGTGGGAATTAGTCCACTGTGCAAAGAAAAAATATAATCCACTTCTATACATCGTGACTTTTATTCTCATCGCGATTCTCACTTTTACGCCACTGCTGAAAAATGCGTTTAAACCTTTTGCAGGCGATTGGAACTTATATTCAAATTTTGACACTCTCTATTTATCGATTTTAATCGTGGTCATTGGGATTATTCTCACTTTTTCTTTAGTTTTAATCGATAAGAATTTTGAAGTTCGAGATGCGGCTTATATCGCAATTTTTGGTATCGTCATCGGTTTAGGAATTCAATCACTTCTCTTCATCCGTTATTATCCATTGACGGAGTTTTATAGCGATGGTAATGCGGTGATCGATGCGAATTTTAATCACTTTAATTCAACGTCTTTGTTTTTCTTTATTGTCATCGGCGCTCTTATGTCTGATACCGGAGCTTATTTTACCGGTTTATTATTTGGTCGAAACAAAATCAATGAGCGAATTTCTCCGAAAAAAACTTGGGAAGGTTTTGTCGGAGGAGTGATTTTTTCTTTGATTTTTACGCAGATTTTTGGTTTTGCCCTTGCTGCTAGTGGAAGTCCGATTATCAAGAGTCTAGATTTAGAACATTGGTATTTCATCGTCATTCTTGGAGTTGAGATCTCTTTAGTCTCTCAACTAGGAGATTTTATCTTCTCTTCGGTGAAAAGATATTATGACGTCAAAGATTTTGGTTTTATCATGCCGGGGCATGGGGGAATTTTAGATCGTTTTGA
>Ga0172382_10009819_pt1 | contig 12972 bp, 10 predicted proteins | sample Leawel138RmetaG_FD_122245 | JGI IMG/M metagenome (GOLD analysis project Ga0172382, IMG submission 122245) | Leachate microbial communities from a municipal landfill in Southern Ontario, Canada - Leachate well 138R metaG | ecosystem: Engineered > Solid waste > Landfill > Unclassified | place...
ACCGAAAAGTCATCGAGACGTTGGCCCAGGTCGGTGCGTTCGATGGGCTGGGCCAGACCCGGGCTACCCTGCTGCACAACATGGATATCTACTTTGAGGCGGCCAGCCACACCCGGGAAAACCGTCTCGCCGGACAGGTGTCTCTCTTTGACGATACCGGGGTGACCGGTGAAGCAAGCTTGCCGGTAGAGGAAGTCCCGGAGTGGAATGCAACGACCCGACTGGAATACGAGCGGGAACTGTTGGGTTTCTATTTTTCCGGTCATCCCCTGGACGACTTCAAAAAAGAGTGGAAAGAACGAACCACCGTCAACCTCGGTCGTCTTGAAAACACACCCACCGGAGAGACCGTCCAGGTCCTGGGGCTCCTCTGCTCCCTGAGAACCGTTGTCACGAGAAAGGGTGATAGAATGGCCTTTGGTGTGATCGAAGACTACCATGGTCAAGTTGAGCTGGTTGCGTTTCCGGAAACCTATGCGGCCAACTTGGAAGCACTGCAGGTAAACCGCGTTATCGGTTGTGTCGGAAAGCTGGAACAGCGAAAAGGGTCCGTTCAACTGGTTCTGGATGAAGTTCGTCCACTGGATGAACTGGAAGAAAAAGACGCACAGGCGGTACATATCCGTCTGAAAACGGAGGAACTGGATGAACAATCACTCTACTCTCTTCGGGGAGACCTTGGAGAGTTTCAAGGTAACTCAGACGTCTATATTCATCTATCCGGAGACGACGGAGAAACGGTAATCCGGGTCAGTTCACAGTTGCGGGTTTCTTCAAAAAAGGGCAGTCTGGACGGTATTCGCAGGTTGCCCATCGTAAGCGAGGTATGGAAAGTATGATTCAGCAGGTTTTTAGATTTCTCGGCACGGTCATCTCCTTGTACATGATGGTGATCTTGATACGCATCATTTTCACCTGGTTTCGAGGTGTTCATACGGGCCGGGCGGAACAGTTTCTGGCCTCCATCACCGATCCGTATCTCAACTGGTTTCGGCACCATATACCGGTCCGGTTCGGTGCCCTGGATTTCTCACCGGTGGTGGGAATTCTGGTACTGGGGCTCTTTAACACCGTGGCCAATCAGATCGCCTTTTCCGGCTCCATTACACTAGGTTTTGTGTTGGCAGTCATCATCACGGCGCTATGGTCGGCTTTTTCCTTCTTTCTGACGCTGTTTCTCGTCGTCGGCATCATCCGGCTCGTTGGAATGCTGGCCAACATCGACCAGGGCGGTCGTTTCTGGATCGTCATTGAACAGATTATCAACCCCGTTCTCCAGGCGACGGTACGACCATTTTTACGGGGCCGTTTTACCAATTACCGGGATTCTCTGCTTATTTTCATAGGTGTTCTGGTCGCCGTTCTGATTCTTGGCAGGTTGGGAGTCGGCTTTCTGGCCAGGGTGATCGGGAGCATGCCCATATAGGAAACTACCGTTTCTATGATTCCCTCTGAACTCACCGAGTCGGTCCAGTCTCTTCCCGGAATCGGCCCGGGACGAGCAGAACTACTCTCCCGAATCGGTGTGGCAACTGTGGGAGATCTTTTGTACCTTCCACCGTTGCGGTACGAAGACCGCTCGGAGATTATCTCCATCGTAGAAGCGGTCCGACGCGGAGAGGGGCTGGTAGCCGCCACGGTGCACTCCCATGATCATTTCCCCCACGGCGGAAAACGGGTTCTGAAGATAACCATCGGCGATGAAAGCTCCCGGGCGGCACTCGTCTGTTTCGGCAGGAACTTTCTTGCCCGATCGTTTCCTCCAGGCAGCGAGATCCTCGTGTTTGGTCGTTTTTCCCTTCGGTACGGTGAGATTCAATCGTCGATGTTTGACGCGCAACGTGTGAAGGGCACTCCCAGTCCGACAGGAATCCTACCCGTCTATCCTCTCACCGAGGGGTTATCCCAGAAGGCGGTACGCCTCGCCGTTGGGGCCGCCCTGAAGCGTTACCTCCCGGAACTGGAAGACCCTCTCCCCGACGAAATTCGTGAAATGGAAGGTCTTCTCCCCCTGGATAGAGCACTTCAGAGTATTCACACCCCTGATACAACGGAAGCACCAAAACAAGCGCTCCGGCGCCTCAGCTTTGAAGAACTCTTCCTCTTTCAGCTTTCCCTGGCACACCGCTCAATGGTGCGCAAACGGGCAGTTCGCCGTCCACGGCCAGAACGGACACGACGCCTTTTGGAAACACTTCGTTCGGCCTTACCCTTCAACCTTACCGAAGACCAGGAGACGGTACTCCACGAAATTGTAACGGACATGAAAAAACCGTGGCCTATGAACCGACTCCTTCACGGCGACGTCGGGTCGGGGAAGACCCTTGTAGCCCTTCTGGCGGCAGTCCATGCGGTCGAACGGGGAGAACAGGCTGCACTGATGGTACCCACCGAGCTTTTGGCAAGACAGCACGCGTGGAATGCGGCGCGGCTGCTTTCACCGGCGGGAGTATCCCTCGCACTTGTTCTGGGCAGTATCCGGACACCGGTACGGCGGGCGCTGACGGAAGCTCTGGCAGAGGGGTCGATAGACCTTGTCGTCGGGACCCACGCACTTTTCAGTCAGGACATCGAGTACGCAAACCTGGGACTGGTGGTGATTGACGAGCAGCACCGGTTTGGCGTTGACCAGAGGGAGGCGATCGTCGAACGGGGACCGGCCCCGGACGTTCTGTTGATGAGCGCCACGCCGATTCCGCGATCCCTTGCTCTGACGGCGTTTGGAGAGAGTGATATCAGTACCATTACCACCCTGCCGCCGGGCCGAAAACCGGTAGAGACTCACCTCGCCAGAATGGGTAACGAAACACGGGTGTACGAGTTTATCCGCCGGGAACTGGCTGCGGGAAGACAGGCGTATTTTGTCTATCCCGCTATCGAAGAGGGGGGAGTCCGAGGGCTGCGCAGTGCGACCGACATGGCCGAGACGCTGGCGGACTACTTTCAAGGGCATACGGTGGGGCTGGTCCACTCCCGGATGGACCCGGACGTACGGTCCGAGACGATGCGGCGTTTCAACGATGGTGCCGTCGACGTCCTGGTAGCGACCAGTGTGGTTGAAGTCGGCGTGGACGTACCAAACGCGACTTGTATGGTCGTTGAACACGCCGAGCTCTTTGGCCTGGCCGCACTACACCAACTGAGAGGCAGAGTCGGTCGCGGCCCGCACCAGGCGTACTGCTTTCTCGTCTACCAAGAGCCCCTGACGGATGAGGGAAAAGAACGCCTCAGGGTTCTGTACCAGAGTCATGACGGCTTCTTTATCGCGGAAGAAGACTTGCGAATCCGTGGCCCCGGCGATATGTTCGGCACCAAACAGGCGGGCTTCCTCCCCCTTCGAATTGCCGATATCCAGCGGGACATGGACCTGATGATTCGTGGACGCACACATATAGCACGTATCCTCACAGACGACCCGGATCTGCAGCAACCACAACACCTACCGGCAAGAAGAGCCGTCGGCATAACCGACCAGGAGAATCAATGAGAATCAGCGGCGGCACCCTGCGGGGTAAGCGCATCACCTGCCCTCCCGGCATTATCAGACCGGCCATGGACCGCATGAGAGAGTCCATGTTTTCCATTCTGGGTCCTCTTGAGAGCGTATCGTTTCTCGATCTTTTTAGCGGGTCCGGCCTTGTGGGGATTGAAGCGTGGTCTCGCGGCGCCCGGCCGGTGGTGCTGGTGGAACGGGACCGGAAGAAACGGGATACCATCCGCCGTAACTTCGACGGTCTTGAGCCCCCGCCGGTTCTGCACATGGAACCGGTGGAACGCTTTATTCAGCGAAACAAAACGGTCTTCGATATCGTCTATCTGGATCCGCCGTTTTCCTATCCTTTCAAAAAGGACTTGTTGAACCGGGTTGCAGTTTCCCGATCGGTACATGCCGGGACGGTTGTGCTCATCCACGCCCCGACCGAAGAAGCCCTGGACAACGTGGACGGAATGCCTCGCTACGACCAGCGTGACTACGGTGGATCCCGGTTGTCTTTTTTTCGAGTAGAGGAAAAAGCAGATGGTGGTTTATAACGAAAGAACCTGTTACCATCGACCGGTCATGAAAAAAGGGCATATGCATCGTCGGCTGAGCTTACCAACAGGGACTGAGACTCTCAGACTCCGTGAGGCAGACCGGCAAAGGCGCATAACGCGCCGACTGGAAGAGATGTTTGACGCCTGGGGATATGCTCCGGTAGAGACGCCACTGGTCGATTTTTTTGAAGTCTATCGACGTCTTCTCAGCGAGAATGACGTACTACAGATATACCGGGCCGTAGACCGACAAGGGGAGATTCTTGCCCTGCGGTCGGACACAACTCTGTTTCTGGCCAAACAGTTGGGGTTGCACCTTTCACTGGAGGATCTTCCTGTAAGGGTCTACTACCACGAACAGATTGTTCGGGCCGAAGAGCGTCATGATATTGCCAGCAATGAGTACCAGCAGGCCGGAGTGGAGCTGGTAGGGCTCCCCGGTACCGACGCTGATGCTGAGGTCATAATCCTCGCCATGGAGGCGTTGAAGTCGCTGGGCGTCGACGGCGCCGTCGTCCACGCCGGGTCCCATGCCGTCCTGGAGGAGGTCCTTACCGCGCTGGAGGTGGATTCAGGTAAACGTGATGTGCTGCGTGAGACGCTGCCGGGGCTGGTAAAGACACGGTCTTTCGAACACCCCCTCTTCATGGAGCTGCCCGAAACGTACCGCACCCTGTTGCAGTTTATCGGGTCTCGGGAGGAACTTTCAGAGTTGGCCGCCCGGGAGCATAACGCGTGGAGCGCCGGCGTACGCCGCACGCTGGACGATCTGTCCGCCACGATCAGTAAGATCCCCGGAGATTCCCAGGATTTCCGTATTGATCTCTCCGAACTTGGCGCCCGCGGGTACTACACCGGCATCGCCTTTTCCGTCTATCTGCCGGAAAGCAATTCGGCAGTCCTGAGAGGCGGACGCTACGACCGACTTCTCGTCTCATTTGGAATCGACGCGCCGGCGGTTGGTTTTTCTATGTTTCCCCGAAAACTCCCGCCCCACACCATGGCGACGCAGTCGGATACCCATCGGAACATATCTTCACTGGAAATGCGGATTGCCGCCGGTCGGGAAGCGACCGGATCCAGGAACGGTGGCGGTACGAAGGACGCCTCATGAAAAGCCCGATGACGATCGCCCTTCCAAAGGGGCGTCTTTTCAACACAACGAAAGAGTTGCTTGACCGCTGCGGCTATGAGTTGGAGGTGGGTGAGCGGCAGCTGGTAGCCCAGGAGAAAAACAACTCCCTTCAGGCAATTCTTGTGAAAAATTCGGACCTCCCAACGTATATCCACCACGGTATTGCCGGACTGGGTATCTGTGGAACCGACGTGATATACGAGAGCGGCTACAATTTCTTTGAACTCCTGACGCTTCCCTTTGGCCGAACAGAGATATGTCTTGCCGGCAAGGTCGATGACGGCCGGAATCATCGCGCCGCGAGCTCACTGACAATTGCAAGTAAGTTCACCCGTTTTACCAGAGACTACTTCCACAGCCGGGGTGTTCCCGTTTCGGTTATCAGACTCGACGGTTCGGTAGAATTGGCGCCCGTCCTCGGTCTGGCACCGTATATTGTCGATTTAGTGGAGACCGGGAGTACTCTGAAAGCACACAATCTGGAAGTCAAAGAGGTCCTGGGCCACACAGAAGTCAAACTGATCACAAACCGGGCGTTCTACAAGTACCATTACAGGAGAATCGACGCTTTTGTAGATCAGATACGAAAGGTGGTATACTAGGCATTATGGGGGAAAATGACCCAATCGGCGTATCGTCGGCGGGTTTTCTGAAAGTCGGTTCCCTTGATCCCGACTCGCTTGACAGATCAAAACGGGCGGCTCTGATCCGAAAGGGTAACGAGCTGTTTAACGACGGCCACTACGATATGGCCCAGCGAATATTTCTTACGGTTCGGTATTCCGATGGACTGATCCGCCTGGGAAATTACCGCGTGAAACAGGGTCGCCCACTGGACGCATTCCGGTTGTTTTGGGTCGCCCGTGACCGACGTCGTATTGATGAGATGGCCGAACAGATGGCCGGCGTACTACGCCACTGGTTACAAGAAGATGAGTGAACACGATAATATCGAAGAAGAGAATGAGCACCTGGCCCTCCTGTCACAACAGGGTTACCAGCTGCTGAAAGAAAATATGTATGAAGAGGCGAGAGCCCGGTTTGAAGAGATTCTTGCGGAGGATCGGGAGAACAACTACGCTCTGGTCGGTTTGGGAGACCTGGAGCGTAAACTTGGGCAGTATGACCGGGCGGCGCGTTACTACCAGCAATGCCTGGATTTTTACCCGGACAACAACTACGCTCTTTTCGGGCTGGCCGAAAGTTACCGGGAACTCAAACAGTACAACCGGGCCGTACAGCACTGGGAAAAATATCTGGAGCATGACGATAAAAATGTGACCGTCCTGACCCGCGTCGCCGATGCGTACCGGAAAGCACGCAATTTTGAGAGGTCCAGAGAACTCTATCTTCAGGTGCTGGACCTTGAAGAGCAGAACCCCTACGCCCTCATCGGTTTGGGGCACCTCTACTATGACTTCAAACGCTTTGAAAACGCCCTCCACTACTGGGAGGCGATGTACAAAATCAGCGGTGAGTCTGTTGACATTCGGGTACTGACGTCCTTGGGGAACTGCCACCGAAAGCTCAAGACCTACGAGCAGGGGATACCGTATTTCGCCAAGGCGATCGAACGGGAACCTGATAATTTTTACGCTCTCTACGGTCTGGCCGACTGTTATCGCGGCATGCATAAACCGGAGCAAGCTCTGGAGTACTGGTGTAAGCTTCGGGACATCGATGGGACCAACAAGGTCATACTTACCCGTATAGGAGACGCCTACCGCAACATGGACCAGTACGACACTGCCGAGGAGTACTACCAAAAGGCGCTGAACATCGCCTTCGACTCATATGCTGTTCTCGGACTTGCCATTATTCACCGGATACGAAAAAACTACGATGCCGCCATCACGACGTTGGAAGACCTGGTAAACTCGGACCCGAGTAACGTCCGAGCTACTCTCGAATTGGCACGGTGTTATGAAGAGTTGAAACGCATTCCCGAGGCACTAGCCATACTTTCACGGCACACCCAGGCGGTTCGCAATCCGTCAAAGTCGATCCTGCGGAGGATAGCTGAACTGCGCCCCGGCGACTGACCGATAGACCGGTGGACCGGCACCACCTTTTGCCGGCTTTTTTACTTCAGCTGTTTTCAGGTTCCAGCACGGCCCTGATTCGACGTACTCCTTGCGAGGATGACTGCTCTTTGAGAATACGGAACTTCCCCAGCTGCTTCGTGTGTTCAACATGCGGACCACCGCAGACCTCTTTAGAGTAGTCACCGATGGAGTACATTTTTACGACCTCGTCGTATCGGTCGCCGAAAAATGCCAGGGCACCTTCCTTTTTTGCTTCGGCCAGGGTCGTCGTTTTCATGGATATCGGCAAATCCGCGCCGATCTTCTCGTTTACGATTTCTTCGACTCGTCGAATCTGTTCATCCGTCATTTTCTCAGGATGGGTGAAATCAAACCGCAGCCGCTCAGGCGTGATGTTGCTGCCCTTCTGAGTGACGTGTTCACCCAGAACGTCCCGCAGCGCCTGATGCATCAGGTGTGTTGCCGTATGCAGGGCCGTCGTCATCTCTGAGTGATCGGCCAATCCGCCCTTGAACGTCTGATTCCCATCCAGCTTTGACTTTTCCCGGTGCTTTCGAAAGGCCGCTTCAAAACCGTCGGAATCTACGGTCAAACCGTGCTCTCCCGCCAGTTCCTCGGTGATCTCCAGCGGAAATCCGTAGGTGTCGTAGAGTTTGAACGCCAGCCGCCCCGGGATTTCGCGCCTGTTCCCTTTCAGAAGGTTGGGCAGCATTTTTTCAAACTCCCGTTCCCCGTTTTGGAGGGTCTTCAGAAAGCGTTCTTCCTCGTGCGCCAGTTCTTCCAGAATGAAATCGGCCTGTGTTCTCAAAAGCGTATAGAAATCAGAGTAAATATCGATGACGATCCGGGCCGGTTGCACCAGAAACTCGCCTTCCAGCCCCAGTTTACGACCATGACGCATCGCCCGACGGATCAACCGCCTGAGGACGTAGCCCTGGGCCACGTTGGACGGTGTGACGGCGTTTTCATCACCAAGGATGAAGGTTGCCGTCCGGACGTGATCAGCAATTATGCGGATGGACCGGTCTGCATCGTCTTCACCACCGTACCGTTTTCCCGTAAGCTCTTCGATCTTGCGGATAATCGGTTGGAACACTTCGGTGTCATACACCGATTTCTTGCCCTGTAAAATGGCGATGGTGCGTTCAACACCCATACCGGTGTCGACGCACTTCCGTTCTAACGGCCGGTAATTGCCCTGTGCGTCTTTGTTGTACTGCATAAAGACGTCGTTCCAGATTTCCAGAAATTTTCCGTCGGAAACACCAGGACGGCTTTCGACGGTACCGGGTATACCCGTATCAACAAACATCTCCGAATCGGGGCCACACGGTCCCGTCTGCCCCGCTGGGCCCCACCAGTTGTCATCCCGACCTAGAAAGTATATGCGGTCCCGGGGAATACCGGCCCGTTCCCACGCGGCGGCGCTTTCTTCGTCTCGAGGTACCTCGTCATCACCGGCAAAGACTGTTACCGAGATAGACTCCGGGTCAATTCCCAACCAGTCTTTTCCGGTCAGAAACTCCCAGCTCATTTCAATGGCCCCTTCCTTGAAGTAATCACCAAGGGACCAGTTTCCCAGCATTTCGAAAAACGTTAAATGGCTCGTATCACCTACTTCATCGATGTCTCCGGTGCGGATGCACTTCTGAACGTTTACCAGTCTTACCCCCGCCGGATGGGGTTCTCCCAGAATATAGGGAACCAGGGGGTGCATACCCGCGGTTGTGAAAAGCACCGTCGGATCGTTCTCGGGAATCAGGGATTTCCCTGATATCTCCACATGGTCGTGTTGCTTGAAAAAATCGATATACTTTCGGCGTAGTTCTTTTGCTGTCATAAGTGCTCCATGATAGAAAAACGGCGGCTTCAGGTCAACGAATCAAGTTCTTCCTGACCCGCCTTGTCAAGAAATTCGGGAAAGATGTACAGCATGAGTCCATCTCTACTGACACGCATATCGGCAAAACCCTGGAGTACAAGTCGGTCCAACCCGTCTCTTGCCTTTTCTGCACTGACTTCGGCCGCCAGAGCTGCCCGGGCCGGTGTTACGATGCCGTGACGTTCCTCCGCAAGAGTCAGGATACTGTGTTCCAGAGATTGCGGACGAGCCGGATTGAACCGGGGTGTTCCGTTTCGGCTCCCAATGGTGCCGGAAGGACTATCAGAGAATATTTCGTCATCGAGCATACGGTCAAACCGGCTTTTTATCTGGGCTTCCCGAACAAGTCGGGACATCGTGAACGCATCGTAAATGGTACCGATACCAAAAAGACCGCCGGTTACCAGATAGATCAAACCGGAAAGCGGTTTCCCCAGGTAAAAACGGTGCAAACCCGCAAATCCGGTGAGCGAGGGCAGCCAGAAAAGGTAGGCCAGACCGATATCTGCTCGTTTCATCGTACCCACTCGTCCTCTCCGGGCAGCATAACTGCGATTTCCCCGGCCAACGCCATCTCCCGAATGAGTTTCATAAAGTCCGACGTTACTCTGTCGACATCGCTTTTTCGCATCGGTCCAAGATTTTCCCGATGCAAGACAACCATTTCCCAGCGCCGTTGACTCACTCCGGACTGTAGACGCCGGATAATCTCGTCGTTCTTACCCTTCATCAGAGTGGCAAGATCGACATCGTCCAGACGCTTAAGCACTTTTTGCAAGTCCCGATCCGGGATGTAGAGGATATCCTCCGGTGAGTTAAGCTGCTTTCGGATTCGCTCCGCCAGCTCGGTACTTACCAGCCCGATCCCCTGCAAAATACGATCGCTGCTGTTCAAGTCCATATAGCGAAGAATTTCGGCCAGTCGCCCTTGACCGTCCAGCTCTTCACCTTCCGGTCGCTGAATTGACTCCATACGCCTCTGTAGCGTTTTTTCTATAGCCTCAAGGACGTCCGGTGAAACGGGACCCATTTCAGCCATCCGGCGGACCACAGCTGCTTTCTTCTCCTCTTCCAACGCTTCAAGCAGTCGTGCGGCGGCACCTCGGGGCATATTGGCACACATGATTGCAATTGCCGGCGCACTCTCTTTTTTAAGCAAAAACGAAAGCTGCCGACCATCGGTGTCTTCAAGAAACGCGAAGCGGTGCGGACGCTCATCCGGAAGAATTTCGTAAAACCGCCGGTCTCCCTCTTCCGGGCCAAACGCACGGCCAAGTATTTCCCGAGCCGTTTCCGGTCCTACTCGTGTCTCACCAGGTAACCGGCCCATCCGTCTTGCCCGTTCGGCCGCCCCAAAACGGGTCAGTACCTGCACCGCTTCCCGGCGTGAAACCGGACCAAGGTGCGCCATCGCCTCAAGAACTCGTTCCGATTCACTTTCGCTGAGTCTTTTCAATATCATGGCCGCTTCGTCCCGGCCTATCAGGGAGAGAAACCGGGCGACTTCAATCAGGCCGCCACCGAGACGATGACCGGCATCGGCGTGAACAGCATCACCGACGGAGACGGCACCGGTTCGCCGGGACACCCCACCGCCTTTGTGCCGCCGTTTTGAGTCGTCCGTCTCAACTGCAGCTTCTTTGAGAAGTCCCTGTATCCGTTTATACGCTCCCGCAACCCTCTGTTGTGCATCACCCATCGGCAAAACCATTACCAACATGATGCGTTACCCAACCACCCTCGGTCAACTACGGGAGCCATAGTTGACACGTTCCGTACTTTCGGGTAAAAATCCTTCATACAAAACGTGCCGCTGTAGCTCAGTCGGTAGAGCAGAGGACTGAAAATCCTCGTGTCAACGGTTCAATTCCGTTCGGCGGCACATGGCCGGCTCCATTAGGGGCCGGTTTTTTTATGCCCACCATTTGTGCCCACCATTTGTGTACTCACCGCTTGAGCACACCCCTACAACGCCGTCCGGCCGGACCGGACAAAAAAGGGGGCCATCCGTTATAGCGGACAGCCCCTGTATTCAAATTACACTTGATTAGTGGATTGGTGCACCGGCGTATCAGTGCTGTTTATCGATTCGTCAGAACCGCCTGGGCCGCCGAAAGTCGAGCGACAGGAACCCGGAAGGGAGAACAACTGACGTAGTTCAAACCTGTGCGGTAACAGAACTCTACCGACTTGGGTTCGCCGCCGTGTTCACCGCAGATACCAACTTTCAGGTCTTTCTTGGTACTCCTTCCCCGCTCAGTACCGATCGTTACGAGCTGGCCCACCCCATCCTGATCCAGAACGGCAAAGGGATCGTATTCAAGAATGCCGTCTTCAACATACTGAGGCAGGAAGGTGCCCACGTCGTCACGGCTGTATCCAAACGCCATCTGGGTAAGGTCATTGGTTCCAAAGCTGAAAAAGTCCGCGTATTTTGCCACTTCATCCGCCGTCAGGGCAGCACGGGGAATCTCGATCATCGTACCGATTTTGTAATCCACCGTCTGGCCCGATTCAGAAATGACTTTCTGTGCCACCTCTTCGGCGTTTTCCCGCAGGATTTTCAGCTCCTGGTAGGTACCGATAAGGGGGATCATGATTTCGGGATACACCTTGACACCCGCTTTGGCAACTTTAACGGCGGCTTTCATGATCGCCTCGACCTGCATGTTGTAGATCTCAGGATACGTAATACCAAGGCGACAACCACGGTGGCCGAGCATGGGGTTGAGTTCATGCATCGAGTCGATCTTGGCTCTCAGATGTTCGACGGTAATGCCGCCGATCTTGGCAAGTTCCTTGATCTGAGCCTCTTCCTGGGGCAAAAACTCGTGAAGAGGCGGGTCCAGCAGACGTACCGTCACAGGGAATCCGTCCATCGCCTTGAAAATACCTTCAAAGTCCTTGATCTGCAGCGGTAGAAGCTTGTCAAGCGCCTTCTCCCGAGCGCCTCTGTCTTCAGCCACGATCATTTCCCGGAAAGAGCGTATTTTGTCTTCTTCAAAGAACATATGCTCGGTCCGGCATAACCCGATGCCCTCGGCGCCGTACTCTCGAGCAACATCTGCATCATGGGGAGTATCGGCATTTGTGCGGATACCAAACGTCTGATCAACAAGATCGGGGCGCTTTGCAGTGGCCCGTACTTTGTCGGTCCAGGACAGGAAGTGATCTATGTCGTCACTGACTTTGGGTTCGATAACGGGCATTTCACCGGCAAAAACTTCACCAGTGGAACCGTCGATCGTGATGAAATCACCTTCCTTGTACTGCACACCTTCAACAGTCATCATCTTGGTGCCGACTTCAACGGCTTTACAGCCGGCAACACAGGGAAGGCCCATACCCCGGGCAACAACCGCCGCATGGCTCGTCATGCCACCGGTCGATGTGAGAATTCCCTCGGAGGCGTGCATACCTCCGATATCTTCCGGGCTCGTTTCACGACGGACCAGAAGCACCTTTTTCCCTTTTTTTACCCACGCCTCAGCGTCATGGGCCGTAAAGACGATCTGTCCCGCCGCCGAACCGGGAGACGCATTCAGACCTTGCGCAATGGCCTTGTTTTCTTTTTTGGCAACGGGGTCGATCATCGGGTGGAAGACCTGGTCCAACTGTGCGGGGGTAACCCGGGTTACCGCCGTCTCCTCATCTATAAGCCCCTCGTTAACCATGTCGACTGCAACTTTGATAGCCGCCGCACCGGTTCGCTTGCCGCTTCTGGTCTGCAAAATGTAGAGAGTTCCCTGTTGGATAGTGAACTCCATGTCCTGCATATCTTTGTAGTGGTGCTCCAGTTTTGCCCGGACGTCATCAAGCTGCTTGTAGATTTCAGGCTTTTGTTCTGCCAGAGAAGAAAGGGGTTTGGGTGTCCG
>Ga0172382_10009821_pt1 | contig 12970 bp, 11 predicted proteins | sample Leawel138RmetaG_FD_122245 | JGI IMG/M metagenome (GOLD analysis project Ga0172382, IMG submission 122245) | Leachate microbial communities from a municipal landfill in Southern Ontario, Canada - Leachate well 138R metaG | ecosystem: Engineered > Solid waste > Landfill > Unclassified | place...
GGCCGACATCTCGACCACCGCCAACTCACCGCCAGCCAGACCCACCAATATCAGATCCGCTTCCGCGGCGTAGACCACGGTGGTCTTGGTTCCGCCAAGGCGTCCGTCGTCGGCTTCCAGGGTCCACTGCTCCGGCAACCAGCGGCCGCCGGCCTCCCCCCAGGCGATGGTGGCTATCTTGTCGCCGCTGAGCAATGGCTCCAGCCACCGCGACCGGAGTGCATCGTCGCCACCACTGGCGATGGCGTAGACCACCAGGGCGTGTTCCGCCAGGGGGGCGGAAACCGCGTAGCGTCCCGCCAACTCTGCGGCAACAGCCAGCGTCAGCAGCCCCATGCCCAGCCCCCCCTGCTCTTCCCCGGGGAGGATGGCGGGCAAACCCATAGCGCACAGGGCTCGCCACAGGTCGCGATCGAGACCGGGCTCGCCGTCGTTCCTGCGGGTAAGCGCCAGGTGAGTGTTGTTGTCCGCAAGCAGGGCCTGTACCGACTCCCGCAGCATTTTCTGTTCGTCGTTGAGATCAAAATCCATGGGTCTCTACCTTTAGTTTTTAGCTTCTTCCCGGGGCAGCCCAAGACCCCGTTCGGCAATGATGTTCAATTGGATATTGGAGGTGCCGCCGCCGATGGTGGCCGCCAGGGAGCCGAGGATATGGTTGACCCAGCGCTCGTTGCCCGGGCTTTTTCCCTTGCCGAACACCGGCATAATCAGGCTGTCCTCGGCAATGATGGCGGTGGCAAGCTCGGCCATTTGCTGGCCGATATTGGAGTTGTTGATCTTGTTCATAAGAGTGATATTGCCTGGGTGTTCCCCCTTGGCATCCTTGGTCAACTGGTAGTAGCCCGAATACAGGTGTGCCTTCACATAGCCCTCGATTTGCGCCAACTGGTGGCGGATCAGCGGGTCCTTGATGGCGGGCTGGCCGTTGCGCTCCACCGTCTTGGCCAGGGCGACCAGTTTGTTGAAGGTGTCCAGGGTGCCGGCGGCGGAACCCACCGAATTGCGCTCGTGCTTGAGGGTGCTTTTCGACACATTCCAACCGTCGCCCCGCTCTCCCACCAGCCAGTCCGCCGGGGCCCGCACATCCTCCAGGAACACTTCGCAGAAGGCGTGGCCGCCGTAGATGGGCTTAAGGGGCCGCACTGTGACACCGGGTTGGTCCATGGGGATCAGGATGTAGGAAATGCCGCTGTGCTTGCTGGGGGCGTTGGGCTCGGTGCGCACCAGAGCAAACATATGGGTGGCGGTTTCGGCATCCGTGGTCCAGATCTTGTGACCGTTGATCAGCCACTGGTCGCCCACCAGTTCACCCCTGGTTTTAACCGCCGCCAGGTCGCTGCCGGCCCCTGGCTCCGAGTAGCCCTGGGCCCACAGGTACTCGCCGGCCAGGGTCTTGGCGATAAACATCTGCTTCTGAGCTTCGGTGCCCCGATCGATCAAGGTGGGCACCAGCATCATCACGCCATTGCCAGGCATTTCCCGCGGGGCTTTGGCGCGGCCAAACTCCTCGCGGATGATCTGGGCCTCGATAACGTCGGGGGGTACCTCGGCGCCCCCATAGGCCTTCGGCAGGCTGCGGTAGAGGTACCCCGCCTCGGTGGCGGCGCGGCGAAATTCCGCCACATAGGCCTTGTCCCGAGCCCTGCCGGGATCCCAGTGCTGGCGCAGAAAGGCGGTCACCCCGCGCTGGTAAATTTGGTATTTTTCGCTGTAGGAAAGATCCATCGTTGGTCTCCGCGGTTATGTCTGTGGACGCCCCGAATTGGGCTTTACCCCGGGGCGGGATCGGCGGCGGGGCCCTGGCTCCCGCGGTTGCGGATTATTTTTTGTCGCCGGTGAATTTCTTGGCGTGACCGTGGAGATCGCCGCGAAAATTGAACCACTCCGGCAACAATTCGGCGTAGCGCAGAGCCTGGTCCCGGGTCATATCCTCCACCTGGGCGAGGTGGGCCATGGTCAGCTTGACACCCTCCGGGTGCATGCTGGCAATGGTGGTGGCCAGCTCCCTGGCGGCGTCCATCAGCTGCTCGCTGGGGTGTTGGCTGAGGGCAAAGTGGCAATCCACGCACTCGTCGGCAGCCATGGTTTTGCCGGTGAGAAGAATTTCCTTGGCCTTCTGGACCCCCACCAGTTTGGCCCAGCGGGTGCTGGCACCCCAACCACCGAGACCCAGCCCCAGGGCCTTCAGGTGGAGGTCGTTGACCTTAGCCTGGGCGCCCACCAGGCGAAAATCACAGGCCAGGGCAATCTCCACGGCACCCGTGCTGCAGGGTCCATCGATGGCGCAGATGATCGGCTTGAGGAAGTCGTCGAGGGCATTGGTGAGACGAATGCCCGAGGTGGGGCTCATGGGTACATTCTCGGCAAAGGCCTTGAGATCGTCGCCGGCGCTGAAGCAGGGGCGGCCATCGGGGCGCGGGGCCCCGGTGAGGATAAGCACCCGCACATTGTCGTCGGCGCGGGCCACCCGCAGGGCCTTGCGCATCTCTTCGAGGGTGGTGCCATTGAGGGCATTGAGGCGGTCGGGGCGGTTGAGGGTGATGGTGGCGATATGGTCCTCGACCTCGTAACGAATACAACTGAAATCTGGCATGGCTAAAAACCTTAAATAAATAGTTGGGAAGAATCAGTCCTGGAGCAAACGGCCGCGGAGTTCCTTCAGCCCGGCATCGTCCAGCCCCAGGGCCTCCCTGAAGTAGCACTCGATACTGCCGTAGCTCTCCTTGAGCCCCGAGAGGGCGGCGGAAATGTAATCCTCGTGTACCAGGTAGAGGGGCTCCACCACGGCCTGGTCCAGCTCCACGCCGGTGTAGTGTTTGAACCACTTGATGGAGTGGGACGGATCCACATACTCGTTGGTGAGCAGGTAATCGTGAATCAGGGCCTTCTCCGGCACACCCAGGGCGGCGAGGATCAGGGCGGCGCCAAAGCCGGTGCGATCCTTGCCCGCGGTGCAATGGATCAGTGTTGGCCCCGGGGCTTCGAGCATCAGGGCAAACATCTGGCGGTAGGCCTGGGCGTTGTCCAGGGCCAGTTCACGGTTGACATGAATCATCAGTTCCCGGGCCAGGCGTCGCTTGTCATCCGGCTTCCCGGCGGCGAGGATCTGGTCCATCAAGGTGGTGTTGTCGCCGGGATTGATTATCAGCTCCGCCACCCTGGGTTGATGGCGGGGGGCAAACTGGCTGGGGTTGAGCCGGTGCTCCCTGGGGGTACGAAAGTCACAGACCAGGTGGATGTCCAGGTCCGCCACCAGCTCCCGATCCGCCTCACTGAGGGTGCCCAGGTGCCCGGAGCGATACAGCTGTTGCCAGCGCACCTGTTTGCCGTCGGCGGTGAAATAGCCGCCAAAGTCGCGAAAATTACTGCCCCCCTCCAAGGGAACCTGGCGGTCCATCAGCACCAGATTGGCGGCGTCGTCCGCGGTGACATGAAAAAACACCGGCCCCTTTACCGCCGTCAACGCGATATCGTACTCCCCGAGGTTGAGGGGAACATCCAGCTCCAGCAGCAATTCAGAGTTGTAGACGTGGTGGGGAGAGTCGCTGATGGCCAAATGGAGGACGCCGCTGTCCCTGGGGGGCCAGCGCAACACATAGTTGCTGGGGCTGGTGCGGTTCACCCTAAAGTCGGTATCTGTCATGGCGAGGTGTCCTCTGTAATTCTCTGCCCGTGGCTGTAAACACTGTGACGACCGGCGCGGGCAAAGGCCACCAGGGTGATGCCACTGGCCTGGGCCATAGCGACGGCAAGGGAGGTCGGTGCCGACACGGCGACTACCACCGCAATGCCTGCACGGGCGCTTTTTTGGATGATTTCATAGCTGGCGCGGCTGGAAACCAGCACAAACCCCGGGTCGTCCCGGCGGCTTATCAGCCGGCTGCCGATCAATTTATCCAGCGCATTATGTCTGCCTACGTCCTCCATAAGCAACCCTATGGCGCCATCCACAGCGCACCAGGCAGCCCCGTGAACCCCACCGGTAAGGCTGTGGAGGGGCTGGCGCTGAGTCAGTTGGTCCAGGGCAAATTGAATGGCGGCGTGGCCCAGACGAAGGTCTCCCGCCACCCTGGGCACTTGAAAATCCTGGGCGCCGAGGGACTCCCGCCCGCACAGCCCGCAGCCGGTGCGCCCCGCCAGATGGCGGCGCTGCTGGCGCAGGCGCTGAAAGCAGGCGGCGCTGATTTCCAGGTCCACTTCCAGGCCGTCCGGACCATCGCTGTCCTCGATGCCGTAGATGTCGGCGAGGGAATCCACAATGCCCTCGCTGAGACTGAAGCCCACCGCCAGCTCCCGGCAGTGCCGGGGCGTCGCCATCATCACCACATGGGACAGGCCGTTGTAGCAAATGGCCACCGGCCGCTCCTCTGCCACCCAGTTGCGCTCTCCATCGACCCCGGGCCAGGGCGTTACTTCCAGTTGTCTGGCAACCTCTGGTTGCGGGCGGTCAGGGTCGGACATTGTTATGGCCTGGCAGCAACTGGTCCTGGGCGGTGTCGAACTCCCGCTGGGCTCGCTGCCACGACGACAGGTCGTGAACCTTGCGAATCTCCACCGCGGTGACCTTGTACTCGGGGCAGTCGGTGGCCCAGTCGGCGTGGTCGGAGGTAATGACATTGACCCCGCACAGGGGATGGTGAAAGGTGGTGTACAGCACCCCCGGCTGCATGCGCGGGGAAATCCGCGCGTGCAGCACAACGGCTCCGGAGCGGCTTTGCAGTTCCACCAGGTCGCCATCGGCGATGCCCCGTTCCAGGGCGTCCTGGGGGTGGATATCCAGTCGGTCCTCGGCGTGCCATACCATGTTGTCGGTGCGCCTGGTCTGGGCGCCCACATTGTACTGGCTGAGCAGGCGTCCGGTGGTCAGCAGCAAGGGGTATTTGCGGGTCACCCTCTCCTCGCTGGGCACAAATTCGGTGATCACAAACAGGCCCTTGCCACGGACAAAAGTGTCCACGTGCATAATGGGGGATCCCAGGGGATGCAGGTCGTTACAGGGCCATTGCAGGGAACCCAGCTCCTCCAGCTTGCGATAACTGACCCCGGCAAAGGTGGGGGTGAGGCTGGCAATCTCCGCCATGATCTGGGCCGGGTGATCGTAGTGCAAGGGGTAACCCAGGGCATTGGTAAGACCCAGGGTCACCTGCCAGTCCGCCAGCCCGGCGAGGGGGGCCATCACCCTGCGCACTCGGGAAATGCGCCGCTCGGCGTTGGTGAAGGTGCCGTCCTTTTCGAGAAAGGAAGAACCGGGCAGAAACACGTGGGCGAACTTGGCGGTTTCGTTGAGAAACAGGTCCTGGACGATCAGGCAGTCTAGACTGCGCAGGGCCGCCTGGACGTGGCGGGTGTTGGGGTCGGACTGGGCCAGGTCCTCCCCCTGGCAGTACAGGCCCTTGAGACGGCCGGCCACGGCGGCATCGAGCATATCCGGAATGCGCAGTCCGGGCTGGTCCCCGATAGTCACTCCCCAGGCCTGCTCGAACTGGTGCCGGGTTGCGGCGTCGGCGACCGAGCGGTAGCCCGGCAACTCGTGGGGATAGGCGCCCATATCGCAGGAGCCCTGAACATTGTTCTGGCCCCGCAGGGGATTCACGCCGACCCCTTCCCGGCCGATATTGCCGGTGGCCATGGCCAGGTTGGCGATACCCATCACCATGGTCGAGCCCTGGCTGTGTTCGGTGACCCCCAGGCCGTAGTAAATGGCGCCGTTGCCGCCCCTGGCGTAGAGCCGCGCCGCCCCCCGCAGCTGGGCCGGATCCAGGCCGGTAATCTCCGCCGTGGCCTCCGGCGAGTGCTTCGGGTCGGCGACAAAATCCCGCCACGCGCCATAGGCTTCCGGCTCGCAGCGTTCGGCAATAAAGTCGCTGTCCTCCAGGCCCTCGGTGACAATGACATGGGCCATGGCGGTGATAAAGGCGACATTGGTGCCCGGCCGCAGCGCCAGGTGGAAGTCGGCCTCGATATGGGGTGTTTTGACCAGGTCGGTGCGCCTGGGGTCGACGACAATCAGCCGCGCCCCCTGGCGCAGACGGCGTTTCAGGCGGGAGGCGAACACCGGATGGGCGTCGGTGGGGTTGGCGCCGATGACCAGCGCCACATCCACTTTCTCCACCGAGTCAAAATTCTGGGTGCCGGCGGATTCCCCCAGGGTTTTCTTGAGGCCAAAGCCGGTGGGGGAATGGCAGACCCGGGCGCAGTTGTCCACGTTGTTGTTGCCAAATGCGGTGCGCACCATCTTTTGCACCAGGTAGGTTTCCTCATTGGTGCAGCGGGAGGAGGCGATGCCGCCAATGCTGTGGCGACCGTGGCGCGCCTGAATCTCCTTGAGACGATCAGCGGCGTGGCGAAAGGCCTCGTCCCACGACACTTCCCGCCAGGGCTCGGCGATGGTGTCGCGGATCAGTGGCTTGGTGATGCGATCCCGGTGGCTGGCGTAGCCCAGGGCAAAGCGCCCCTTCACGCAACTGTGGCCGCGGTTGGCGGCGCCACCCTTCCAGGGGGTCATGCGCACCAGGGTATCGCCCTTCATCTCCGCTTTGAAAGCACAGCCGACACCACAGTAGGCACAGGTGGTGAGCACCTCGTGTTGCGGCTGGCCGGCGGCGATCACCGAATCCTCCATCAGCGCGGCGGTGGGACAGGCCTGGACACAGGCGCCGCAGGACACGCAATCGGAGGCCAGAAAGTTGCCTGCCGGGCCGGGGGAGATGGCGCTGGCGAACCCCCTGCCGTCCACCGTCAGGGCAAAGGTGCCCTGGATGTCGTCACAGGCCCGCACACAGCGGGAGCAGAGGATGCAGCGGCTGGGGTCGAAGGTGAAATAGGGGTTGGAACTGTCCTTGGCCTCCGCCAGGTGATTGGCGCCGTCGAGGCCGTAGCGCACCTCCCGCAGGCCCACGGCGCCCGCCATGTCCTGCAGCTCGCAGTCGCCATTGCTTGGGCAGGTGAGGCAGTCCAGGGGGTGGTCGGAGACATAGAGTTCCATCACATTGCGCCGCAAACTGGCGAGTTTGCCGGTCTGGGTACTGACCACCATGCCCTCCTCCACCCGGGTGGTACAGGACGCGGGGTAGCCCTTGCGGCCTTCGATCTCCACCACGCACAGGCGGCAGGAACCGAAGGCCTCCAGGGAATCCGTGGCACAGAGTTTGGGAATCCCGATACCCGCCAGGGCGGCGGCCCGCAGCACCGAGGTCCCGGCAGCCGCCTCGATGCGCTGGCCGTCAATTACCAGGCTCACCCTGGGTAGAGACCCATAGTCGCCACTGTAGTCGGCCACCGGGGGCGGAGTACCCAGGTCTTTGTTGGGATCAAACAGGGCAATCAAAGTGTCGTCCTCCCCGGCCCGGGGCCGGAAAAATTCTCGGGAAAATGGTTGAGCGCGCTCTGTACCGGGACCGGCGCCATGCCCCCCAGGCCACACAGGGAAGTGTTGATCATGGTGTCGCAGAGATCTTCCAGCAGGGCGATGTTGGCCCCCCGGCTCTCACCCCTGCGAATGCGGTCGATGACTTCCACCCCCCGGGTGGAACCGATGCGACAGGGGGTGCACTTGCCACAGGACTCCTGGGCACAAAACGCCATGGCAAAACGGGCCTGCAGGGCCATATCGACAGTGTCGTCAAAAACCACAATGCCGCCGTGGCCAAGCATGGCGCCAGCGGCGGCAAAGCTCTCATAATCCAGAGGCAGGTCCAGCTGTGCCGCCGGCAGATAGGCCCCCAGGGGGCCGCCCACCTGGACCGCCCGCAGGGGTCGGCCGCTGCGGGTGCCGCCACCCAGGTCCTCGATCAGTTCCCGCAGGCTGGCGCCAAAGGGAATTTCCAGCAGACCGCCGCGGCGGATATTGCCCGCCAGCTGAAATGCCATGGTGCCCCGTGAGCGGTCCACGCCGTGGCCGGCATAGGCATCCCCGCCAGCCGCCAGAATAGCGGGGACACTGGCCAGGGTTATGACGTTGTTGACCACGGTGGGGCGCCCGAACAGACCCGCCACCGCCGGCAGTGGGGGGCGGGGCCGAACGGTGCCCCGCTTGCCCTCCAGGCTTTCCAGCAGGGATGTTTCCTCACCGCAGATATAAGCCCCAGCCCCCAGCCTGAGGTCAATGTCGAAGGCCTTGCCCGACCCCAGGATGTCGCCGCCGAGGATCCCCGCGCCGCGGGCCGCGGCAATGGCGCCAGCCAGGATGCGGTGAGCGTTGGGATATTCCTCCCGCAGGTAGATGAATCCCTGCTCGGCGCCCACCGCCAGTCCGGCGATGGCCATGCCCTCGATAAGGGTGAAGGGATCCCCCTCCATCAGCATACGGTCGGCAAAGGTGCCGGAGTCCCCCTCATCGGCGTTGCACACAATGTATTTTCTGTCCGCCGGGGCGTCCAGCACCGTCTGCCACTTGATGCCGGCGGGAAAGGCCGCCCCACCCCGGCCCCGCAGGCCGGAAGCCTTTAGCTGGTCGACAATGGCCTGGGGCGCCAGCACCAAAGCGCGGCGCAGGCCGACGAGGCCGCCGTGTTGCTCGTAGTCGCCAAGGGACAGGGGCTCAATCACCCCCACCCGGCGGAAAGTGATACGCTGCTGGCGCGCCAGCCAGGGCAACGCTTCCGTCGGCCCCAGGGCCAGGGGGTGACCGCTGTCCGCGGAGCCCAGCCCCGAAGCCAGCAGGCCGTCGACATCGCCAACCGTTACCGGCCCGTAGGCAAGGCGTCCCCCGGGGGTGTCGACTTCAACCAGGGGTTCCAGCCACACCATACCCCGGGAGCCGGTGCGGGCGATCTCCACCGTCAGCTGGCGATCGCCACACCGGGCCAGCAGCGCCGCCGCCACCTCATCCGCCCCCAGGGCCAGGGCCGAGGTGTCTTGGGAAATATATAGCTTCAGTGTCACCTGGAGTCTCCAGCCAAACTGTCAATCAGGGCGGCGGCCCGTTGGGCATCCACCCGGCCGTGGACTTTCCCGTCGATCCTCAGGCTGGGTCCACAGGCGCAATTGCCCAGGCAATACACCGGCTCCAGGGTCAACTTGCCGGTGGCTGCCGTCTGGTGATAGTCGAGGCCTGTGAGCTGCTTGACCTGAGCCTCCAGCTCCCGACCACCCACCGCCTGACAGGCCTCGGCGCGGCACACCTGAAGGATGTGTCGGCCCACGGGGGCAGTGCGGAAAAAGGGATAGAAACTGATCACCCCCTGCACCTCCGCAGGCGACAGGTTCAGGGCGTCGGCGATCAGTGGAATGGCCGCCGCGGGCAGCTGGCCGAAGTGATTCTGCAGGGCGTGGAGCACCGGCAGCAGCGGCCCTTCCAGGGTCACCAGGGGATCGATGATAGTGCGGGCCACTGCCGCATTCCAGGGGGATGGTACTGTCATGCTCGGCTCCCGTTCTGTCATCTCAATATATCCCGCCGCCACTATTCCTTGTCATCGAGCATCTCCTTGAGCTGGGCGAAGGGGTTGTGGGTCGCCGGTGCCCGAGCTCGGGCGGTGGTGGGGCCGTAGAGAATATGGTCGTGGAACTTGCTGTGTTCCTGGTCGTGACAGTACAGACACAACAGCTCCCAGTTGCTGCCGTCGGCGGGGTTGTTGTCGTGGTTGTGGTCCTTGTGATGGACAGTCAGCTCCCGCAGGTTGGCATGGGTGAACTCCCGGGTACAGCGCCCGCACACCCAGGGGTAGAGTTTTAGGGCCCGATCGCGATAGCCCTTCTCCTTGCGCAGATACGCCGGATTGACGTCTGGTCTGGGGTCACTCATGGTCTGTTTGTCCTCTGGAGTTTGGTGGTTGATACTTGGCTATTGGCAGTGCCTAGGGCCAGTGGCTTGACGACTCACACCAAGCCCTTTAACAGCACCCCGACCCCGTAGGCCAGCACCGCGGCGATACCGCCAATGGCCAGGGTTTCCAGGCTGGCCTTGAGCCACGACTGGTCGATAAACCGCGCTTTCATTGCCCCCACCACCAGAAAGGCGGCACCGGTGAGCAGACTGCTCCACAGAAACGGCGCGGCCACCGCATCCGCCACCAGCCAGTTGGCGAGATAGGGCAACAGGGGAATCAACCCAACGATGCAAAAGGCGACGAAGGTGGCGACACCGCCCTTGGTGGCGTTGTGATCCTGAAGCGCCATGCCGTGCTCTTCCTGAATCATGATATCCACCCACTGCTTGCGGTCGGCGGTGATCACCGCCACCACCTCTTCCAGCAACTGGCCCTCGAAACCCTTGCGGGCGTAGATCTGACGAACCTCCTCCCGCTCCCCCTGTGGGTACTGCTGGATCTCGTCCAGCTCCCGCTGTCGCGCCTTGTGCCGGTACTGGTTTTCGGCCCTGGTGCCGAGGTAGTTGCTGACTGCCATGCTGAAGCCGTCGGCCAGCAGGTTGGCAAGGCCGAGGATGATAATGATTCCCGAGGGCAGCCCCGCCCCCGCCACCCCGGCAACCACGGCAAAGGTGGTGACGGCGCCGTCGATGGCGCCGTAGATAAAATCCTTGAGGTAGATGGACTCCGGTCCACTGTCGAGGCGATCGGCGATCTGGCCCGGGGTGTGGGTTGCCTTGTATACTTCCCGGCCGTGTTTTTCAGTGACATTGTTCATTTACCAGAGTCCAGAACGCCCTTTTCGACCATAATAGCCCACCATAGGGAGAAACTTGCCACTAAATGCTGCACCTCGTGCTCTACCAGCCGGAGATACCGCCCAATACGGGCAATATCATCCGCCTCTGTGCCAATACCGGATTTTTCCTCCACCTGATCCGCCCCTTGGGGTTTGCCATGGATGACAAGCGCCTGCGCCGCGCGGGGCTGGATTACCGGGAGTGGCAGGCGGTGACCATTCATCCCTGCTGGCAGGACTTTGTCCATCAGGTGCAACCGGCACGGGTATACGGCCTTAGCACCAAGGGGTCGCGATGCTATAGCGCTGTTTCCTATCAGGCGGGTGACGCCCTGGTGTTCGGGCCGGAAACCCGGGGCCTGCCGGAGGACTTTCGCACCGCCCTGGGAGACCAAGGGGTGATCCGGATTCCCATGCAGCCGGACAGCCGGAGCATGAACCTGGCCAATGCGGCGGCGGTGATCGTCTACGAAGCCTGGCGGCAACTCGGCTTTCAAGGAGGCCGCTGATGACGGAAAAAATCGGCCTTTTTTATGGCTCCTCCACCTGTTACACGGAAATTGCCGCGGAGAAAATCCGCGACCAATTGGGGGCCCAACGGGTGGATTTGTGTGACATCGCCGAAACCGGCGTTGCCCCCATGGCGAATTACCGGTTGCTGATTCTGGGTATTCCCACCTGGGACTACGGCGAACTTCAGGAGGACTGGGAACTGGCCTGGGACACCATCGACACCATCGACTTCCACGGCAAAACCGTGGCCCTGTACGGCCTCGGGGATCAGGCCGGCTACCCGGAGTGGTTCCAGGATGCCCTGGGGTACCTGTGGGCCAAGGTGGTCAACCTGGGGGCTGCCACCGTGGGTCAGTGGCCAGTGGCCGGCTACAGCTTCACCGAGTCCAGGGCACTCACCGCCGACGGCCGGCACTTCGTCGGTCTGGCCCTCGACGACGAAACCGAGTTCGAACTGTCCGACCAACGCATCGACCTCTGGTGTCAGCAGATTGCCCGGGAATTTGGCCTCCACCATGACTGAGGGCAACCCGCGCACGGATCTGGAAATGGCGGATATACGCTGGTCCGAGGGCCGGCCCGTGTCCAATCGCTTTGACGATATCTACTACTCCAGTGACGATGGCCTGAGGGAATCCCACCACGTCTTTGTGGCGGGCAATCACTTGGAGGAGCGCTGGCACCAACTCACCCCGGGCCAGGTATTCCGCATCGTCGAAACCGGTTTTGGCAGCGGCCTCAACTTTCTCTGCGCCGCCAGGTTGTGGCTGGCAGTGGCCCCCCCGGGCGCCCGCCTGGAATTTGTTTCCCTGGAAAAATACCCCTTGTCCGCCCAGACCATGGCACGGGCTCTGGACCACTGGCCGGAACTGGGGACTATCGCCGCCGAGCTGCTGAGTCAGTATCCACCGCTGGTGGCCGGGGTGCACAGGCTGTGGCTGTACACCGACCGAATATGCCTGACCCTGGTTTTTGACGATGCCGCGCGCGGCCTCTCGGAGCTGCTGGCGTCGGACCACCCGGCCTATCGCCAGCTGGGCAACCCGGTTGCCGACGCCTGGTTTCTCGACGGCTTTGCCCCGGCGAAAAACCCCGAGCTGTGGTCCCCCGAGCTGTTCCGGCTGATGGCCTGCTTCAGTGGGCCACAAACCACCCTGGCGACATTTACGGTGGCCCGGGTGGTTCGCGAGGGCCTGATCGAGGCAGGATTCAGCCTGGACAAAAAACTGGGCTTTGGCCGCAAGCGGGATATGCTGGCTGGCCGGTTTGGCGCCGGTTCGCCGCCGCTTCCCCCCCAGGATTATGTGAGCCCGCCGGTACTGCGCAACGGCACCTCGGCCCCCAGCTGGCAGCTGAGACTCAATCCGGATTGCAACAGCGGAACTGTCGTCATCATCGGCGCCGGTATCGCCGGATGCGCCACCGCCGCCGCCCTCAGGCGCCGGGGACGGCGGGCTATCCTGGTGGACCGCCACGGCCTGGTGGGCCAGGAGGCCTCCGGCAATCCCCAGGGTATCCTCTACCCCAGGCTGTCCAGCGAAGATTCGCCCCTGGCTCTGTTTGCCCGCCACGCCCTGTGCCACGCCCTCAACCTCTATCCCCCCTACTGGGCCTCCGGGGGCGACGGCCAGCAGTGCGGTGTCCTGGCAGTGCCGGAAGCTCCCGGTGATGGGGAAAAATTCGCCCGCCTCGGGGAGCGCTTCCGGGATGCCGACAATCTGGTGCAGGCGGTCACCGGCGCCACCATCCGGGCCTTGGCCGGGGTGGAGCTGGCGGCGGAATCCGGGCTGTTCTTCCCGCGCCTGGGCTGGGTCAGCCCCCCCGCCGTGTGCCGCTGGCTGGCGGCGGA
>Ga0172382_10009823_pt1 | contig 12969 bp, 9 predicted proteins | sample Leawel138RmetaG_FD_122245 | JGI IMG/M metagenome (GOLD analysis project Ga0172382, IMG submission 122245) | Leachate microbial communities from a municipal landfill in Southern Ontario, Canada - Leachate well 138R metaG | ecosystem: Engineered > Solid waste > Landfill > Unclassified | place...
AAAACCAATTCATTTTTTTCCTAAGTAAGAGAGGTTGTTTGGTAGAGTTTCATCAGCTCTAAATAAAAATCATTTTCCGTGTGCTCTTCTAAAAGACCCTCTACCGGCAGAATATCGTAGTAGAGTTTTTCTAAGTTTTTAAATCTGTTTGGATGGAGTTTTGAGAGTATCACGGCAGAAATCTGTTTTCTCATAAGAATAGTCGGCGGCAAAATACCAAGCTCCAAAAGTTCAAGAATTGAGGTTGAGTGGTATGATATCTGATGATGTTGCCCATGAGGACAAGTGTTTTTGCTAACAAGAGTAGTGCATTTATCGCAGTAAACATACTCACTAGTTACTGTAATCTCTATATCAATACCTATAACTTTGTCAATGATGGATTTGTTTGAGTTGCAGTCGTAAAACATTCCAAGTCCCGCATGGTTTCTTCCCACAGTCAATTTGTCGCATCCATAATTTTTAGCAACTATTGCATCAAGTATTATTTCGTTATAACCCGCAAAGATATAGCTGTTTTCAAGAGGCACTACTACCACATGGTTTTTTATCAAAAAGTTATTTATAAAAAAATCAAGAGCCTTTTTTCTTATATCGAAAGAGAGATTTGATTCTGTATAAGGTTTTAGTAGAAATATAACAAGCAAGTCGGTATTTTCAAGTGTTTGACGAATAAGCTTCTCATGTGCTCTATGAAGGGGGTTAGCCGCCATTACCAGTGCCGTTGTATATTTTGCATCGATTAGTTTTTTTGCATCATCTATGGTTTTTTTGTTTGTGTTGCTTGACTCATTTAAAAGCTCATACTCCCCGCATACGGCTAAAGAGCCGAGTCTTTTTAGTGTCGCCATAACCCCTGGGTGAGAAATATCGTCAGTTCCGTAAATCTGTTTTATTCTTTCGTTTGGCTCAATATGAAAAACTTCATCCACAATAAGCTTTGCAAAGGGCTTATCCTTAAAAAGTATGATAACCTCTTCGCCTTTTTCAAGGGAGCCTAAAACCTGTGCATTTGTCTTTCCCGAGGGAGCTAATATAAAAGGAAAAGGAAACGATTTACCATTGATTAGCCCAGTTTTAAGAATCTCTTTACTCTGTTGCTCATTCATTAAAGATTGTGCAGGAGAGAGTAGTCCGTCTTTTAAGAACTCTAGTGCAGATGCTGCTTCTTTGTCTATTAGGAGAGTTTTATTTTTTCTTAATGATGTCATATTTCTTCCGTTTTTCCCATAAACTTTTGCGGCTGATTCCTAGTTTTTTTGAGAGTTCCGTATCTGGAAATTTATGTTGATAATTTAAAACTATAAATTTTACATAATCTTCTATCGGAAGAATCTCCCCCTCGTCAAAGATTTTGTTTTCACTTTTAATCTCTATTATTTCATATTCATCATCTTCAATTTTATCTGTACTTGAGATTATGGCTTTTTTATTTTCAAGCAAAGCGTAGAGAGCTTTTCTATCACTTTTTTTAAGGGTTTGAAGGTCGATGATATATAGAAGTGAGTTTGCGCTTATTGACTCTATTTCACTCATTGCTTTTGGATCGCTGAGCGTTATAAAGTGCAGAGGCATATTTTTCTTTTTTGCATATTCAAAAGCAAAGGAGTCGGCATGCTTTTGATAAGAAGATGAAACAAATACACTAAGGTTTATATTGTTAAAATCATACTCATTCGCAATAGAGGAAAAAGTATGTGTAAGGTATTTATCACACGCTTCATTTCTTTTTTTAAGCTTCTCATAATCCTGATAGTGGTTTATTTTTCTAATAAGCTCTTCAATCATAAACGGTTTTAGTATATAGTCTTTAGCACCTGCTGCAAGGGGTTTGGAGACTGTGTCGTTGCTAATATAGGAGACCATCAAAATAATTATTGATTTTTTAAATGTTTCAATAACCGGGTTGAAAGCTTGACCATTTATGTTAGTTGAGAGTAAAACAACGTCGTAATCGTTACTTTTTATGGCATCTCTTGTTGAGGTGCACATTTCACATATATGACCTAGCTCGCTTAGTTTTGTAGCAATACTTTGCGCCAAATAAACTTCATTTTCTATAATTAGTATCTTCAAATCTTTGTCCAATCAAAATATTTTAAATTTGCGTTGGCTATCACACCGACACCCTCAGCTCTGCCTATAAAACCAAGTCTCTCGGTTGTAGTGGCTTTTATGTTTACTCTTTGGCTATCTATATTTAAGATGTCGCTAAGTGTTTTTCTCATTGTAATTTTATAATCACCGATTCTCGGTTTTTGGGCTGCTATTGTCAAATCCACATTTATGATAACAAAACCAAAATTACGGAGTTTTCTAACAACTATGCGTAACAACTCTTTAGAATCTACACCTCTGTATCTCTCATCATTGTCTGGAAACATTATACCTATATCTCCCATTCCCGCAGCTCCAAGTAGCGCGTCTATAAGCGCATGTATTGCTACATCACCGTCACTGTGAGCTTTGAAGCCATAAGCTGACTCAATTTTTACACCACCTAAGTACATCTCGCCTTTATCATCAAAAGCGTGAACATCAAATCCTGTTCCGCTAAAGGTGTCATCTGAGGGAGGCTCAAGGCAGGTAAGCTCTTTTAAATCAGCTATTTTGGTGATTTTATGAGCATCTTCTTCGCCTAAAATAAACTCTCTTGTGCCTCCGTTAGCAACTATAGCGCTGCTCTCATCCGTAAACTCTTCTTTTTGAAGAAGTGCGGATTTAAGAGCAGAGGTAAGTGAGAGTTGAGGGGTTTGAACCCTTTTTACTTTCTGCCTGTCTATAGTTTCATTACCATAAACAATAGTATCATTTACTCCTAAATATGGAACCACGCAGTCACTTTTTCCGAGATAAGAGATGATTTTTTTAAAAAATGCATCGCTAAAGCAAGCACGAGCAATATCGCTGACTAAAACATACTCCGTCTCTACATGCGCAAGAGAATTTTTAAGCGATTGCTGTCTTGAAGAAGCGCCTTTAACAAATGTATAATCGGCATGGTTTTTCATAAACTCTATATCTTCTTCTGATGAAGTTATAATAATTTTTTCAAAGTGTCCGATATTTTCACATCTTTTTGCTACAAATTGCCATAAAGGCTGCCCAGCAATTCTGAGCCACTGCTTTTTAACATCTAGCTCAAAACGCGATGAACTACCCGCAGCAAGTAAAATAAGCGTCAAGTTAGACAAAAAAAACTCCTGAATTTTGTAAGTGTTACGAAATTATACACATCAATAGCTTTTTTTTATCTTGAAGCAGACAATCCTTTTGCAAAAAATTTAATTTAATATATAAATTATCAAAGCAGATAATCAACTTAATATTATATTAACTTTATTTGACTATATTTTCAGTGCATGATAATTTAGTATATATAAATTTGGAGAGAATATGAGAACTTCTTGGGTACAAAAGCGTCAAAACGATCCTGTTAAAACACAGATGTACTACGCTAAGCAGGGTATAATAACCCAGGAGATGGAGTATGTTGCAAAAGTAGAAGATTTGTCTCCTGAGTTAGTTCGCAGTGAAATAGCAAGAGGAAGATTGATTATTCCTGCAAACGTAAATCATACCTCCCTTGAACCTATGGCAATAGGAATTGCAGCACGGTGCAAAATAAATGCAAATATCGGCTCCTCGGCAATAGCATCAGATGTTCAAGGCGAAGTTGAGAAGATGCAGGTATCACAGCACTATAAAGCCGACACTGCTATGGACCTCTCAACAGGCGGAGATTTGGACGAAATCCGCAAGGCTGTTATCGCCTCTTCAAAGATTCCTATAGGAACCGTGCCTATTTATCAAATCCTACATGATGTAGGAAACAAGATAGAGGATTTAAGCATAGAAGTTATGCTTGAAGTTTTAGAGCGCCAGGCAAAACAGGGTGTTAGTTACTTTACAATTCATGCCGGCTTTTTACTTGAGACTATGCCTAAAATCGCCAAAAGAAAGATGGGAATAGTAAGTCGCGGCGGAAGTTTAATGGCTGCTTGGATGATGCACTATCATAGAGAAAATCCTTTTTATACGGTATTTGATGATATTTTGAATATCTGTGCAAAATATGATGTCGCTTTATCTTTGGGAGATTCGCTTCGCCCGGGTTGTTTGGCGGATGCAAGCGATGATGCGCAGCTTGGCGAGTTGAAAGTTTTGGGTGATTTGACTCTTCGTGCTTGGGAGAAAAACGTTCAGGTTATGATTGAGGGTCCCGGACATGTTCCGCTCAATCAGATTGAGCGCAATATGAAACTTCAACGCGAGCTTTGTCATGAAGCGCCGTTTTATATCTTAGGACCTTTGGTTACGGATATTGCTGCTGGATATGATCATATAAGTTCAGCTATCGGTGCAGCTGTTGGCGGCTGGCACGGGGCAAGCATGCTCTGTTATGTAACGCCAAAGGAGCATCTAGGTTTGCCAAATGCCAATGATGTAAGAGAGGGAATTATCGCTTACAAAATTGCTGCTCACGCTGCTGATATCGCAAGAGGTCGTAAAGGTGCAAGAGATATAGATGATGAGATGAGTGATGCTAGATATAGTTTTAACTGGGAGAGACAGTTTGAGCTCGCACTTGACAGTGAAAGAGCAAGAGAATATCATGACGAAACTCTGCCTCAGGATGTTTTCAAAGAGGCTGAGTTTTGCTCCATGTGTGGACCGAAATTTTGTTCATATAAGATAACACAAAACATTATGGATAACCCAGAAGCGATTGAACAAATTGCTAGAGAGGTCAAGGAAAGAGAGGCTCTTGAAGCTTAAGAAAAAAATTTGATTGAGATAAGACAATTTTTGTCTTATTTAATTATGATAAAGTTATAAAAATAAAATTTATAAAGGAAATAAAGAGAAATGACTAAAGATATTGTAAATTCAGCACTCTCAAAAGTATTGTATCCAGGTTTTACTAAGGATATTGTAACTTTTGGTTTTGTTAATAGTATAGAGATTAGCGGTAATGATGTTAGTTTTAATGTTGAGATAACTTCAAGTGCTCCTGAAGTTGCGCAACAGATAACAGATGATGCAACAAAAGAGTTAAAAGCAGTAGGTGCTCTTAATGTTAGCGTGAATATAAAAGCTCCAAAAATGCCGGAGGCTCCAAAGCCAAAAAGTAAAAATATAGCACCTCACATTAAAAATTTTCTTATGGTTAGCTCAGGAAAAGGAGGAGTCGGAAAATCGACTACCTCTGTAAATATTGCTATTGCCCGTGCCGCACAAGGCAAAAAAGTAGGTCTTTTAGATGCTGATATTTATGGACCTAATATTCCTCGTATGATGGGAATCGCAGATCTTAAACCTGAAGTAACCGGAAATAAAGTTCTTCCTATGAAAGCTTATGGAATTGAGGTTATGTCTATGGGTTCACTTATGGAACCGGGTCAGTCACTTATGTGGCGTGGCGCTATGATTATGAAAGCAATTGAGCAGTTTTTAAGAGACATCTTATGGAGTGATTTAGATGTTTTAGTTATAGATATGCCTCCGGGAACTGGTGATGCACAGCTGACTTTAGCTCAAAGTGTGCCAGTTACAGCAGGTCTTACGGTTACAACTCCTCAAGCGGTTTCACTTGATGACTCTCGTCGCTCGTTAGATATGTTTAAAAAGTTAAATATTCCAATAGCCGGCATCATAGAAAATATGAGCGGTTTTATAGCACCTGATACAGGCGTTGAGTATGATATATTTGGCAAAGGAACATCGCAACCTATGGCAGATGAGTTTGGGACAAAAATAATTGCCGAGATTCCAATAGAGCCATCAATTAGAACAGGTGGAGACGAGGGTAAACCTATTACTTTTGTAAATCCTACTAGTGAGAGCGCAAAACGCTATATGGCTGCTGCTGAATCCGTTTGGGCAACTATAGAAGAGGTAAACGCAAAGGGCGGAGCGAGCAATGAAAGTGTTCAGCCGACAACACCTCCGGGAGTTAGTGCTTGCAGCACTAAGCATTAAAAATTAAAATAGCGGCGCATCTTCTGCGTCGTTACGCTCGTCACGTACTATTTGTACGCTTCCTCGCTAGACTTCTTTTTTAGAAGAAAATAAATTAAAATTCATCTCCACTTTTAAACATGTCTGGTTTAAATTCTACTATCTTGTTTCTTCCAGTATTTTTTGCTTCATAGAGTGCTGTATCTGCATACTTTATACATTTCCAAATCGTATCACCATCAGTAGGAAACTTAGCTATACCTATGCTTAAAGTCTTTTGTAACGGTTGAGTGTTTCCAACATCAAAAGAGAGTTTTGCAAATTCTGAATGTATTTTTTTTGCAATGCTCATCACTCCCTCATCGTTTGCGTTATGAAGCATAACAACAAACTCTTCACCCCCGTAACGAATTGCTAAATCAGAATCTCGAATACTTGAATTTAGTATCTTTGCTAGTGCAACGATTACCTTGTCGCCGACATCATGCCCATAGGTGTCGTTTACCATCTTGAAGAAGTCAACATCTATCATCATAACTGCAAACGTGTCGTTGTTTCTGTTTGCCTGACTCATGATTTTGTCTATAACTTCTTCTAAAAATCGTCTGTTATAAAGCCCCGTCATACCATCACGAAGAGAAGTGTCTCGTAATTTTTCCATTAAAATTTGGCTTTCGATAACTGGTTTTGCAGCTTCAAGGTAGTGCTTGATGCTTGAAATATTCTTCTTCATCAAATCTACCTCTTCTATCTTGTTTGATGTCATAGAGACGGTTAATGAAATATCGTGGTTGATATAAAAAGGTATGCATACATAGTTTATGTCGACTGACGAACATGCTTTGCATAGATTTGGAAATTCTGTTGAGATTGTTACGCTGCTTGTTCTAAATGCTCTGCAATTAAGTGCATTTTTGTTTGTTTTTTCAAAACATATATTATCTTCTTCAGTGCTGTAGATAATTCTTCTCTCTGCTGTTACATTATTTACTTCGTAAAAAGCAAAGTGACCAATATGGTATTTGAGTTTTAAGATATCAATTATTCTTCCGTAAACTTCTTCTTTTGAACCGTCTAGTTCGATAGTCTTTTTAAATTTATATATATCTGATAATTCACTAATGATAGTTTTTGCTTCATGAAGTGGGTCGTTTGATAGTGCAGCTCCCTGCGGTATAAAAGTTGCAAGATTGTATTTTATATCTCCGAAAGTCTCCTGCATCTTGCGAAATAGGGAGTTCATTTGATTTACGACACTTTTTGCATCCCCGCCGACTTTGGAGATAAACTCATGTGTAAAATCTCCTCTGTATGCTTTTTTGATACCACTTTGAAGATTTGAAAATAGATTCATATATGGAGTTACATAATAGTTAATCAGCACTAAAACAATAATTATAAACAGGAGATTTATTCCTAAAATTTTAAGCACTGTTATCATGCCGCTGTTTCTCATATCGCTTATATCAAACTCCATGCTTATAATGCCTAGAGTATCTCCTCTATTTACATTATGACATGAGACGCAGTCTGTACTATCCGCAGGAGTTGAAGCTTTGTATGGAATGGTAACTCTTAGAGTCGTGTCTTTAGTGTTTTCAGTGATTTTTTGGATGCTCTCCCCGGTTCTTAAAACCTCTTCATCAAGATCGTCTCTTACACTCTCGGATTGTAAACCTTTTCCATATTGAGAAATAACATTTTCTCCTCTAGCAATCCAGAGTGATTTTATATTATTGTTTGTGGCGATTTTGTCTAAAAAATATTGTCTTTTATCCATCATGTTATTAACCATGTGTGCTGTTAAGCCGTCTTTGACAATGTTTGCTGCCATTTGAGACTTTTCAACGGCACTATTTATACTGTACTCTCTAAAATTAAGAGCTATATTTATAATGGTTGCTGCTGTAAGCCCTAGAAGCATTATAGTTACGATTAGCATTAGTTTTGATTTTGTAGTCATGTTTGATACCATTTGTTAAAATTTAATTTAATCCAATAATAGCTAAGTAAATATAAATTTAATATGAAAATAAGAAATAATTATTCTACAGTAACGCTTTTTGCTAAATTTCTAGGCATATCAACATCGTTACCTAACCTTATGGATATCTCTAAAGAGAGAAGTTGAAGAACTACCATCATCTCAAAAAACTCCAACATGTAGTGTCTGCATGCAGAGATTTGTACAAAGTCATCTGCTTTGTCAAACACTTCTTGGCTAATAGCACAGATGGTAGAGTCCCTCGCACTGAGCTCCTCAACATTGCTTTTTGTTTTCTCATAGTGCAGATGTTTTGGAAGTAGGGCGATGGTAAAGAGTTCAGGATCAGCAAGCGCAATTGGACCGTGCTTCATCTCTCCCGCAGGATAGCCCTCTGCATGAAGGTACGAAATCTCTTTGAGTTTAAGAGCGCCCTCAAGTGCTAAAGGATAAAAAATATCTCTGCCGATAAAGAAAAAGCCGTGACCGTGAAGATATCTTTTTGACAATCTTTTTATGCGCTCATGCATCTCATCCGTAACTTTTACATGAGAGGGAACCTCGCGAAGCAGTGAGATATGTGATGCTATTTCACTTTTATTAAGTGAGTTTTTCATCTTTGCGATGTAGAGGCTTAGCATCCAAAAAACAGTGACTTGAGTTGCAAATGCTTTGGTTGAAGCGACCCCTTTTTCTATGCCCGCTCTTGTTAAAATAGTCGCATCTGCTAATCTTACCATAGAGGAATTATCAACGTTGCAGATAGCCAAAGTTTTGAGTCCTGCTGCTTTTGCCATCTTGAGAGTTTCAAGCGTATCGGCAGTTTCTCCGCTTTGAGAGATTACAACAAAAAGAGTATCTTTTGTCATAATCGGCTCTCTGTAACGAAACTCACTTGCAATCTCTAACGAAGTTCTTATCTTAGAATATCTCTCAAACAGATAAGATGCGCTCATCGCCGCGTGGTATGAAGTTCCGCATGCACACAGCTTTATCTCGTTTATGCCCTCAAAGAGAGATTTGTCAAGTTCATCAAAGAGAATCTCCCCTTCGCCGAGTCTTCCCATAAGCGTATCGGAGATTACAATGCTCTGCTCATAAATCTCCTTTTCCATAAAAAACCTAAAACCATCTTTTTGCGCAAGAAGTTTGTTTTGTGAAAGGGAACAAAATTTAGGCTCTTTTTGCACTCCCTCTTTGTCAAAAATAACTATTTCCTCAGGAGTTACATAACCGTAATCTCCATCTTCAAAATAGTTTACGCTTTGGCAATGTCCGATGAGCGGTGTATCAGAGGAGGCAAAATATTTCTCATTTTCGTCGTTTACTCCAACAATCATCGGCGAGCCCTGTTTTGCAAAAAAGATTGTCTTGCTCTCGCTTTTTGTAACAAGCAAAATCGCATAAGCACCGTGAAGCTCTTTTACGGTTTTTGCAAAAGCTTCAAAACTGTTTTTTGCGCTCTTTTGATTTTTCTCAAACTGATGCACGATTACTTCGGTGTCTGTTTGGCTTAAAAATGTAACCCCGTTTGCTTGAAGCTCTTTTTTTAGAGTTGCGTAATTTTCAATGATGCCGTTATGAACAACATAAGATGATTCGCCTATGTGAGGATGCGCATTTAACTCCGTCGGTTTTCCATGTGTCGCCCATCTTGTATGCCCGATACCAAGCGCAAAACCCTCTGTTTTAAAACCTTTTGTCTTCTCTTGAAGGTTGATAAGCTTTCCGACTGCTTTGTAGTTAGAGAACTTTCCATTTTCTAAAACTGCAATTCCCGCCGAGTCATATCCACGATACTCAAGCTCTTTTAAACCATCAAGTAAAATTTGTTTTGTATTTTTTTGACCTATATATCCAACAATCCCACACATAATGTATATTTCCTTTTACAATTAACAGAGCTTACTCTGACGCGCTTAGGCGGCTAGCTTTTCTAAAGAAACTAAAGTTTTGTGCCTTAGCGGCTAGCGTAGCAGTAGCAGACTTTGTTCGCTACTGCGTAAAGTTAACAGCGTATATATTTTTGCGACATTATTGCATATATCGTTTTGTTTTTGGATTAAGAAGCTATCTCGTACTTTATGTTTTGTGCTGTGGATTTTTGCAGTGACGATATTTATGCCAAGCTCTTCAAAACACTCCATGATATAAGCCAAAAGACCTTTTTGGTTTTTAGTGTGTATAGTTATTTCTGCATAAGCCAAAGAGTGTTCACAATCAATATCTATCTCATTTTTATGGATGGCTACATCTTTAAGCTTTACATGTCTACTCATATCAAAAGCGTTGTTGATGATACTTTTTATATGCTGTACTTCATTTTCATCTACATGTTCAATAAACTCTATCTTAAAATATTTCACGTCCTCAAAAAGCGTAAATATCTCCATGGAAGCAACATCAAGATGACTAAGAGATGCTAGAAGATAGCCTATATTTAGCGGAATTTTTCTGTAAATCTCTATAACCAAAGAGCTTTGAGAATTGATTGAAAAATCATACTTTTTTGTTTGGTACGCCTTTTTTGCAATCTCTATAATGTCATGGGGTGTATGTTTAAAGAAAAAGAGGTTTGACTCAATGCGCAGAAGTTTGCTACGCAAGAGTTTTGGCAGTTCGGTAAACTCTTGAAGTTTTGCTAAGCGCTTTTCAATATTTAGTCTCTTTGATGCATCTGTTATTCTGCCTAAGTTTTGGGCAACTTCTAGCGCGTTTATGTAGAGTTCGTGCAGAAGTTTTGAGGTAAAAGAGTTATAGACTCCTTCCCCCACGCCGTTTATGTCCGCGTAAGTGAGAACATATAGAAGTTGCAGATTTTTGACATCTCCCACGTTTGACATAAATTTATAGAGTGTTTTTTCGTTGTGTATGTTTTCTCTGAGTGCCACATTGCTCATGGTTACATGATGTTTTACCAAAGTCACGCATCTCTCTTTGTCCTCCTCTTTTAGTTTCATCTTTGTAGCAAATGGAGCGATAAGTTTGGCTCCGACTTCGCTGTGGTCTTGAACTCTGCCTTTTCCGCTGTCATGATAGAGGGTTGCAATCTTTAGTAAAAGCTTCTCCTCGCTGCTAAACTCATCGTAGAGTTTTTTGATGAAAGGCTCCTTGATATTTTCCAGCGCCTCAACACATTTGATGGAGTGAATATCTACGGGATAGTGATGGTAACCGTCAAACTGCGGTAGGTGAAGAACCTTTTTAAAAGCGCCAAAGAGATGATGAAGCACCCCTGCATCGTAAAAGAGTTTTAAAAAGCTGTACATGTATCTTTTTTTGAAGAGCTCTTTTAAAAGAGAGTATGTTTTAGCTTGAAGAGGGTGGGATATTTTTACATAGGTAAATTGACGCAAAAATCCTGAATCAAAATGGTATGGCTTATCTTCAAGCGAAATTAAGGTTTCAAGAAGTTTGTTGAGTGGTTGAATCGGCAGATTGTATGATGCATAGACTCTCTTGCCCTGTTTATAAATTCCTCTGCTTAGACGATTTTTTTTAAACTTGCCCAACTGTGAAATGTCGGCGATGTAGGGACGAATCATCTTTTTGACAAAAATTTGCGTAAAGTTGCTTATGCGCCACTGCGCTTCAAGAACTTTAGTAACCATCTTCTGTTGATTTTTAAATCCTAAAAGAAGGCTTACCTCAGGAATGAACTCCAAAAGAAGTCTGTCCTCTTGTTTGTTTGTAATAAGATGCAGAGCGCTTCTTGTGCGAAAGAGCAGCTCAAGCGCCATTCTATACTCTTTGTACTCCTCGTCTAAAAAGAGCACGCCTGCTAAATCCTTGAGCGTTTTTACTCCATAGATAGTGTGGGCAATCCAAAATATAAAGTTGGAGTCGCGAAGTCCGCCGACGCTCTCTTTGATGTTTGGCTGCATGGAGGTTGGATATTTTTTGCGTCTAGCTTGCGCTTCCGTAATCTTTGCTAAAATAAACTCTTTTTGGTTGTAAAGGCGTATTTTACTCAGCTCTTTGCTCGCTTCATGCCAAGTAAGCGTAGAACCTGTTACAAATCTAGCTTCCATCAGTGCCGTTCTGATGGTAATATCCTCTTTGCTTGAGGCAAAAAGGTCGCTTACTTTATGAACTCTATGCCCTAGTTTTAGTCCTGCATCAAGAGCAAGATAGAAAAATTTTTCAATTATAAGCTCACTGTTAAAGCCGTTTACTTCCGCATAAACTATAAGCAAATCTACATCACTGTGAACACAGAGCTGCTCACGCCCGTAACTCCCAAGTGCAACAATGGCTATGGGAATGGAGCTTCTCATGGGAAGATAGTTTCCAAAGATGCGTCTTAGAATTGTCTTGTACATCAAAGAGATGATAGAATCAAGCTGCTTTGTGTGGCGAACTAAAAAATCTTTTCCTTGATTTTTTTCAAATAGAGTATTTAGAGAAATCTTATATTCATATATAAAAGCTTTGAATAGTTTTGATAGTTCAAAATCACTACCGTTTTTTTCTATAATATCTTCAATTTGCAGTATTAAATCCACAGGAAATATCCTATATTTTTTTCTACTATTATAGTCTAATTCCTCAAATTGGATATAATCATTTTCGATTAAAAAATAAACAAAATTTGGAGAATAGTATGACAATAACCAAAAAAGTGACATTTATAGCAAAAAAAGATGGTGTCAAGAAGATGAAGGAGCTTTTAACCGCCATGGTTAAGCCAAGTAAAGCAGAAGATGGTTGTATATTTTATGATATTTTTCAGTGCATAGATAGACCTGAGAAGTTTTTTGCAGTTGAGACATGGAGAGATGAAGCCGCACTCGACGGACATAGAACATCAGATCACTATAAAATTTATAAAAATAATTATGAGCAGTATTGTGAGGATAAATACAGTGACGAGCTAGAGGTTTTGGGGTAAATTGGCCCTACACCCCCACCCCAGGGGTAATTGATCTGACTACACTTATTAGGACAAAGAATAGAAGCTATTCTTAGTTAAAATTACGAATAATAAGTGAGGGAAAAATGTCAAATAGCAAATACACCAGAGA
>Ga0172382_10009824_pt1 | contig 12967 bp, 9 predicted proteins | sample Leawel138RmetaG_FD_122245 | JGI IMG/M metagenome (GOLD analysis project Ga0172382, IMG submission 122245) | Leachate microbial communities from a municipal landfill in Southern Ontario, Canada - Leachate well 138R metaG | ecosystem: Engineered > Solid waste > Landfill > Unclassified | place...
AAGAAGAAGAAGTTTTTGAGGTCATGACTCAGAAGTAAAAATGGTTACCGATGGTGTGACGATTGTATAAGGGAATGAAGCTGGGAGGAGTGCCCGCATTACCCCGAAAAACAAATTCAGTTCAACAACGAACCGGGCTGTTGAAACTGCAAAAACCGTAACCGTGCAAAGCCTGATATAACCGGAACGGTATTGCGCACGTCTTTTTAACAAAAATCAGGGTAACACCCCGCTATGTCAGACAGTTTTACTGCGGTATAGTCAGGCAATGATTTGTAATAAAGCACACAGACGGTAAATATGCATCACGCAAAGTTGGCGCTGTCCAGGGGGTCACAATGAACGGTCAACTCGAAAAAACAATGATCGATGCTATTCCCGACGGCATGCTGCTGGTTGATGCCGATGGCCGTATCCTGCGTGCAAACGTCGCACTGCAAGCCATGTCCGGCTACGCCGAACACGAACTGCTGGGCGCTACGCCCGACATTTTTCTTCCACCCGCAATGCGTTCAGCCCACGCCGGGCTCATGAAGCAGTTTTTCACCCGGCCAGCCCAGCGCACCATGGTGCAAAATGGCTCGCACCTGAAACTGCATCGGCGTGACGGGGTGTCTGTTCCCATTGACGTTGCCCTTAACCCCTGCACAATTGACAACAGGCTGTGTGTTCTGGCGTTTGTACGAGACCTTCGACCACTAAAAAACCTTGAAGACCGTGTCAACTACCAGGCTACCCATGACACACTGACCGGGCTGCACAATCGGTGGCAGTTCTCGCAAGACCTGAACCAGGCACTGGCCGATTCAGCCCTGACGTCGACCCTGACCGCCGTCATCATGCTTGACCTGGACAATTTCAAAACCATCAACGACAGCCATGGCCACAACGCGGGCGATCAGGTACTGATCTCGGTCGCCAACCGGCTGCGTCTTGAGTTACCCCCGGGCGCCCGCCTGGCACGCCAGGGGGGTGACGAATTCCTGATTCTGGCAACCGGGCTGAACACTCCCGAGCACGCCACATCGCTGGTCGAGAACCTGCTCGACACCCTCAAAACGCCGTTCATCCTGACGCACGGCCAACTGGAAATCATGGCTTCGGCCGGCCTGGTCATCGGGCCGCTGGACGCCACCGATGGCCAGACGCTGATGCGCTATGCCGACATGGCCTTGCACCATGCCAAAGACGGCGGCAAGGGTCGCTACCTGCGCTATTCCACGCAGATGAGCCAAAGCCTTGACCGGCGCATGAAAATCTACCAACGGCTGCGCCAGGCCTTGAAGCAGAACAGTCTGGAACTGCACTACCAGCCGCAAATCGACATGATCAACGGCGGGGTGGTTTCCGTCGAGGCGCTTTTGCGCTGGACTGACGACGAGCTGGGGTATGTACCGGCCGACCAGTTCGTTGCCGTTGCCGAAGCCAGCGGCCTGATGGACGAACTGGGCCTTTGGGTACTGGAAACGGCGTGTCAGCAACTGTCGCAATGGCAAAGCCAGGGCCTGCTGCTGCGAATGGCCGTCAATCTGTCGGCCCAGCAATTCAACCAGCCCCACCTTATCCAGCAAATGGGTGATCTGATCTGGCGGCACGGCCTGCGCCCCGACTGCCTTGAACTTGAACTGACCGAATCACAAGCCATGGCCAACCCTGAGCAGGCCCGCGTGATCATGCAGCGCCTTAGTGACTTGGGCTTTAACCTGGCCATTGATGACTTTGGTACCGGCTACTCGTCGCTGGCTTACTTGCAGTTGCTACCCATCAATCGGGTCAAAATTGACCGCAGCTTTGTCGCGCGCATTGAAACCTCTGAAGAAGGCAAGCGCCTGATCCGGGGCATTATTGGCCTGGCCCATTCGCTTGAAAAAGAAGTGGTCGCCGAGGGCGTTGAAACCATCCAGCAACTGAATTTCTTGCAAGAATTTGGCTGCAACGCCTACCAGGGCTGGTATTTTGCCAAAGCCATGTCCGCCAGCGATCTGGTCCAGTTCGTTAAAACCAGCCAATACGCCGCCCGGCGTATGGGCGACCCGCAGGCCGCCATCCACATTCAATAAGTCTCAGGGCTCGAGCCGGTCTTTTCGAACCGCGTCGTCTTCCATCAATTCAAACCACATGGCGTTCAGTACCGCAAAGGCGGCGGCTAACGGAAGACCCAGAATCCAGGCAAAATACCACATATCACACCCCTGATTTGCTGATTTGTTTAATACGCATGGTCTTTCCCCCCTTCAATGGCAGCCGGATCGACTTTGCCCCGCAGTACCGAAAACACCCAGCTTGTATAGGCCAGGATGATCGGCATGAAGATCGCCGTACTGACCAGCATGATGAACAGCGTCAAATGACTTGAGGACGAGTCCCAGACCATCAGGCTTGCCGACGGGTTGACCGTTGATGGCAAAATGATGGGAAACATCGACACACCGACGCTGCCAATAATGCCGGCAATACCCAAGCCACTGCACACCAGTGCGGTTAACGCACGACGAGACATCAGAAACAGCAGGGCCAACAACGTTCCTGCAAACCCAAGCGCGGGAACCAGCCACAGCATCGGGTGTGCGGCATAATTACTGAACCAGGCTGCCTCTTGTACCACCACAGTCTTGATTAACGGGTTGGATGGCCCCACGACATCAACTACGCTGGTGACCACGTAACCGGCCACAAACCAGTACATAAACAGCCCGGCAAGGGCATACAGTACCGTCGTCAACACGGCGGCAACCGCCCCGAACGCCCGCGAACGTTCAGCCACGGCTCCTTCGGTCTTGACCTGAAGCCAGGCGGCGCCGTGCGTCACCAGCATAGTCACCGAAATGACGCCGCACAACAGCGCAAAGGGATTAAGCAAACCAAAAAATGTACCGTCGTAGAAGATGCGCATATCCTCATCGAGCCGGAACGGCACACCCTGCAGGACGTTGCCGATAGCCACCCCGAATATCAGGGCGGGCACAAAACCACCCACAAAGAGTGCGGCATCCCAGCGGCTGCGCCATTTTGGATCGTCGCGTTTGCTGCGAAACTTGAAGGCCACCGGTCGCAGGATCAAAGCCACCAATACGGCAAACATGGCCAGATAAAAGCCCGAAAACGAAACAGCATACAACTGGGGCCAGGCGGCAAAAATGGCGCCGCCACCCAATACCAGCCAGACCTGGTTCCCTTCCCAGGTTGGACCGATGGCATTGATGACCACCCGGCGTTCAAGATCGTTACGCGCCACAAACGGCAACAACGTACCCGTACCCAGATCAAAACCGTCGGTAACGGCAAAACCGATCAGCAATACACCCAGCAAAAGCCACCATATAAAGCGCAAGACATCGTAGGCAATAAGATCGTGCAAAATCATGTGAATGTCTCCGGATGTTAATGGGCAGACGCCAGACGCAGTGAAGTCGTGCCGTCAGAGGCCGCCTCGGGCTCGGACGGCCCCTTGCGAATGCTCTTGAGCATCAGCTTCATTTCAATGACGAACAACACCGTGTAAATCGCCAGGAAACCGACAATCGTCAACAACACCGTTGAAGCGCCCAGGTTGGAGACGGCCACAGCCGTTGGCAATACCCCTTCGATCACCCAGGGTTGACGCCCGACTTCAGCCACAATCCAGCCGCACTCCGCAGCAATCCAGGGCAATGGAATCGCCCACACGGCCACTTTCAGCAATGTCGGGTAGGCATCCAGCTTGCGACGGGCAGACAACCAGAAAAACGTAGCCATCAAGGCGATGAAAAAGAAGCCCAGACCCACCATGATCCGGAACGTCCAGAACAGTAAAGCAACCGGGGGAACCGTATCGGATGCCGCCTGCGCAATTTGTTCCGGGCTGGCCTGACGCGGATCATCAACATAACGCTTGAGCAACAGCGCATAGCCGAGTGCGCGGCCATTCTCTTCAAACGCCTGCTGAACCTGGGCCGGCACAGTCTCGCCGACCTTGAGTGAACGAATGGTCTGCAAGGCGTCATAAGCAATGATGCCCTGACGGATATGCCCTTGCGCGGCCTGGACGAGCTCGTCGATGCCAGGAATCTGCGTCGTCAATGAACGCGTTCCGATCAGGCCCATCACCCACGGAATATGAACCGCGTAATGCGTTTCACGCGCCTCTTGATCCGGAAAGCCGAACGCCGTGAACGACGCCGGCGCAGGTTCGGTTTCCCACATCGCCTCGATAGCCGCCAGCTTCATTTTCTGGTGTTCGGTAGACAAATAACCACTTTCATCGCCCAGCACCACGACGGAAAGGGCCGAGGCCAGGCCAAACGATGCCGCAACCGCCATTGAGCGCTTGGCCAGATCAATATGACGTCCCTTCAGCACGTACCATGCCGAAACACCCAACACAAAAACAGAGGCCGTCACATAACCGGCCGACACGGTATGAACGAACTTGGCTTGCGCAACGGTATTGGTAATGACAGCAAAAAAGTCAGTGACTTCCATACGCATGGTTTGCGGGTTGAAGGCGGCACCCACCGGGTTTTGCATCCAGCCATTGGCAATCAGGATCCACAAGGCAGACAGATTCGAACCCAAAGCGACGCACCAGGTAGCAATCAGGTGACCGACCTTGGACAAGCGCTCCCAGCCGAAGAAAAACAAGCCCACAAATGTCGCTTCAAGGAAGAAGGCCATCAGACCCTCGATGGCCAGCGGCGCCCCGAAAACATCTCCGACATAGTGACTGTAATAGCTCCAGTTCATGCCGAACTGGAACTCCATCACGATACCCGTAGCAACGCCCATGGCAAAGTTGATACCGAACAACAGCCCCCAGAATTTGGTCATGTCGCGCCAGATCGTGCGACCCGTCATGACATATACCGTTTCCATGATGGCAACGATGATCGACAACCCTATGGTGAGGGGTACGAACAGAAAATGGTACAGCGCCGTAATGGCGAACTGTAGCCGTGACAAATCAACAATATCGAGGTCCATGGTGTTTTCCTCAAACCAGGGGTTAGCACTTCAAATCCAGTCAGTCCGGACGCAGGACGGCAATCGCAGCATCAAATTCGCGACTTCCACGCACCCAGCATGCGTCAATGCGTCCGTCTTGCATGACCAGTACGCGGTCAGCAAGACGGGCTTCTCTTTGCAGGTGTGTTGCCAAGAGCCAGGCCCGCCCTGCTCCGGCGCGATCCAGCTGCTGCAAGACATAGGCCGCTGTCGGGGCATCAAGCCCCTCGGTGGGTTCATCAAGCAGCCACACCGGCTGCGGCCGCAACAACAGTCGGGCCAGGGCCAGACGTCGGGCCTGGCCACCCGACAAGCCGGTGGCAGACTCGCCAAGCCGGGTATCCAGACCCGCAGCCAGGGCACGGATATCGGTTGCCAGACCGGCAGACTCGAGCGCGCGCCATAACTGATCATCGCTGGCTTCAGGATCAGCCAGACGCAGGTTGTCGCGCACCGTGTCCTGAAACAGATCGGTACGCTGACCCAGCCAGGCAAACGGCTGCGTTTGAATGGTGCCCGTTATTGGCGCCAGCTCACCCAGAATCGCGGCAATCAGGGTCGACTTTCCTGAACCGCTGGCACCCACGATCGCAACCCGCTCTGCAGGTGCAACACGCAGCGAGACCGGACCCAGAGCGATTGAGGTCGCCCCCGGGTAACGCACGACGATATCGCTGACGTCAACCGCGTCACCCGCCATCACGACAGAATCAGCCACGTCCTCACCGGGCATCACGGCAGTGCTCGCCAACAACGGTGCCGACAGACGTCGAGACGCCAACCAGGTACGCCCCGCTTCCAGCCCGCCACGGCGCAAGGCTGCAAAGGGCTCCATCGCACCAAGGGCCATCAGGACAATCAGTGCGGCACCAGGAACGCCGACCACATCACGGTCCACCAGCCAACCCGCCCCGACCAGTGCAAGTGCAAGGGTGAGACTGGCCGCAACCGCCTGAACTGCACCCGCACCGGCATCGAGCCGGTTCAGGCGCTTGTCGGCCCGGGCCAAACGCCGGTCAGCCTGGGCAAGCTGCTGACCTTGCCGGTGCATTTTGCCGGCCATCAACAAATCGGTTTGACCTGAGACCAGATCGACGGCCTGTGCACGCAGCCGTTCCGTCGCCAGACTGCGCCTGACCATGGCGCGTCGGGCCCGGATCGCCAGGACAATCGGGACGCTCAACCCGGCCAGGGCCAGCCAGATACCAAACATCAAGCCGAACCCGGGCGCGACAATGCCGAAAGCAACGGTACACAACAGCGCGACACCCAGGGCCGCAACCGCAGGCACCAGCAATCTCAGAAAAACCGACTCCAGCGCATCGAGATCAGCAGTCAAACGCTGCAACACCTGTGCAGGACGACGCAACAGATCGGACGATGGGCGTAGACCCCATCCCAGAAAAAGACGTTCGCGCAAGGCGGCCAACGTCGCCAGCGTGGCATCGTGCGTCACGAGCCGTTCGCCATACCGCGATGCAGTCCGCCCGAGCGCCAGCAAACGAATACCGGCAGACGGCATGAAGACGTCAAAGGTCAGCGCCGTAACCAGCTGAAGACCCGCAATAGCGGTCGCCGAAATGAACCAGCCGGACAACCCCAGCAAGCCGACACCCGCAGCAACCGTAATGACCGCCAGGCCGAGCCCCAACACCATGCGACGGGCAAACGACCCGAACAAGGCGTGCGCGACGGGATACCACCAGGCGGCAGTCAGTGTCCTAAACATTGCTCCCCCCTTGGAGGACAACCGCTGATGCGTCGCCAACCATGATGACACGATCCATACGCGCGATGAGTGCCGGGTCGTGGGTCGCAACGACCAGCGTGCGACGCCCCGAATGGTCCAGCAAAGCCTGTCGGATCAGGCTCGCGGTCGCCGCATCAAGATGCGCGGTCGGCTCATCGACCAACCACAGGTCTTTGCCTGGCGCAGCCAGCAACCGCGCCAGGGCCAGACGCGCGGCTTCTCCGCCCGACAGGCCGACACCGCCTTCCCCCAGCAACACCGAGGGATGCGCCTGGGCCACAGGTTCAAGACCGGCCGATGATGTCGCTTGTGCGATAACGGAAAGGTCGACAGCATTGGACGCCAGCGCCACGTTGCTGGCAACCGATCCGGCAAATACATGAGGGCGCTGCCCCATCCAGCCGATACGGGCGCGAATGGCATCACCACTGCCGGTTTCAAGTGTCTGGTCACCAATTTCTATGACGCCTGACTGCGGCGGTAACAAACCCGCCAGCAATGACAGAACAACGGTTTTACCCGCCCCGCTTGGACCCACCAGTGCAATTTTCTCACCCGGCTGAATTGACAGATCAAGCCCGGTGAACAGCGGCCTTTCATCGGGGAAACCAAAAGCCAGTGAGCGAACGCGAACGCAGGGGCCTGTATCCGCAGGTAAAACAGAGGTGATGGTACCCCCACCGCAAACCACCGGCATACCGCCACGGGCAAGGTTCTCGAGGGCTTCGACCGCAGCCTGCCCGGACGCCTTGTCGTGCCAGACCGCAGCCAGTTCCCGAAGCGGCTCGAAAAAAGCAGGGGCCAGCAAAAGAATGAAGAGCCCTTCGGCCAGCGTCAGTTGATGACCCCATGCGCCGAAATCCAGCTGACCCAGCAAATGGAAACCGATATAAACCGCCACCAGCGCCACGCCAAGCGCGGAAAACAATTCGAGCACGGCAGAGGACAAGAACGCAATGCGCAAAACCCGCATGGTGCGCTGTCGCAAGTCTTCGGCGCTGGCCCGCAGACGCTGCGCCGTAAGCCGCACCCCGCCAAAGGCTCGCAAGGTGGGCAACCCGCGCAAGCGGTCAAGCAAAAAAGCGTTCATGTCACCCAGTTTCAGCCATTGGGCTTCGCTGGCCGCCTTGGCGCGCCAACCGACAATCGCCATGAACATGGGAATGAGCGGGGCCGCAACCATCAGTACCAGCGCGCAGGCCCACGACAGCCAGACCACCGGGATCAGAATCACCAGCGGCATGATGCGGGCACGCCACGAGGCCGTACGGTAACGCGTCAGCCAAGGCATGATGGCTTCGGCCTGCTCACCCAGGACGCCGGCGGCGGCACCCGCGGCAATACGGTTGCGATCAAGGGGTGATTGCCCGGCCAGAACAGACACCGCCTGCTGCCGCCACTGCACCAGGCACGCACGGGCGCCGTCATGAAGCCGGGTCGACGCCCACGCCTCGATAACCGCGCGTACTGCGCCCAACGCCACAATAAAGACCGCCGGCAAAATGACCGACTGAAAACCACTACCCTGCTGCAGACGGGAAACGGCGTAGGCCAGCACCGCCGCTTGCGGCAACCACACCATGGCGCACAACGCCTGCAACAGCGCCACCAAATCAAGGGACCGCGGCATACGAAATGCCGCGTGGTGCGATGCTGGAGACGCGGAAACAGACATTGCCAATAACAACCTGATCGGGCCGGGAAACAGACCCGGCTGGCGGAGCCATGAAAGATGAACAGGTTCCAATCTTAAAGAAACACCTGCCCGACCGCCTTGACGGGCGTCAAGTGAAGAACAATGCGCCAAATAATTCAAAAAGACAGCAGAACATCAAGAAACCTTGCAAAATGCGCTATAAATCGCAGAAAATCCCTGCGAACCCTGACCCGACCAGACCTTGTCATCCGTCAAAGGAATCTTTCACCCATGCCTTGCGCTGCTGTTCCGAATTTTTCTGCCAAATCCACGTTTCACCAGCCTCAAGCTGACTTTCATAACGTTCGGGGCACAGGCACCTACTTGGCCAAACGCGCCGTTCAACCGTGCACCTGCGGCGGTGAGGCGGCCCTAAGACTGCATGAACGGGTCACTGCCGCCATGTCACGTCGAATGTTTCTGGGCGGCGCTGCTGCGGCGATCTTGCCTTTCATCGGATTCCAGACCAGCAAAGCCATCGCGCAACAGCCGACACCGCCCGACCGCCCTGTGCTGCTGACGAACATCCGCTTGTTCGATGGGGTCAGCTCGACGGTTCGCAAGGGCGTCAATATTCTGGTCGAAGGTGATCGTATCGCGGCACTACCCGCTGTCGGCGAACCCGTAGAAAATGCAAAAATCATCGACTGCGGCGGCCGTTTGGCCATGCCAGGGCTGATCGATGCCCATTGGCACACGATGTTTTGCGGCATTACTGAAATTGCCGCCATGACGTCCGACCTTGGCTATATTTACCTGGTTGCCGCACGCGAGGCTGAAAACACCCTGTTACGTGGTTTCACCAGCGTACGCGATGCCGGAGGGCCCAGCTTCGCACTGAAACGCGCCATTGATGAAGGCATTGTGGTCGGCCCGCGCATTTTTCCTTCCGGGGCCATGATTTCCCAGACCTCCGGGCACGGTGACTTTCGGATGCGCAGCGAAATCCCCCGCAACGACGGCGACCCGCTCAGTTACTCCGAACGCATGGGTGCGGCCATGATCGCCGACGGTGCCGACAACGTTCTGCGACGCGTGCGTGAACAGCTGATGCTGGGGGCCAGCCAGATCAAACTGATGGCGGGCGGCGGTGTGTCCTCCCACTATGACCCTCTTGACACGACCCAGTACTCTGAAGCCGAGCTGCGTGCTGCCGTTGGCGCTGCCGAAGACTGGGGTACTTATGTCATGGTGCACGTCTACACCTCGAAAGGCATCCAGCGCGCCATTCGGGCCGGCGTCAAGTCGATTGAGCACGGGCAACTGGCCGACGAAACCGCAGCTCGCCTGATGGCCGACGAAGGCATCTGGTGGAGCCTGCAGCCCTTTCTGGCCGACGATGATGCCAACATTAAAACAAGCCCCGATGGCAAAGCCAAGCAACAGGAAGTGGCAGAGGGCACGGTGCGGGCCTACCAGATGGCGATTGACCTGAAGATCAAGACCGCCTGGGGGACCGACATTTTGTTCACCCCGCAGAACCTCGCCAGCCATGGCCGCCAACTGGCCAAACTGACACGTTTCTACGACCCCATGACCCTGCTGAAAATCGCCACGGCAAACAATGGCGAATTACTGGGGATGGCTGGTAATCGCAGCCCCTACAAAGGAAAAATCGGGGTCATTGAACCCGGAGCCTTTGCCGATATCCTGATCGCCGACGGTGACCCTACCGTCAACCTCGATTTTCTTGATGACGCCCAGACGAATCTGAAACTCATCATGAAAGACGGCCGAATTTATAAAGACACGCTGTGATAACCCATCGCACAACACCACAACGCCCGCTTATCGTGCTTGCGTGCCTGGCCGGTCTGTCCACGCTGACCGGCTGCAGCCAGGGCCGCGCGCCCTCATTCCTGATTTTCGGCAGCTACTTCCCCGCCTGGCTGGTCGGTCTGGCGATCAGTATCCCGCTGACCGTCATGATTCGAGCTGTACTGGTTCGCAACGGCCTTGATGACGCACTGCCCCTGCGGCTGCTGGTTTACAGCTGCTTATGCCTGTTGTTGACACTGGCTTTCGCTTACGCTTTTTCCCCTCACTGAGCTTATGTCCCACGATCCGAACACCGCACAGCGGCACCTGGCCCGCTGGCTGGCCATTATCGTCATTGCCCTCACCCTCCTGGCAGGCCTGGCATGGTGGCGCTACCTTGACAACAACCGGCTATCCGAAGACGCCATTCTCGAAGCGGATATCGTGCACATCAGCACGCCGGTACCCGGGAAAATCGTAGAACTGCATGTCCGCGAAGGAGACCGTGTCGCTCGTGGCGACCCACTGTATCAGCTGGACACCCGCGTCTATGAACTTCGGGTCGATCAGGCCCGCGCTGAACTGGCTGTGGCCAATGCCGCGTTATCGACGCGCGAACGGCAAATCCGGGCCGAGACCGCCAATGCAGCCATCGCCGATGAACAAATCAAACGGGCACAAGCCAATCTTGAACTGGCGCGCAACACCCAGCAACGGCTCGAACCCCTGGCTCGCAAAGGTTATGTCACCCAGCAAGACCTTGACACGGCCCGAACCGCCGTACGCGATGCCACCGTCAGCCTGACCCAGGCCCAAGCCCAGTCAGGTGCGGCCAAAGCGCTTATCGGTGAACTCGAAGCCGCCCACGCCGCCGTACGGGCCGCTTCGGCCGGGCTCTCGCTGGCAGAAAAAGCCTTGGCTGATACGACGGTCAAGGCGCCGCACAACGGCCTGGTTGTCGGCCTGAAAGTATCAACCGGTGAACACCTGATGCCTGACCAGAGCCTGTTCACCCTGATTAACACCGACCACTGGTATGCCACCGCACTGTTTCGGGAAACCGATCTGGCCAGCCTGCGAGCCGGGCAATGCGCAGAAGCCTTCGCCCTGTCTGACCCGACGCGTCCCATCAAAGGACGCATCATCACGATTGGCTGGGGTGTCGCCAATGAAGAGCTGATCCCACTGCCGCGCTCGCTCCCCTACGTTCAGAAATCACTGAACTGGGTCAGGGTCGCACAGCGCTTTCCGGTGCGGATCCAGCTCGACAACCCGCCTGACGACCTGATGCGCGCGGGGGCATCGGCCTCGGTGGTTGTACGCACCCACACAGCGTGCTGAAGGCCCGGCGCCCATGAATCACCCGTTCTGGCACGAAATACGCAACGAGCTGCAGCCCTTCGACGGACGTCTGGCCACTGCCTGGCGCCTTGGGGTGATTTGCGCGCTGACCGCCATGGTGTTCATGATCTGGCAACTACCCCTGGTGGCGATCGGGTGCTACCTGGTGCTGTTCATCATGCGCCCCGATCCTGGCGAAAGCACACTGAAAGCCATGGCCATCTGCGTGCTGGTGTCGGTTATGGTGGCACTACTGGTATGGCTGACACAGCTGTCAATCAGCAACCCGACCCTGCGTCTGATGATTCTGGCGTCAAGCTCGTTCCTGTTTCTTTACATCGGATCGGCCTCGAAACTCGGCGAAATTGGCGGGATTATTGCCCTGGTCATTGCCTTCATCATGACGTTGCTGGGCATGGTACCGGTGGGCGAACTGGCAACACGCGGCATTCTGTACGCCTGGCTGATGACCCTGATTCCGATGATGCTGCTGATCGTATGCAATTGTGCTTTCGGCCTCTCGGTACCCCGGCTGCTGCGTAAAACGCTGGCACACCGGCTAAGTGTCGTTGACGACATCATGGCAGACTGCAAACCTGCCGCCGATGCACGCCTGCTTTTGCGCCAGGGCAATGCATTGATCAACAGCTACCTGATGTTCATTTCCCTGTTTCACCTGGCCCCGTCAAAAGAAGTACAGCAGTTGCGTACACAGCATGAACGTACATTACAACTTCTTTTACTGATCACACGCCAGGCTGACCTTCACCTGCCGGCCCAGAGCCCTGAGACGGCAGCGCCGAATAAGACTACCGCCGACGCCACTGCAAAAGCGGTGCTGAAAACAACCCTTGCCAACTGCAGACAGCTTCTGGACACCCCGGTACCTGACGGCCCCAAAGACCCGCCGGCCACATTTTTTCGCGCCGATGCGCTGACCAACCCGCAGCACTCCCGCTTTGCGCTCAAAACCACACTGGCCGCCAGCCTGGCCTACATTGTCTATACCGCGCTTGAATGGCAAGATATCCATACCGCCCTGGTCACCTGTTACGTGGCCGCGCTGGGCTCTACCGGTGAAACCGTCCATAAGCTGGCACTACGAATTACCGGCTGCCTGATTGGTGCCGCCATGGGGGTCGCCTCGTTGTTGCTGCTCATGCCCCTGATGACATCCATCGGTGAATTGATGCTGCTGGTATTTGCAGGCACGCTGATTGCGGGCTGGGTATCCAGCGGGTCGGAACGCATCTCGTATGCCGGCGTACAAATCGGGCTGGCCTTTCTGATGACCGTACTGCAAGGCTTTGGCCCTGATATAGAACTTTCTGTTGCGATGGACCGGATACTCGGCATCTTGCTGGGCAACACCTTGATGTTCATCATCTTTACACGGATCTGGCCCGTCAGCAGCCTCAGCGCTGCCCAATCACAGCTTATGG
>Ga0172382_10009825_pt1 | contig 12966 bp, 10 predicted proteins | sample Leawel138RmetaG_FD_122245 | JGI IMG/M metagenome (GOLD analysis project Ga0172382, IMG submission 122245) | Leachate microbial communities from a municipal landfill in Southern Ontario, Canada - Leachate well 138R metaG | ecosystem: Engineered > Solid waste > Landfill > Unclassified | place...
CGGCTGGGCGAACCGGAGCCGGCGCAGCATCCGCCGGGAACGACGGTCGAGGCGCGCGAGCTGTTCTACAACGTGCCGGCGCGGCGGCGCTTCCTGCGCGCCGAGCGCACCGAGTTCGGCCATGTCGAGGACCTGCTGCGCGCGCTGGCATTGGCGCGCATGGACGTGGAGTTCCGGCTTTCGCACAACGGCAAGCTGGTGCGCAGCTGGCGGCCGTCGCGCAGCGAGGACGAGCTGCTGCGCCGTCTGCGGGAAACCCTCGGCACCGGGTTTCCGTCGCAAAGCCTGTATCTGGACGAATCCGCGGCGGGATTTCGTCTGAGCGGCTGGGTCGGTCTGCCCACGGCCGCGCGCTCGCAGGCCGACCAGCAGTATTTCTACGTGAACCGGCGCCTGGTGCGCGACCGCACCGTGGCGCACGCGCTGCGCCAGGCCTATGCCGATGTGCTCTACCACGGTCGCCATCCGGCCTACGTGCTGTTCCTGGAGCTGGATCCGACGCGCGTGGACGTCAACGTACACCCGGCCAAGAGCGAGGTGCGATTCCGCGATCAGCGGCTGGTGCACGATTTCCTCTACCGCACCCTGCATCGCGCGCTCGCCGGAACCCGCGCCGGCGCGGTGGAGTCGGATCCGCTGCGTATTCCCGATGGGGCGGCGGCCGCGCCGCCGGTGTCCGTTTCGCCCTCCGGCTATTCCGCGTCCGCGCCGCTTGGTGCCGGACAGGGAACGCTGCGCCTCAACGTGCGCGAGCAGGTCGGCGCGCTCGCGGCGCTTTACGGAACCCCGTCCACGCCGCGCGAGCCGGGCGCTTTTTCTCTGCCGGTGACCGATTCCGACTCCGCGCCGCCGCCGCTGGGCTACGCCCTGGCGCAGCTGCACGGCATTTTCATCCTGGCCGAGAACGCCGAAGGTCTGGTGGTGGTGGACATGCACGCGGCGCATGAGCGCATCAGCTACGAACGCCTCAAGGCCGCGCAGGACGGCGAGGGCATCCGCGCCCTGCCGCTGCTGGTGCCGATGGCGCTGTCGGTGAGCGAGCGCGAGGCGGGGGCGGCGGAAGAACACGCGCAGGCGCTCGCCGCGCTGGGTTTCGAAATCGACCGCAGCGGCCCGCAGAATCTCACCGTGCGCGCCATTCCCGCGCTGCTGGAAGGCGTGGACACGCGCCAGCTCGCGCTCGACGTGATCGCCGATCTCATGGCCCACGGCAACACCCGCCGGGTGCAGGAAGAGCGCAACGCGCTCCTGGGCACCATGGCCTGCCACGCCTCGGTGCGCGCCAACCGCCGCCTGACGCTGGCCGAAATGAACGCGCTGCTGCGCGACATGGAGGCCACGGAACGCTCCGGCCAGTGCAACCATGGCCGCCCGACCTGGGTGCTGCTCGACAAGGCGCAGCTCGACCGATTGTTCCTGCGCGGGCGCTGATTGGCAGGCAGTGGGTCCCATTCCGGATTACGAGAATCTTTTCCGACCATGCGTCTGCCGGTCTCAACCTCTGAGACCGGTGTGCGCCATCCTTCGCGCATCGGCGGGAAGCACTGCGTAAGGGTGCGTCGCCACAGTGCGGGACAGGCTCTGCTCCTGCACGACGTCGACACCCTGCTTGTTCGAGTGCCCGGCACCGAGTGTGCGATTCCGGCCATCGGAACTTGGCGCGGCGACGCCCGTAGCGAGGCAGGCAGGCGTATCGCGGCGGCCGCCCGGAAGCTTGCGCCTCTGGGCATCAGCGAGATGGACCTGCGGGTGTTGATGATTTCCCGCCTGTCGGATCGAAGTTGAGCGCGCAGCGCGAACTCGGCGACGGCCGCAGAATACCGCGTCGGGGACGTAGCCCCGACCTGTCGCAGAGCAGCGCGTCGGGGGCGTGGCCCCGACCTGTCGCAGAACACTACTGCAGACACGATGCTGTAGGTCGGCCCTACGTGGCCGACGTTTGACTGCGGGTTTGCGGCTGTTTGCGCGGCAGCGACGCATAATGCGCCAATCGTGACGCCGACCTTTGGAATTGCCCATGAGCCGCCTGCTGCTTGTCCTGTCGCTTCTCCTGCCGGTTGTCGCGGCAGCGGATGACACTGGAGACTATCTCGCCGAGGTTGCGCAGCAGCGCCAGGCGCGCGAGGAGGGGCTGCGCCAGCCGCTCGGCTGGCTGTCGCTGGTGGGGCTGCACTGGATCGAGCCAGGATCCCACCGCGTGGGTGCGGCCTCCGACAGCGACATCGTGTTGGCGGTCGGTCCGGAGCATCTGGGCGAGATTCGCTTGAGTGAGGGCGTCGTGACTCTGGTGCTCGCCCATGCGAAGGGTGTGGAGATCGACGGTGTGCCGGCCGCGGTTGGGGAGCTGGCGCTGCGTCCCGACAGCCACGGTGAGCCGACCCAGGTCACCTTTGACGGAGGTGCCGCCGGCTTCAACCTGATCGAGCGCGACGGGCGTTTCGCGCTGCGGGTGCGCGATGCCAAGGCCCGCACCCGAACCGCGTTTGCGGGCCTGGACTACTTCGACACCGACCCCGCCTGGCGCATCGAGGCGCGCTTTGAGCCGCACCCGGAAGGCGCGACCATCGAGATCGCCAACGTCATCGGCCAGCTCAGCCACGAGCCGAATCCGGGCGCGGTGGTGTTCGAACGCGAGGGCAAAACCTATCGGATCGAGGCGCTGGCCAATTCCGACGGTAGCCTGTTCCTGATCTTCGCCGACCGTACCTCGGGCCGCGAGACCTACGGTGCCGGCCGCTTCCTCGATACACCGGTGCCGAAGGATGGCCGCGTGCTGGTGGATTTCAACCTTGCCTACAGCCCGCCGTGCGCCTTCAATGCGTTTTCCACCTGCCCGCTGCCGCCGCCGGAAAACCGCCTGGATCTCGCGGTGCGGGCCGGCGAGAAGAAGTACGCCGGGCCGCGCTGATTCAGCGCGGCGGAAGCTCCAGCAGCTGCGGGTCCAGGCGCGTCTGGAACCAGGTCAGGCCCCAGTGCAGGTGCGGGCCGGTGGCGCGCCCGGTGGCACCGACCCGGCCGATGACGTCGCCCTGCTGCACGCGCTGGCCGACCTGCACTTCCGGCTTCGACAGGTGCAGGAAGTTGGAGCCGACGCCGTGGCCGTGGTCGATCAGCACGGTGCCGCCGGTGAGGTAGAGGTCGGCATCGGCAAACACCACCACGCCGGCCGCCGGCGCGCGGATCGGCGTGCCCTGAGGTGCGGCGATGTCGGTGCCCGAGTGCGGCGCACCGGGCGTGCCGTTGTAGATGCGCTGGCGTCCGAAACGGCCGCTGATGCGGCCATCGAGCGGCCAGATGAAGCCGTTGAAAAGATCGGGCCGGTCGTCGTCGCGATTGCGCTCGGCCGCGACCGCGGCCTGTTCGCGCGCGATGCGCGCGGCGATTTCGGGCGGTGGATCGACGGTTTTCTGCGGCACGCCGGTCACTCGCTCCACTGGCCAGTCGCGTTTCTTCACGGCTACGTCGATGCGCTCGCGCGTGCCGTCGGGCAGGGCGACATCCACCCGCGCGTTGCGCACTTCGTCGCGGCCCACGCCGAAAGCGAAGCGTCCGTCCGACGAAACCCGCAGCGCCTTGCCGTGCAGCGCGACGGTGCTGCCGGGGCGGGTCCGGCCGAAGACGAGGCTGCCCTGCTGCACCGATTCGGGCAGGGCGGTGCGGTGTGTCGGGGTGGCGCGCGCGTCGTCTGAAGTGCCTGATAACACGAATGCACACGCAAGCAGCGTGCCGGGCGGGAGAAGCCGGTGCAGCGCACCCCTCATCGCGCAATCACCAGCCGCCGCCCCTGCGGTTCGCCGATCAGGCGCTGGCCGTCCCAGGCCAGCTCGCCGTTGACGAAGGTGGCGGCGACGCGCGAGGAGAAGCGCGTGCCCTCGAACGGCGACCAGCCGCACTTGCTCAAGACCTTTTCGCGCTCGACGGTGTAGCCGGTGAAGGGGTCCACCAGCACGAGGTCGGCGAAGAAGCCTTCGCGCAGGAAGCCGCGTTCAGCCACGTCGAAGAGCTGCGCCGGGGCGTGGGCGAACTTCTGCACCACCTGCGCGGCGCGCAGCTTCTTTTCGTGCACCAGCTCCAGCGCGGCGACGAGTGCCTCCTGCACCAGCGGCAGGCCGGAGGGCGCGGACAGATAGGGCTGCCGTTTTTCTTCCAGCGTGTGCGGGGCGTGGTCGGTGGCGAGCACGTCGATCACATCGCCGGCCAGCGCGGCGATGAGGGCGTCGCGGTCGCCGGCATCCTTGATCGCCGGATTGCACTTGATGAAGTTGCCGCGTGCGGCGTAGTCCTCGCGGCAAAAGCGCAGGAAGTGGATGCAGGTTTCCGCGGTGATGCGCTTGCGCAAGCGCCCGTTTTCATCCAGCAGCGGGCCGGCTTCGAACAGGGCCAGCTCGTCGGCGGTGCTGATGTGCAGGACGTGCAGCCGCGCGCCGTGTTTTTTCGCCAGCGAAACGGCCAGTCGCGTGGATTTCAGGCAGGCTTCGCGCGAACGGATGTCCGGGTGCATCGAAACCGGAACCTCGTCGCCGAAGCGCGCCTGCGCCGCCGCCTGCGCGGCCTCGATCATCGGGGTGTCTTCGCAGTGGGTGATGATCGGCACGGGCGCGTCGCGGAAGATCGCATCGAGGGTGTCGGGATCGTCCACCAGCATGTTGCCGGTGGACGCACCCATGAACACCTTGATGCCGGGCGCGGCCTTCGGATCCAGCGCGCGGATGGCGGCGAGGTTGTCGTTGCTGGCACCCAGGTAGAAGCCGTAGTTGCCGCGGCAGCGCCCGGCGGCGTGCGCGTATTTTTCTTCCAGCGCGGCCGAATCCAGCGTCGGCGGGCGGGTGTTGGGCATGTCCATGAAACTGGTGATGCCGCCGGCCACCGCCGCCGCGGATTCGGTGGCCTGGTCGCCCTTGTGGGTGAGGCCGGGCTCGCGGAAGTGCACCTGGTCGTCGATCATGCCGGGCATCAGCCAGCGCCCGTGCGCGTCCAGCACCTGCTCGCCGGGTCGGGCAGACAGGCCCATGCCGATCTCCTCGATGCGCTCGCCGCGCACGCGCAGGTCGCCTTCGAATTCGCGGCCTTCGTTGACGAGGCGGGCATTGCGGATCAGCCAGTCGGCCATGGCGGTGTTTCCGGTGGAGGCGGGACGGCCATGATACCGCCGCCCCGCGTGCGCTTCGGCCTACAGCCGCGCCACCGCGCGTTCCACGGCGCTGCGGTCGCGCGCGCGCAGCAGCGCGCCGGCGCGCCGGCGCAGGGCGGAAAGTTCGCACCGGCGCACCGCGGCGCGAACTTCCAGGATGTTGGCCGGGTGCATCGAAAGCTCGGTGAGGCCGAGCGCGAGCAGCAGCCGGGTGTACTGCGGGTCGCCCGCCATCTCGCCGCAGATCGATGCCGGCTTTCGCGTCCGGCGGCAGGCGGCGAGGATCTCGTGCAGGGCGCGGATCACCGCCGGGTGCAGCGGCGAGAACAGCGCGCCGACGGCATCGTTGCCGCGGTCGGCCGCGAGCAGGTACTGGATGAGGTCGTTGGTGCCGATCGAGACGAAATCCATGGTGTCGAGCAGCGTCGCCAGCGCGAATGCCGCCGCGGGAACCTCGATCATTGCGCCCAGCGGCGTATGCGCGCCGACGGGATGGCCTTCGCGGCGCAGTTCGCGCTCGCACTCGCGCAGGTGGCGGCGCACCGCGAGCATTTCCTCGCGTTGACTGACCATCGGCACGAGGATGCGCACCGGGCCGTGGGCCGAGGCGCGCAGCATGGCGCGCAGCTGGGTGCGCAGCAGGGCGGGGCGCGCCAGCGCCAGGCGCACGCCGCGCAGTCCGAGCGCGGGGTTGGGCTCGCGCGGCAGCGCGATGCCGGAGGCGTCGGCCTTGTCGGCACCGAGATCGAGCGTGCGCAGCGTCACCGGTCGGCCTTCCATCGCCAGCACGGCGTCGCGGCAGGCGGCGTACTGTTCTTCTTCGTCGGGCACTTCGGTGCGCTGCAGGAAGAGGAACTCGGTGCGCAGCAGGCCCACGCCTGCGGCACCGAGCTGGCGGGCGCGGGCCACGTCATCGCGCGATTCGGCGTTGGCCATCAGGGCGATGTCGACGCCGTCGCGGGTGCGGGTGGCGGCGACGCGCAGACGGACCAGGGAGCGCTGTTCGCGCGCCTCGGCAGCCTCGCGCTCGCGCAGGTCCGCGAGGTCTTCCGGCCCCGGTTCCACGATGACTTCACCGCGCCCGGCGTCCACCATCACCGCCACGCCGTCGGGAATGGCCGCGAGCGCCTCGGCCGGCGCGATCAGCATGGGCAGGCCGAGGCTGCGCGCCAGGATCGCGCTGTGCGACATCGGGCTGCCGCGCGACACCAGCACCGCCAGCACCCCGCGTTCGACCATCGGCACCAGTTCGGTGGGCGATACCGTGTCGGCAACGAGCACCTCGCCGGCCAGGCCGATGATGTCGTCCTCAGCCGTGCCGCGCTGAAGCGCCGCCTGCAGCCTGCCGATCACGTGGTCGAGATCCTCGCGCCGGCTGCGCAGGTACGGGTCCTCCATCGCGCTGAATACGGCGGCGAGGCGGTCGCGCTGCAGCTTGAGCGCGTAGCTGGCGGCGTAGCGGCCGCTGCGGATCATCTCGACGAGGCCGGAAACCAGGTCGGGATCGTCCAGCAGCAGGGCATGCACGTCGAGGAACTCGCCCACTTCCTGCGCCAGTGCGCCCTGGAGCTGGTCGCGCAGGGCTGCCAGTTCGGCGCGGGTGAAGCGGATGGCGTCGACGAGGCGCGCGATCTCCGGCTCGACCGCCTCGGACGACAGCCTGCGCTCCTCGGCTTCGACCACGTGCGGCGCGCGAACCCGGGCGCGCCCGAGCGCCAGCCCGCGCGAGGCGGTGACGCCGGACAGCCGGGCGCGCATCTCAGCGCCACCTCCGCGAGCCGCCGCGCGCGCACCGTGCCGGCACGATCGCGCTCATGCGGTTTCCTGCTCGTCGAAGCCGCGCTCGAACAGCGCGGCGGCAGCGGCCATCGCCTCGTCCTCGTCCGGACCGTCGAGCCGGAGCACGACGCGCGCGCCCTGCGCGGCGGCGAGCAGCATCACGCCCATGATGCTCTTGGCGTTGACGCTGCGATTGCGGAATTCGAGCGTGGCCTGGCTGCTGAATCCCGACAGCAGTCGCACCACCCGCGCCGCGGCGCGTGCGTGCAGGCCGAGCGCGTTGACGATGACCAGTTCCTGCTCACGCATGATCGAGCACCACGCCGGTCTTGCCGCCGGCCACCGCGGTGAGTGCCAGTTCGTCCAGTGCCTGCTCGGGGTAGTTGCACACCCGCAGCAGCATCGGCAGGTTCAGCCCGGACACCCGCCGCACCCGCGTGCCGAGTTGGGCCAGGCGCGCTGCCAGGTTGCTCGGCGAGGCACCGTAGAGATCGGTCAGGACCAGTACGCCTTCGCCGCGATCGACCCGGCGCAGGGCGGCGCTGGCATCGGGAAGAATCGCGTCCGGGTTCGCGTCGAACGGCACCTCGAAGTGCGCAAGCGGCAGCGGCACGCGCCCGAGCAGGCGCTCCAGCAGCGCCGCGTGGTGCGCCCCGACGCCCGGATGGGTGATGAGCAGGATTCCGACGTTCATGCGGGAAGTGTAGCCAAGCCGGCGGCCGTCCGGCTCGCGCGTCGCTGCCCTCAGCGGGCCTCCAGCTGCGCCCGGAACGCGGCGTAATCGGCCGGCATCGGGTCGGCATGGGCCGGGCGCGCCAGCAGCGCGGCCAGCGCCGGCGGCGGCGCGACAGGTTCGCCGATGATCGGTTCCACGATGCTCTCGAACTTGGCCGGATGCGCGGTCGCCACGACCGCCCAGGTCCCGTCGGGCGCGAGGCTGTCGAGCGCGTGGATGGCGGTGGCGGTGTGCGGGCAGACCGCCACGCCGTGGCGGGTCCAGACCTCGCCGATGGTGTCGCGGATGGCCGCGTCGCCGACCGCAATCGCGCGGAAACCCTCGCGCAGCGCCCCGTCGTCCGGAACCAGCCAGCGCAGGCGCTCGAAGTTGCTCGGCGCGCCCACGTCCATGGCGTTGGCCAGCGTCGCCACGCTCGCTCGGGGTTCGTAGGGGCCGCCGTCGAAGAAGCTGGGCAGCACGTCATTGGCGTTGGTGGCCAGCAGCACTTCGCCGATCGGCAGCCCGATGCGGCGCGCGAGGATGCAGGCCAGCGCGTTGCCGAGATTGCCGGTGGGAATGGCGAAGTTCAGCACCTCGCCGGTTTCCCGCCAGTGCGCCAGCGCGGCGTGGGTGTAGTAGCCCATCTGCGGCAGCAGGCGGCCCAGGCTGATGCTGTTGGCCGAGCTCAGCGGCACCCGCGCCTGCAGCGCCGCGTCGTTGAGCGCGCGCTTCACCAGCGCCTGGCAGTCGTCGAAGCTGCCGGCCACGCGCAGCGCGCGCACGTTGTCGCCGAACGCCCCGAGCTGGTGCGCCTGGCGCGGCGAGACGCGGCCATCGGGATAGAGGATCACCACGCGCACGCCGGCCAGCCCGTGGAAGGCACCGCCCACCGCCGCGCCGGTGTCACCCGAGGTGGCGACGATGATGGTCAGCGGCCGGTCGCCATCGGCGCGCAGCCGGCTCAGGCAGGCGGCAAGGAAGCGCGCGCCGAAGTCCTTGAACGCGGCGGTCGGGCCGTGGAACAGCTCCAGCAGGCCGGTGCCGTCGTCGAGCCAGCGCATCGGCGCGGGGAAGTCGAAGGCCTGCGCGCAGATCGCGTCCAGCTCGGCGGCCAGCGCGTCGCCCTCGAAGAACGGGCGCAGCAGCGTGGCGACAATGTCCGCAAGCGTGGTCTTGCCCTCGAAATCGGCCGGCGCGAGCGTCGGCACGGATTCGGGCACGTACAGCCCGCCGTCGGGCGCAAGGCCGGCGGCGATGGCTTCGGAAAGGGTGGCGGGTGCGGCCTGTCCGCGGGTGGAAACAAAACGCATCACAAAACCTCCGCACGCGGCCCTGCGACCGGCGATACCAGCGATTGACTGTCGAAACCGGCCCGCGAGAACGCGGCCCGCATGGGTGCTGCGGCCGCTTCGGCTTCGGCGCGCGTGGCAAACCAGGCGAACACGCTGGGCCCGGCCCCCGCGATGCTGGCACCAAACGCCCCCGCATCGAGCGCGGCCTGTTTTACCTGCGCGAAACCGGGAATCAGCGGCGCGCGGCGCGGCTCCACCAGCACGTCGGCAAAGCCGGCGCGAACCAGGTCTTCATCGCCCTTCATGCAGCCCACCAGCACCTGCGCCAGGTTGGCCGACTGCGCCACGAACTCGCCCAGCGCGTAGTGGCCCCTGAGCGCCTCGCGTGCGCGGCGGGTTTCCAGTACCTGCTCGGGATGCACCAGCGTGCAGTGCCAGGCCGCCGGCACCTCGATCCGCACCATGCGCTCGGCCGTCGTCAGCACCAGCCCGCCCAGCAGCATCGGGCCGACGTTGTCGCCGTGGCGCGAACCGCTGGCCGCGGCCTCGCCATCGAGCGCGAAGGGATACAGCGCCTCGCGCGACAGCGGCGCATCGAGCAGCGCGTTGGCCGCCACCAGCGCCGCCACGCAGCTCGCCGCCGAGCCGCCCATGCCCGAGCCCAGCGGAATGCCCTTGTCGATCTCGATCTCGAAACCGAACTCCAGCCCCAGCGCCTCGCGCAGCGCGATCAGCGCGCGCCCGGCGGTGTTGCGCTCCGCCTCCAGCGGCAGCTGCAGATCCAGCCCGCGGATCGCGCGGATGCGCACCGTTGGCTCGTCGATCTTCCGCACGCCGACCCGGTCGCCCGGTCCGTCGATGCTGTGACCGAGCAGATCAAAACCGACGCAGGCGTTGCCGATGCTGGCGGGGGAGAAGGCTTTTTTCATTAGGCTAGGATTCGTCATTGGGGATTAGGGATTGGGAAAAGCGGGTGGGCGTGCCGTGGAAATGGGTTCTTGCCGGCGTTACACCAATCTCCAATCCCGAATCCCCAATCCCAGCCCCTCACACCCTCGCCCCCAGCGCTGCGGCCACGCGCAGGAGGTCGGCGAAGACGCCGGCGGCGGTGACTTCCGGGCCGGCGCCGGGGCCCTGGACGACCATGGCGTTTTCACTGTAGCGGCGGGTGGTGAACTGGACGATGTTGTCGGTGAGCTTGAGGTGGGCGAAGGCGTGGCTGCCGGGCAGGGCGAGGAGGGCGACGCGGGCGCGGCCGCTGCGATCGAGCGTGGCCACGTAGCGCAGCACCTCACCGCGCGCGCGGGCGGCGTCGAAGCGCTGCTGCATGGTGGCGTCGTGCGCCGCGAGGTCGTTGAGGAAATCTTCGGCGCTGCCGTTTTCCAGGCCGGGCGGGATCAGCGATTCGACCTCGACGTCGGCAAGGCTCAGCTCGCGCCCGGCCTCGCGCGCCAGGATCACCAGCTTGCGGGCGACGTCGGTGCCGGAGAGATCGTCGCGCGGGTCGGGCTCGGTGTAGCCCAGCGCGTGCGCTTCGCGCACCAAGGTGGAGAAGGGCCGGCTGCCGTCGTACTTGTTGAACAGCCAGGCCAGGGTGCCGGAAAAGATGCCCTCGATGGCGTGGACTTCATCGCCGGTGGTGATGAGGTCGCGCAGGGTCTGGATCACCGGCAGGCCGGCACCGACGGTGGCCTCGTAGCGGAAGCGCGCGTTGCCGGCCTTGGCGGCGGCGCGGATTCTGCGGTAGCGCTCGATCGGGCCGGAGCCGGCCTGCTTGTTGGGGGTGATGACGTGGATGCCGGCGGCCAGCCAGTCGGCGTAACAATCGGCGACTTCCGGATTGGCACTGCAGTCGATGATGGCCGCGTGCGGCAGGTGCGCGGCGTGGACGTGGGCGGTGAAGGCGTTCAGATCCGCCGCGCCGGCGCGCTGCCAGTTGGTCTGCCAGTCGGGGTCGTGCTCGCCCAGCCACATGCGCCGGCTGGAGGCGAGGGCGCGCAGGCGCAGGTCGATGTTGGCCTCGGCCAGCAGGCGCGGCGCGTTTTCGGCGAGCTGGTCGAGCAGCGCCGCGCCCACTTTCCCGGGACCGATCACGCCGATGGAAATGGTCTGCGGCGAGAGCCAGAAGCCGGCGTGCGCGGCGCGCAGCGCCTTGGTTTCATCGGCGCTGGCGATGGCAACGGAGATGTTGCGTTCGGAGGCGCCCTGCGCGATGGCGCGCAGGTTGACGTGGGCGCGCGCGAGCGTGGCGAGGAAGCGTGCCGCGACGCCCGGGCGCCCGGCCATGCCGTCGCCGACCGCGGCCAGCACGCTGATGCCGGCTTCGAGATGCACGCTCTGGATCTGCCCCTGCGCCAGCTCCTGCGCGAAAGCGCGCTCCAGCGCGGCCTTGCCGGCGGCGGCCTGGCTGGCGCGCACCACGCAGCAGATCGAGTGTTCGGACGAGCCCTGCGAGATCATCACCACCGAGACCTGCGCATCGCGCAGGGTGGCGAACACGCGCTCGGCGGTGCCGGGCACGCCGATCATGCCGCTGCCTTCCACGTTGAGCAGGGCGAGATCGGAAACCAGCGACAGGCCCTTGGCCAGCGCCGCGCTGTGCGCATCGCCCTGTGCGTCGATGCGGGTTCCGGGGTGGGCGGGGTTGAAGCTGTTGCGGATCAGGATCGGCAGATTGCGCGCGATCGCCGGTGCCATGGTCTGCGGATGCACGACCTTGGCCCCGAAGTAGGCCAGCTCGCAGGCTTCGCTGTAGGAAATGCACGGCAGGAAAACCGCGTCGGGCACCACGCGCGGATCGGCCGAAAGCACGCCGTCGACATCGGTCCAGATGTGCAATTCGGCGGCGCGGAAAAGCGCGGCGAAGATCGCGCCGGAGAAATCGCTGCCGTTGCGCCCCAGCGTGGTCGCCACGCCGTGGGCGTCACGCGCGATGAAGCCGGTGACGACGATGCGGGTCTGGCCGTGTTCGGCGCGCCATTGCGCCAGGCGCGCGGCGCTGGTGTCCCAGTCCACCGCGATGCCCAGCTCGTTGCGGCCAACCACCAGCACCTCGCGCGCGTCGAGCGCGATGGCGTCGTGTCCGAGGCCGCGCAGCGCGTCGGCCAGCAGGCGCGCCGAGAGCACTTCGCCCAGCCCGTGCACGCGATCCTTGGCGGCTTCACCCGAGGGGCCGAGCAGAGTGATGGCACCGAGGATCGCGGCAAGCTCCTGGAACTGCGCGTCGATCCAGGCACAGGTGAGATCGGCGTGCTGGCCCAGCAGCTCGCGCGCGGTGGCGCGGTGGCGCTCGTGCAGGCTGGCGAACGCCGCCTGCCAGTCCTCGCCGCGCGCCGCGGCGTCGGCCAGCGCGACCAGCGCATCGGTCACGCCCTTCATCGCCGAGACCACGGTGATCTGCGCGGTGTCGTCGCGCGCCGCAAGGATCATGGCGACGTGCCGGTAGCGGCTCGCGTCGGCGACGCTGGAACCGCCGAACTTGTGCGCGATGAACGCGTCGCGCGCGGCGGCGTGGGAAGGAAGGGCGTCGGACTGGTGAGCGTTCATCGGGGCCTCTGGAGTGGGGCCCGCACCGTTCGGGGATGAGGTCGCGGCGCGCCCTGCATCCTCGTCGGGGTGCGGGGCCGGTTTCGTTGCTTTCAGCGCACGACCGGACGCACCCCGCGTGGAGTGGTCGTCATCATGGTCGTGGTAATGGTGCGAAGCAGCATGGCCCAAGAAGAACCCGCCGGGCGGGGTGCTGTCAAGTGGGGCGCGGCCGGCGTTGCCGCGGACTGTGACCGCAGGATCACTCCAGGTGCGTGGAGAGCATCGCCTCCACGGTGCGCGCGAACTGCGCCAGGGCCTCGCCTGGCGGCGGCGATCGGGATTCCAGCACGCGGACGAGGTGCGCCAGCCGCACCGCGCCGCAGAAGCCGCAGGCAGCGCGCAGGCGGTGCAGGGTTTCGCGCGCCTGCGGCGAGTCCGGTGCGGCCAGCACGAGGTTGCGCTGGCCGGGAAGGTCGCCCAGCAGCAGGCGGCGCAGCGTGGCAAGAATGTCAGCCTGC
>Ga0172382_10009827_pt1 | contig 12966 bp, 14 predicted proteins | sample Leawel138RmetaG_FD_122245 | JGI IMG/M metagenome (GOLD analysis project Ga0172382, IMG submission 122245) | Leachate microbial communities from a municipal landfill in Southern Ontario, Canada - Leachate well 138R metaG | ecosystem: Engineered > Solid waste > Landfill > Unclassified | place...
AGATGCTGAATTAATTCTTGCTGATGATATTAAAAAATTTTAAAGAGGTATTTATGAATAAAATGGTAATTACTTGTGCTGTTACAGGTGCTGAAACAACAAAAGAACATAATCCAGCGCTTCCGGTTACCCCTGAAGAAATTGCTGTATCAGCTTATGAAGCTTATGAGGCAGGAGCCTCAATTATTCATCTTCATGTAAGAGATGAAAAAGGTAATCCGACTCAGGATATTGAAGTTTTTAAAAAAGCTATGTCATTAATTAGAAAAAAATGTGATGTAGTTATAGAAGTTACAACAGGTGGTGCTGTTGGAATGACCCCAGAAGAAAGACTTGCTCCTGTAACTTTGGAGCCGGAAATGGCTTCTCTTGACTGCGGAACAGTAAATTTTGGTGATGAATATATAGTAAATACATTGCCAGTAATGAGAGAATTTGCCAGCGCAATGGAAAAATATAAAGTCAGACCAACACTTGAATGTTTTGATTTATCTCATGTATATGGAGCAGAAGTTCTTATAAAAGAAAATCTTATAAAACCACCATTTCATTATGGTTTTGTTTTAAATGTTCCGGGTGGAGTAAAATATTCAGTGGAAAATCTAAATTTTCTTGTTTCAAAAATTCCCCAGGGAAGTTTTTTTACAGTTATGGGAATAGGTGGAAGAGCTTCACTTCTTTCTCATTATGGAGCGATTTCAACAGGTGGATTTATTCGTGTTGGATTTGAAGATAATATATATTATTCTAAAGGTGTGCTGGCAAAAAGTAATGCTCAACTGGTTGAAAGAGCAGTAAGAATATCTCATGAAGCTGGATTTGAAATAGCAAAACCAGATGATGTTAGAAAACTTTTAAAATTAAGGAGTGAATGATGAAAAAAGGAAATCCTTATGGAACACACAGAGTTATTGAGCCTGCTGGTGTTCTTCCGCAACCAGCAATGAAAATTAATAATGATTTTTCTGAAATATATGATAATGAAATACTTGTAGATGTAGAAATTCTTAATATTGATTCAGCAAGTTTTACTCAGATAAAAAAACAGGCAGAAGGTGATGAAAACAAAATTTCAGAAATTATAAACACAATTGTAAATGAAAAAGGAAAAATGCAGAATCCTGTTACAGGTTCAGGTGGCATGTTTATAGGGACTGTTTCAAGGATTGGAGATGCTCTTTTGTCAAAAATTTCTCTTAAACCGGGTGACAGAATTGCAAGTCTTGTTTCTCTTTCACTTACTCCATTAAAAATTAAAAAAATAATCGAAATAAAAAAAGATATTGACCAGGTAAAAGTTGAAGCTCAGGCAGTTTTATTTGAAAGTGGAATTTATGCTGTTCTTCCTGATGATATAGAGCCATCACTTGCGCTTGCTGTTTTAGATGTTTGTGGAGCTCCAGCTCAGACAGCAAGATTTGTAAAATTGAATGATACTGTTGTAATTATTGGTGCAGGTGGAAAATCAGGTATGCTCTGTGCTTATGAAGCAAAAAAAAGAGTAGGTCCTAATGGATGTATTATAGGTATTGAATACAGTGACAGAAATATTGAATATCTCAAAAAATTAAATCTTTGTAATCATATTCTTAAGCTTGATGCAACAGATGCACTTGATTGTTATAATAATATCGAAAAAATAACTTCTGGAAAAATGGCTGACCTTGTTATTAACTGTGTTAATATTCAGAATACTGAAATGGGGTCAATTCTTATGACAAAAGATAAAGGAATAGTTTATTTTTTCAGCATGGCAACTTCTTTTACTAAAGCGGCTCTTGGAGCAGAAGGTGTTGGTAAAGATGTTGATATGATTGTTGGTAATGGTTATACAGCAGGACATGCAGATTTAACTTTAAATATTTTAAGAGAGTCTGAAGAAATCAGAAAGCTGTATGGAGAGATTTATTAATTGAGGAGGTTTTGAATGAAACAGTATAAAAAAGTTGAATATAGAAATATTCCTCTTTTTAAAGATGTTACTGAAGAAAACTGGAATGACTGGAAATGGCAGCTTAAAAATGCAATAAAAGATATACCGACTTTAGAGAAAGTTATCAAAATATCTGAAGAACAGAAAAAAGAACTTTCAAAAGTTCTGGAAAAATTCAGAATGGCAATTACTCCGTATTATGCTGCGCTTATGGATAAAGAATATGAGCTGTGTTCAGTCAGATTACAGGCAGTTCCGAGTATTAAAGAGCTAAATGAGGATATTTCTGATTTGGCAGATCCACTGCATGAAGATGTTGATTCTCCTGTTCCAGGACTTACCCACAGATACCCTGACAGAGTATTGCTTCTTATCACAAATATATGTTCTATGAACTGTCGTCACTGCACAAGAAGAAGAATGGTTGGATTTGAAGATATTCATCTTGAAAGAGAAAATGTTGATAAAGCAGTTGAATACATAAAAAAACACACAGAAATAAGAGATGTGCTAATTTCAGGTGGTGACCCTTTTACTTTGGATGAAGAATCTCTTGAATACGTTTTAAAGAAAATTAGAGCAATTGAACATGTCGAAATTATAAGAATTGGTTCAAGAGTTCCTGTTGTAATGCCAATGAGAATTACAGAATCTCTTGTTAATATGCTAAAAAAATATGAACCGATTTATGTAAATACTCATTTTAATCATTATGATGAAATAACATTTGAAGCAAAAGAAGCATGCAGAAAAATGGCTGATGCTGGAATACCTCTGGGCAATCAATCTGTATTGCTGCGTGATGTTAATGACTGTCCCAGAATAATGAAAAAACTTGTTCAGGAACTTTTGATGATAAGAGTAAAACCATATTACATTTATCAATGTGATTTATCAAAAGGAATTTCTCATTTCAGAACTTCAGTCGCGAAAGGTATTGAAATTATTGAAAATTTGAGAGGGCATACAACAGGTATGGCTGTGCCTACTTTTGTAGTTGATGCTCCAGGTGGTGGAGGGAAAATTCCTGTAATGCCTAATTATATTGTTTCTCAGTCAGACAGAAGACTTGCACTCAGAAATTATGAAGGGGTTATCACTTCTTATACTCAGCCTCAGAATATTTTTTCTGAATGCTGGTGTGAACTCTGTAAAGCATCAAAGTATGAACCACTTGATGGGGTTGCAAAACTTCTTGATGGTAAAAAACTTGTTCTTGAACCTAAAGATTTGGTAAGAACATCTGAACAGAGAAAAAAGTAATTATAAAATGAAAAATGAAATTCTTGAAAAAAGCAGAGAAATTTTTAAAAATAAAACTGTTTTTATAACAGGTGGAGCAAAAAACTGTGGTAAAACTACTTTGTTAAACAGCATTGTAGAAAGCTACCGCGGTGAAAGTCTTTTTGCAAGAATGTCAATCGGGATAGATGGTGAGGGTGAATGTGCCGTTTTTGGTATTCCCAAGCCATCTATTTTTTTAGAAGAAAATGATTATGTTGTAACTACTGATGAGTGTTTGAGAAAATCAGATATTGTTTTTGAATATATCGATGTTTTTCCTTATAAGACAGCTTTAGGTAAAATTGTTTTTGCTCGAGCAATGCGTCAGGGTCAGGTTGAAATTGTAGGACCTGAAAACAACTCCCAGCTATGGTCAATTATTAAATATATCAAAGATTATGGGATTAAAACTGTTTTTGTTGATGGTGCAGTCAACAGAATTACTCAGATAAGTTCATTTGATGAAAGTGCAGTTTTTGTCCATGTTTTTATGATGAAACCGGAGACAGTGGAAAAAGATAAGGAAAGTATTGAACTTTTAAATATTTATAAAACTATCCCAGTTGCAGAAAATAATTTAGATTTTTATTATATTGATGGAATAATAACATTATCAAAAATTGAAAAAATTCCTGAAAATACTGAAAATATTGTGATTGAAGATTTTACTAAAATTTTTCTGACTTTAAATGAGTTTAAAAAACTGAATAAAAAATACAAAGTTTATTTCAAATATCCTCTGAAAGAAAGTTATATTCATATCAATACAAAGGATATAAAAGCAGTTAGTAATAAAGGAACAGTGAGTAAGTTAATAAGTGAGTAAGCAAATGCAAACGCTTTTACCTTCCAGTCTTATTCACCGAGGATTGTAACTCCGGTTACTTACTCAATGCTTTTAAGATTCTTCTGCTTGAATTAAATTATTAATAATTATATAATGATTCTGAATAATTCTACTTTGTTATTAACATTCTTTTAAGGCAGGGAAACAGTCTTGAAAAATTTTGAAAAAATTTTAAAGTTTTCAGAAGCAGAATATGTTTTAAATCTCTATAAACCCCTGACCACTTACGGAAGAAAAAACAAAAATAAAAACAGAATATTTGATGATATAAATGAATTAAACACCTATCTTAATCTAATTGAAAAAACAATGAAATTTACCCAGAATTCAAATGAAGGAATTGTTGAAAAAATATGTTTTCATCTCTCAAGAATTCCTGAAATTGATAAATTTGATAAACTGAATTCAGCAGAAATAATGCTTGTAAAAAAGTTTCTGGTTAATTATAAGGAAATATCAAGATTAACCACACCGTTAAAAAAAATATTTAATTTAAATTTTGATTCTGTATCATTATTAAAATATCTTGAATTAAGTGGTAAAAAAACTGAAACTTTTTACATATCTGAAAAATATGATGAAAAATTAAAAGAATTAAGAAAAAACATTAGAAATATAGAATATAAAATATCAAAATACAAAACAGAATTTCTTTCTAAAATTAAAAAAAATCATAATATTGATTTTTTTTATGAAAGATTTTGTCCTGCTTCCAAATAAAAAAGCGCTGCAAATCGCAAACAGAAATGAATTTTTTGTTGAGTATTTTGATAAATTCAACATGATTGTCAGACCAAGATATCAGGAAAAATATTATAAATTATACAGTCAGAAAGAAGAATTTATTGCAGATGAAACAATGCTTGAAAACAGGGTTTTAGAAAATATTTCAAATCATATAAAAGATGAAAAAATTAAAATTAAAGAATATATGAAAAGTATTGAAACATTTGACACAGTTCTTGCAAAAGCATTACTTGCAATAAAATTAAATCTTAAAAAGCCTGTGTTTAAAAAAAATATAAATAAAATCAAAATCAATCAAGGAATATTTCTTCCTCTTAAAGAAAGACTGGATGAGAAAAAAAATTCCTATACCCCTCTTGAGGCTGAGTTTTCAAAAAATGTCTGTGTAATAAGAGGGTCAAACATGGGCGGTAAAACTGTTGTTTTAAAAACTGTTTCTTTTTTTCAGCTTCTTTCTCAGATGGGATTTTTTATTCCAGCAGAAAAATTTGAAACAGAAATTTTTCATAACTTTTTCTTTTTAGGTGAATATGATGGCGAAAATGAATATGACAGAGGATTAAGCTCGTTTGGAAAAGAAATATGTGCTGTTTCTGAAGCTTTAAAATACAGTGATAAAAAAACATTTTACATAATTGACGAATTTGCAAGAACAACAAATTCAATTGAAGCAAAAGCACTTACAGCTGGACTGATGAAAAAACTTACAAAACAGAAAAATGTTTTCTGCATAATATCAACCCACTTGATGAAACTGCCTAAAGTTAATAATATCAAATTTTACAGAATGAAAGGGCTTAATGTTGAAAAATACGGTAATTCAATACATACTCATATTAAGCAGAATATTGATGAAAGCATAAAAATAATAAATAGTCACATGGATTATATTGTTTTAAAAGATAATGGTAAAAGCGAAATATATGATGCTGTAATGGTTGCAAAACTTCTCGGAGCTGACTTTGAACTGCTTGAATATGCCGAAAGTATGATGAAAAAATAATATGCAGGGAGGAATAATATGGGGAAACTTAATCTTTCACAGGAAAAAATAAGTCATGCAAGAAAACTTGCTGAAAAAATTACTGAACCTGTGCAGAGTTTTATTGAAAAAAATACAACTGTTACAGTTGAAAGAGCAACTCTCAGAATACTTGGGGCTGATGATGTTAATGCTGACGGTGTGCCAGTGCCAAATATTATTGTGGATGAACTTACAGATAAACTTCAGTATGGAACAGCAAAATTCTATATAAATGCATTGATAAGAACAGGGAAAACTCCTTCAGAGCTTAATGAAGCTATAGCAGAAGGACTTGATATTGACGAATTTGAACTTGTTGACATGAAACTTATTAAAGAAAAATCAACAGAATTACTCCGAAATTTCAAAAAAAGAGTGAAAAAAAATGTAGAATACAGAAATAAAAAACTTACAGATTTCAGTCTTAATGAAAAAAATCCTCTTCTTTATGTTATTGTTGCAACAGGTAATATATATGAAGATGTTAAACAGGCTAAATCAGCTGTTTCTCAAGGGGCTGATGTTGTTGCTGTAATAAGAACCACTGCACAGAGTCTTCTTGATTATGTTCCTTATGGACCAACTACAGAAGGGTTTGGTGGAACTTATGCAACTCAGGAAAATTTTAAAATAATGAGAAAAGCCCTTGATGAAGCTGGTGATAAAGAAAAAAGATATATTAGACTGGTAAATTACTGCTCAGGACTCTGCATGCCTGAAATAGCTGCAATGGGTGCGATGGAAAGACTTGATATGATGTTGAACGATTCAATGTATGGTATTTTGTTCAGAGATATAAATATGTACAGAACTTTTGTTGATCAGAATTTTTCAAGAATGATAAACGCATTTGCTGATATTGTAATAAACACAGGTGAAGATAATTATCTTACTACTTCTGACGCTTATGAAAAAGCATATACAGTTCTTGCTTCTCAGCTTATAAATGAAAAATTTGCCCACAGAGCAGGAATGAAATCAAAACTTCTCGGGCTGGGTCATGCTTTTGAAATGGATCCGAAAATTGAAAATGGATTTTTATATGAACTTGCACAGGCACAGATGGCAAGAGAAATATTCCCTGAATGTCCTTTAAAATACATGCCTCCAACAAAATTCATGACAGGAAATATATTTATGGGTGTTGCAATGAATACTCTTTTTAACTTTGTATCCAAAACAACAAATCAGGGAATACATCTTCTTGGAATGCTTACAGAAGCAATACATACTCCTTTCATGCAGGACAGATACCTTGCTCTTGAAAACGCAAATTATGTTATGAATAATATTAAATCACTTGGTGAAGAAATTGAATTTAAAAAAGATGGTATAATTATGCAGAGAGCTGCCAGTGTGCTTGATCAGACTGTTGAATTTCTTGAAAAAATAGATAAACAGGGTCTTTTTTCAGCTGTTGAAGAAGGTATGTTTGCTGATATAAAAAGATTTAAACAGGGCGGTAAAGGATTTGAAGGTGTTTATGAAAAATCACCAGAATACTGGAATCCTGTAGAACAATTTCTTATAAAAGAATTGAGGAAAGGAGAGTAAAATGATTATAAAACCTTATGGTGATACATTAAATGATGGAGCTGTTCAATTTTCTTTTACTCTTCCCGTAAGTGCAGGACTCAGAGCAGACGAGGCTGCAAAACAGTTTGTAATAGGTCTCGGTTTTAATGAATGCGAAGTATGTTTTTCAAAATCATTATCAGAAAATTTTACTTTTTTTGTGGTATATGGAAAAACAGATAAAGGAATTAACTGGGATAATATAAAAGTTGATGAAACAGCAAGTGAATTTATGGATTTTTATGAAATAAATGATTTTATCAAAGAAAAAATTGGAAGAAAAATAGTAGTTGTTGGTGCATGCACAGGATTTGATGCACATACTGTGGGTATTGATGCAATAATGAATATGAAAGGGTATGACCATCATTATGGATTAGAAAGATATCCAATGGTCGAGGCTTACAATCTTGGAGCACAGGTTTCAAATGAAAAACTAATTGAATTTGCAAAAAAAGTTAATGCTGATGCAATTCTTGTATCTCAGATTGTTACACAGAAAGATGTTCATATTCAGAATTTGACCGAATTTGTAGAAATGGTAGAAGCTGAAAAAATCAGAGAAAAAACCATTATAGTTGCAGGCGGGCCAAGAATTAATGCAAAACTTGCCATGGAGCTGGGATTTGATATGGGATTTGGCAAAGGTTGTTTTGCAGAACATGTAGCAACTTTTATAGTTAAAAAGATGGCTGAAAGACAAGAAAAATAATATCAGGAGGATTAAATGGAAAAAAGAATAGAAAGTCTTATAAGAATAAGAATAAGTGAACATGATGTTCATTATGCAGGTGGACTTGTGGATGGTGCCAGAATGCTTCAGCTTTTTGGTGATGTTGCAACCGAACTTCTGATAAAAATGGATGGAGATGAAGGTCTTTTTGTAGCTTATGATAAAGTTGAATTTCTTGCGCCTGTTTATGCCGGGGATTATATTGAAGCAAGAGGATATATTGAAAAAGTTGGAAACAGCTCAAGAATTATGAATTTTGAAGCAAAAAAAGTTATCAGCTCAGCAAGAATGGATAATCAGCCATCAGCCTGTGATGTGCTCAGTGAACCTGTAACAGTCTGTCGGGCTCATGGAACTTGTGTAGTACCTAAAAACCTTCAAAGAAAAAACAATTGATGTTGCGGTGCAAAAAATATTTGCAAACACAAAAAACGTTATGTAAAATATATTAGAAATCTTTTTAAAAAGGAGAGTTGATATGAAAAATGTTTACATTTGCGACGCAACAAGAACTGCAATAGGCAGTTTTGGTGGGGGACTTTCAGAAGTAGCAGCAGCAGAGCTTGGAAGAACTGTTGTAAAATCTATTTTAGACAAGAATAATCTTTCAGGAAATGAAGTTGACGAAGTATTAATGGGTTGTATTCTTCAGGCAGGTCTTGGTCAGAATATTGCAAGACAGGCTGCTGTAAATGCAGGAATCCCAGCTGATAAAACTGCAACAACAGTAAACATGGTTTGCGGTTCAGGTTTAAGAACTGTTGCTATGGGAGCACAGTCAATAATTTGTGGAGATGCTGAAGTTATTATAGCAGGTGGTGCTGAAAATATGTCCAGAGCACCTTATCTTCTTGATAAAGCAAGAACAGGTTACAGAATGGGTCATGGTCAGATTCTTGATTCAATGATTTATGATGGGCTTACTGATATTTTCAATGGTTATCATATGGGAATCACAGCTGAAAATCTTGCTGATAAATATAATGTTTCAAAACAGGAACAGGATGAATTCGCTGTATTATCACAGAATAAAGCTGAAAAAGCTCAGGCTGAAGGAAAATTTTCCGATGAAATAACTCCTGTAATGATTCCACAGAGAAAAGGAGACCCGATTAAATTTGATACAGATGAATATATAAAAAAAGGTGTTAAAATTGAATCTTTACAGAAAGTAAGACCAGCTTTTAAAAAAGATGGTTCAGTTACAGCAGCTAATGCTTCAGGTATAAATGATGGAGCAGCAGCAGTACTTCTTTCGGGTGATGAAGGATTAAAAAAATATAATTTAAAACCTATGGCAAAAATAGTTTCTTATGCATGGCATGGATGTGCACCTGAGATTATGGGAATTGGTCCAGTTGAAGCAGTTAAACTTGCTCTTAAAAAAGCTGGCTGGGAACATTCAGAACTTGATCTTATTGAAGCAAATGAAGCTTTTGCAGTACAGGCGATTTCAGTTAATAAAGAACTGGGCTGGGATACTTCAAAAGTTAATGTTAACGGCGGTGCAATAGCTCTCGGACATCCAGTTGGAGCAAGTGGAACAAGAATACTGGTTACTCTTATTCATGAAATGAAAAGAAGGGGAGTAAAAAAAGGTCTTGCGACTTTATGTATTGGTGGTGGAATGGGTATAGCACTTTGTGTTGAAACAGTGTAAAATTATTAAAAGTTAAAAAAAATTAAGGAGATTTCTCATGGATTTTAAAAAAATCGGTCTTATTGGATTAGGTACTATGGGGAGTGGAATTGCCACAGTAAGTCTTGCGGCAGGATTTTCAGTAAAGGTTCTTGAAATTAATGAAACAGTTCTTGAAAAAGGAATGAGTGTAATTAAAAAGAATATTTCAAGAATGATAAAAAAAGAATTACTTACACAGACAGAAGAAGAATACATGAGTAAAATTGAGCATACATTCACAATTGATGGAATGGCTGACTGCTGTTTTGTGGTTGAAGCAGCTACAGAAAATAAAGATGTAAAACTCGATATTTTCAGAAAACTCGATGAAATTTTACCTTCTGAAGTAATACTTGCCACAAATACTTCATCAATATCAATTACTGAAATAGCTGCAAACACAAAAAGACCTGATAAAGTAATAGGAATGCATTTTATGAATCCTGTTCCAATAATGAAACTTGTTGAAGTAATAAGAGGACTTGCTACTTCAGATGAAACTTTTTCTAAAGTAAAATTACTTTCAGAAAAACTTGGGAAAACTCCGGTTGAAGTAAATGATTATCCGGGATTTGTAGTTAACCGACTATTGATACCTATGATAAATGAGGCATGTTACACACTTATGGAAGGTGTGGCAGATGCTGAAAGTATAGATACAGTCATGAAGCTGGGGGCTGCTCATCCAATGGGTCCCCTTGCTCTTGGCGATTTGATTGGGCTTGATGTTTGTCTTTCTATAATGGAAGTTTTATACGACGGATTCAAAGACACAAAATACAGACCATGTCCTTTGCTTGTCAAAATGGTTAATGCAGGATATTTAGGAAGAAAAACAGGGAAGGGATTTTTCAGCTATTAAGCTGTTTTGGGAGATTATAATGGAATTTAAAAATTTTATACTTGAAGAAAATGGTAAAATTGCAAAACTTATAATAAACAGACCGGAAACGCTGAATTCGCTTTCTTCCGATGTATTGACAGAACTTGAGGCTGTTATTAACCTTCTTTCTATTGATGACAGATGCAGAGTGCTTGTTATAACAGGTGCAGGTAAAGCTTTTGTAGCAGGTGCAGATATAGCTGAAATGAAAAATATGAATTATTCAGAAGCTTATGACTTTGCAAAATTAGGTCACAGAGTTTTCAGTCTTATAGAAAATGCTCCATTTGTTTCAATAGCAGCTATAAATGGATTTGCTTTAGGTGGTGGGCAGGAACTTGCTTTAAGCTGTGATATCAGAATAGCTTCTGAAAGAGCTAAATTTGGTCAGCCTGAAGTAGGTCTTGGAATAATACCAGGATTTGGTGCAACTCAGAGATTATCGAGAGTGTGTGGGGTTTCTGTTGCAAAAGACCTCATATATACAGGTAGAATTATTAAAGCTGATGAAGCATTATCGCTTGGACTGGTTTCAAGAGTGGTTTCTGCTGACACAATAGTTGATGAAAGTATGAAAGTGGCACATGATATTAATTCAAAATCATACAATGCAGTTATCACTGCAAAAAAAGCAATAACACTTGGAATCGAACTTCATAAAACAGAAGCTCTGGGACTGGAAGAAAATCTTTTTGCAGAATGTTTTAATCATAACGATCAGAGGGAGGGGATGAGTGCTTTTACAGAAAAGAGAACCCCTGATTTTAAATAAAATAAAATATTTCTGCTGGATTTTTATACTGATTTTTTCTTTTTCAGTATTAGGATTTGAAGATACTGATGAAATTGATATTTTTATTTACAAAGCTCAGGAAATTCTGAAAGCCATGGAAGCAAAATCAGCAACAAAAACAGCCGAAACAATAAAAAGTGCTGAATATGAACTGAAAATGGTGGAGTTTACAGCTAAACTTCAGGAAATTCTGCATATGCTTAAAAATCAGAAATTCACAGAAGCAGTTGAATCAATAGAAAATCTGAAACTTTTTATTTCAGAGTTGTCTGATGCTAATGGTATAATGAGAGTAGAAAATTATTCATATCATGCCATGACAGAAAACAGAGTCAAAGTTGATGTGAAATTTTTCAATGATTCTACAAAAATTTTAGAAAATTACTTTTTTAAAATAAAATTGCTTGATGAATCAGGAAAAACAATATCAGAAAAAAGTTTCAGAACTTCTAAAAATTTTATACGTCCGTTTGAAAAATTTGAAGAATCATTTTATTTTTTCAATGTTCATAATATTCCAAAGTTAAAAAGTGTGGAGTTTTCACTTTGATTTAGTTTTATGGATTTCTGATTATAATTTTAATTTGTTCAGCAATTCTGCTTGTTTATCCTTTTTCTCTGAGCATTGTCGGTTCAAAAAAGTTTCTGTTTATAAAAACTGACCTTCTCTTAGCTGATTTTTACATGGAAAAAAAAGATAATTCAATAAAAAAATACATTAAAATCTTAGGAATTTACAGATATAATCTTGAAGAAAGCGAGCAGAGTTTTTATAACCCTGATTATAACAGAATTTATTTTGTTATCTCTTTTATTATAAGACATCTTAAAAGAATATTCAGTTTTGTAAATATTGAAAGACTTGGAATTGATTTATGTGTTGGAATAGAAGACAGATACATGCTGTCACAGTTTGCAAGTTTTTCAATAATGATAAATAATTATTTGCCAGATGGTCTTTATGTAAATTTTGTGCCAGATTTTGAAAAAAATAATTTTGTTTTTTATGGAAGAGGAAAGTTTTCTGTAAGGCTGATAAATATTTTCCTTTTTATAATAATACTTTTTATACACCCAGCAACTTATGCAGGTTTATGGGAATATTACAGATTCAGAAAAAGTGAGTAATAGAAAATTGTTGAAAAAAAATAAAAAAAAGCTTGCATTTCGTTTTAGTAAGTGGTAAATTATATAAACATTAAAAATTGACTTATTCCATCAGGAGGAATTATATAATGGCTGACGAAAGAAAAAGAAAAAACAGTCCTGAAGAAAAAAGAATTCTACAGGCGCAGAAAAGAGAACAGAGAAACCGTGCTTTAAGAAGCAAAATGAAAACAGTTGTTAAAAAATTTGTTAAATCTTTTGATTCCGAAACACCACAGGAAGAAAAAGCAACTCTTCTTAACACAGCTAAAAGAACTATCGACAAAATGGTTACAAAAGGTATTATTCATAAAAATAAT
>Ga0172382_10009828_pt1 | contig 12964 bp, 9 predicted proteins | sample Leawel138RmetaG_FD_122245 | JGI IMG/M metagenome (GOLD analysis project Ga0172382, IMG submission 122245) | Leachate microbial communities from a municipal landfill in Southern Ontario, Canada - Leachate well 138R metaG | ecosystem: Engineered > Solid waste > Landfill > Unclassified | place...
ACGCCATTGCGTTGCGCCAGCGCGAACATCATCTCGGGTTCGAGCGAGCCCTCGATGTGCAGGTGAAGCTCGGCCTTGGGCAGGGCGCGGATATAGGTTTCGAGGTCCATCGCGATCTCCAGTTCGGGATTGAGCCGGCTTCGCGGTGATGCTGCACTGCCGCAGAAATCGTCAGGACGATCATAGTGCGAGTGCCAAGGGATGCGCGAAGCCAACTGACAATACCGATCATAAAGCGAAGCGGATAAGCCAGTGCGGCTCCGGACAACCTCAGGCGCGGGGATCTGCCGGGAATCCGGGGGTTGTGATCAGATTCCGCACGGCGCCTTGAAAGGCGCGTGTGAAGCGGTCGGCATCGAGGCCCGGGTTGCGCACACCGCGCGCCAGCACGCCTTCGAACATGGTGCCGAGAACGTCGATCATGGTGGCAATGGTTGCATCGTCAATGCTCAGCCCCTTGCCTTTGCGCACCAGGCGCAGAATTTCGGAGATGTTTTCATTGCAGCGCCTGCTGGCATTCTGGACGATGGCTGCGACTTCGGGATTGCGCGACGACTCCGCGAGGATCTCGAGGTTGAGTCCGGCCGTACTACGGTCGAGATTCCGCTTCACCCCTTCGGCTGCGCCGTCAATCATCGCTTCGAGCACGTCGTCGGCGGCACGCCAGCTGGCGCTGAGCGTAAGCAACCAATCGAGGTCGTGCGCGACGATGGCGGCGATGATCGCTTCCTTGTTCTCGAAATAGTGATAAATATGCCCTGCGCTCATGCCGGCGGTCTTGGAAATCTGCGAAATGCTGGCACCATGGAAGCCGTGAGCACGAAAGCAGTCGGAGGCCGCAGCCAGGATCTGGGCTCGACGTGCCTCGGCGCGTGAGCAATCCACGGAAGCTTCTGCGTTCATGACGTGTCTCCGATGTGTAATGAGAATGTGTTTTAACTGCTTGCAACGGTGAAAAGCTTAACATAGAATGAGCGTTCAATCTAGAATAACCATTCTACCTTTGGTGAATCTCCGTCTTACCCGGGCGGTTGTTGGCACCACTTCCATTTCAAGAGGCTCGTCCATGCAGAACCGCCCCCGACTGTTTTTGAGAACACTTGCCGTGGCGCTGGCAGGTGCCACTCTCCTTGCATCTTGCAGCGGCGGTGAGCAGCCTGGTCAGGCAGGCGCTGCGGGTGGCCCGCCGCCTGCTCCCACGGTCGGGGTGATCGTTGCGGTGGCCGAATCGGTTCCTGTGGTCAACGAGTTGCCAGGCCGCACGGCGCCCTTCATGGTCGCCGAGTTGCGGCCGCAGGTGACCGGGATCGTGCAGAAGCGCCTGTTTACAGAGGGTAGCGAGGTCAAGGCCGGTCAGACGCTGTATCAGATCGACGCGTCCACCTATCGCGCAGCGCACGATAGCGCCAAGGCCAGCTATGCACGCGCCGAGGCCAATCTTTACAGCGCGCGCCTGAAGGCAACGCGTTACGCGGACCTGGTAAAGATCGATGCCGTGAGCAAGCAGGCCAACGACGATGCCGTGGCCGCGCTCAAGCAGGCGGAGGCGGATGTGGCATCCGCCCGTGCGGCAGTCGACGCCGCGCGCATCAATCTTGATTTTACGAGCGTCACTTCTCCGATTTCCGGCCGTATCGGCCGTTCTACGGTGACCCCTGGCGCACTGGTTACCGCCAACCAGGAGACAGCGCTGGCGACGGTGCAGCAGCTTGATCCAATCTACGTCGATCTCACCCAGTCGAGCACCGAGCTGCTCAGCCTGCGGCGTGCCGTGGAAGGGGGCAAGCTCAAGAGTACTGGCGCCAAGGGCGTGCCGGTCAAGCTTGTGCTGGAAGATGGCACGCAGTACGCCGCCGAGGGCAAGCTGGCCTTCTCCGAGGTGACGGTCGATCCGGGTACCGGCAGCGTCACCCTGCGTGCGGTCTTCCCCAACCCGAAGGGTGAACTGCTGCCCGGCATGTACGTGCGTGCGAAGCTTGAGCAGGGCGCAGCGGATAACGCCATTCTGGTGCCGCATGCAGCGCTCAGTCGTGACCCGCGCGGGAACCCGCTCGTGATGGTGGTCGGTGCCGAGAACAAGGTCGAGGCGCGCATGGTGAAAACTGATCGTTCGCTGGGCGACAAGTGGGTTGTGACCGATGGTCTGGCGGCAGGCGATCGCATCATTGTGGATGGCCTGCAACGAGTCCGTCCAGGTGCTGCGGTGCAGCCGCAGGAAGCCGGCGCTGCAGCACCGGCCGCTGCGCCGGCGGCGAAGTGAGGGGCTGAATAATGGCTCGCTTCTTTATCGACAGGCCCATCTTCGCGTGGGTGATTGCGTTGGTCATCATGCTCGCAGGGGCATTGTCCATCCTCGAGCTTCCGGTGTCGCAGTATCCGGCGATCGCCCCCCCGGCGGTTGTCATCAACGCGAAGTATCCGGGCGCGTCCGCGCAGGCTGTGGAAGAGTCCGTGACCCAGATCATCGAGCAGAAGATGACCGGGCTCGACGGTCTGCTCTATATGAACTCGGCGAGCGATGCATATGGCTCGTCAGCGATCACGTTGACCTTCGACGCCGATACCGACCCGGATATTGCCCAGGTGCAGGTGCAGAACAAGCTCCAGCTCGCCATGCCCTTGTTGCCGGTTGCGGTACAGGCGCAGGGCGTGCAAGTGGCAAAGTCCGCGCGCAATTTCCTGATGGTGGTCGGATTCGTGTCACCCGAAGGCAAGCAGAATGGTGTTGACCTGTCGGACTTCGTGGTGTCCTCGGTGCAGGACTCCCTGTCGCGTGTCACCGGTGTTGGTGAAGTGACGGTGTTCGGTTCGCAATACGCCATGCGTGTGTGGCTGTCTCCCGAGAAACTCAACAACTTCAAGCTCACACCTGCTGACGTGAAGGCGGCGATCGAGGCCCAGAACACAGAGGTTTCCGCAGGCCAGCTGGGCGGCACGCCGGCAATGCCGGGGCAGGGTTTCACGGCTTCGATTACGGCGCAGAGTCGCTTGCAGACTGCGGAGCAGTTCGAAGCCATTCTGCTGCGCTCCTCGTCCCAGGGCGGCGAAGTTCGTCTGGGTGATGTGGCGCGGGTGGAGATCGGGGCTGAAAGCTACGGCACCGTGGCCCGCTTCAACGGGAATCCGGCTGCTGGTGTCGGTATCAAGCTGGCTGCCGGATCGAACGCACTCGAAACTGCGACCGCGGTACGTGCGAAGCTCGACCAGATGAAGCCCTATTTTCCCGACGGGATCGAGATTGTGGTGCCTTACGACACTACGCCCTTCGTGCGGATTTCGATCGAGGAAGTGGTCAAGACGCTGCTCGAAGCCGTGGTGCTGGTGTTCCTGGTGATGTATCTGTTCCTGCAGAACCTGCGTGCGACACTGATTCCGACCATTGCCGTACCGGTAGTGCTGCTGGGCACCTTCGGCGTGATGGCGGCCTTCGGATTCTCGATCAACACCCTGACCATGTTCGGCGTTGTGCTGGCCATCGGTTTGCTGGTGGATGATGCGATCGTTGTGGTGGAGAACGTCGAACGGGTGATGAGCGAGGAAGGTCTGTCGCCCAAGGAAGCAACGCGCAAGTCGATGCGCCAGATTACCGGCGCACTGGTGGGTATCGGTCTGGTGCTGTCGGCGGTGTTCGTTCCAATGGCTTTCTTCGGCGGCTCGACTGGCGTGATCTATCGCCAGTTCTCGATCACCATCGTATCGGCCATGGCGCTGTCGGTGCTGGTGGCCATCGTATTTACTCCGGCGCTGTGCGCAACCATGCTCAAGCCGGTGGAAAAGGGGCACGACATCGGCGAGGGCGGCCTGTTCTCGGGCTTCTTTGGCTGGTTCAACCGCATGTTCGAACGCAACACCCGGCGCTACGAGTCGGCTGTTGGTGGCATTCTCAAACGGAGCCTGCGCTTCATTGCCATCTACGCGGCGATCGTGGTGGTGCTCGGTATGCTCTTCGTGCGCATGCCGACCTCCTTTCTGCCTGAAGAGGATCAGGGCGTGATGTTCACCCAGGTCATGTTGCCTGCAGGTGCGACCCAGGAGCGCACGCTCGATGTGCTGAAGAAGGTGGAGAAGCACTTCCTCGAGGATGAGAAGGACACCGTGAGGGCGCTCTTTACCGTGGCGGGTTTCAGCTTTGGCGGCAGCGGTCAGAACATGGGTATCGGATTCGTTAACCTGAAGAGCTGGGATGAACGGACCGGACCGGGCATGGGCGTGAAGGCGGTTGCAGGGCGCGCGATGGGGGCGTTCTCGCAGATCCGCGAGGCAATGGTGTTTGCCTTTGTGCCGCCGGCAGTGATCGAACTCGGTACCTCGAGCGGCTTCAATGTTCAGCTTCAGGACCGCTCGGGTCTGGGCCACGCAGCGCTGGTGGCAGCACGCAACCAGTTTCTCGGCATGGCTGCGCAGGACAGACGCCTCGTTGGCGTCCGCCCCAACGGGCAGGACGACACGCCCGAGTTCCGTCTTAATGTTGACCACGCCAAAGCCGGCGCCCTGGGTGTTTCGGTTGCGGACATCAACGACACGCTGGCAACCGCCTGGGGCGGCAGCTACGTCAACGACTTCATCGACCGGGGGCGGATCAAAAAGGTATACGTACAGGCGGATGCTTCGGCGCGGATGACGCCGGAGGACATGACGAAGTGGTTTGTGCGCAACGACAAGGGCGAGATGGTGCCGTTTTCCGCCTTTGCCACAGCGCGCTGGACCTACGGATCGCCGCGTCTGGAGCGCTACAACGGCCTGCCGTCGATCGAGGTGCTGGGACAGGCCGCGCCCGGCCTGTCTTCCGGTGAGGCGATGGTCGCGGTCGAAGAGATCATGGCCAAGCTGCCGGTGGGTATCGGTTACGAGTGGAGCGGTACTTCGTTCGAGGAACGGCGTTCGGGCTCCCAGGCACCTGCGCTTTATGCCCTGTCGCTGCTCGTGGTCTTCCTCTGCCTGGCTGCGCTGTACGAGAGCTGGTCAGTACCGTTTGCGGTAATGCTGGTAGTGCCGCTCGGTGTGCTCGGTGCGCTGCTGGCTGCAACCGGTCGTGGGCTGTCAAACGACATCTACTTCCAGGTGGGTCTGCTGGCAACCATCGGCCTGTCGTCCAAAAATGCCATCCTGATCGTCGAGTTCGCCAAGGCTGAAATGGAGGCGGGCAAGGATCTGATTGACGCTACGCTGACCGCGGTGCGGATGCGGCTGCGTCCGATCCTGATGACTTCGCTGGCCTTCGGGCTCGGGGTTTTGCCCCTGGCCATCACTACCGGCGCGGGCTCCGGCAGCCAGAACGCGATTGGTACCGGCGTGCTCGGCGGCACCATTGCGGGCACTTTGCTGGGCATCTTCTTCGTGCCGCTGTTCTACGTAATGATCAAGCGCATTTTCAAGGACAAGCCGGTGCAGCCTGAGAATCATGTTGCGGCAGCGCCGGAGGAACGGACATGAACACCCTTCGTAGCCTGACCCTCGCTGTTTCAGCGACTCTGCTTGGCGCGTGCACGACGCTCGCGCCGGATTACCTGCGACCGGACGCACCGGTGGCCTCGGCCTGGCCGGGGCAGGCCGAGGCGGTTGCTGCCCCTGTTGCGGTGGCCGATATCAGCTGGCGCGACTACTTTGCCGATGTGCGCTTGCGCGAGCTGATCGGGATTGCACTGGAGAACAATCGCGACCTGCGTGTTGCTGCACTCAATATTGAGAAAGCGCAGGCGCAATACCGCATTCAGCGGGCGGATCAGTTCCCGGCCGTAACGCTCGACGGCGGCCAGAGCGCCAAACGGCTGCCGGCCGACCTTACCACCAGCGGTGAAACGACGATCTCGCGCCAGTACACCACGACGGTAGGCATCGCTTCGTGGGAACTCGACTTCTTCGGGCGGGTGCGCAGCCTGCGTGACCAGGCGCTGGAAACCTACCTCGCTACCGAAGAAGCCGGACGGAGCGCACAGATCAGCATCGTGGCCGAGGTCGCAAACGCCTGGCTCACGCTCGCGGCCGACCGCGAACTGCGTGACCTTGCCCGCGAGACCTGGCAGACGCAGCAGAAATCGGTAGATCTCACCCGTCGCAGTTTCGAGGCCGGTGCGGTTTCCGCGCTCGATGTGCGTCAGGCACAAAGTGCGATGGAGCGCGCCCGCGCTGATGCGGCGCAGTATGCGTCGCAGGTGGCGAAGGACGAGAATGCGCTCGCCGTCCTCACCGGCGGGCAGGTTCCGGCCCGGTTGTTGCCGGAGAAGCTGATCGATGCAGTGACCGCGCTTGCGGAACTGCCGTCCGGCGTGCCCTCCGAGGTGCTGGTGCGTCGTCCCGACGTGCTGCAGGCCGAGCGTGCCCTGCGTGCAGCCAACGCCAACATCGGGGCGGCACGGGCGGCATTCTTTCCAAGCATTTCACTGACGGCAACGGCGGGCACGACGAGTGCCACGCTCGACGGATTGTTCAAGGCCGGATCGGGGACCTGGACTTTCGTGCCCCAGCTCACGCTGCCCATTTTCAACGCCGGGGCGCTCAGTGCCAGCCTGGACGTGGCCAAGGTACAGCGCGAGATCCAGGTGGCGGAATACGAGAAGGCCATCCAGAGCGCCTTCCGTGAAGTGGCGGACGCATTGGCCGAACGCGCCAATCTGGGCGAACAGCTCGACGCCCGCCGCAAGCTGGTCGAGGCCAGTGCCGAGAGCTATCGCCTGTCCGATGCACGCTACCGTAACGGCATTGACAGCTATCTTGTGCTGCTTGATGCACAACGTTCGCGGTATGCTGCGGAACAGGAGCTGATCGCTGCCCGTCTGTCCGAGGCGGGTAACCGGGTTGCGCTATACAAGGTGATGGGTGGCGGCTGGCAATAACGTGGTGTAATTCCGGCAATTGCGCCGGCAGGCAGTGCTGTTTTGCGGAGTATGTCGCAACAATTCCCGCTTTACGGTATGGTCTCGCCCTGCCAGTCAGGACGTATGCCGAACAAGGAATCTCAACATGAACGCAACCACTACTCCAGCCCTTATGACCGAGGCCGAAATCCTTGCTGCGCCCGAGTCGGATTACATGTCAGCGCGTCAGCTGGCGTTCTTCCGCGACCGTCTGCAGAACGAGATGGATCAGCTGCTCGATAACGCTCAGGAAACCACCACTCACCTGCAGGACAACGAGGCCACGCCCGACCCCTCCGACCGCGCCAGCGTTGAGGAAGAGCACACGCTCGAACTGCGCGTGCGGGATCGTGAGCGCAAGCTGCTGAAAAAAATCGGCGAAGCCATCGCGCGCATCGACGCAGGTGAGTACGGCTGGTGCGAAGAGACCGGTGAGCCCATCGGCATCGGTCGTCTGCTGGCACGATCCACAGCCACGCTTTCGCTCGAAGCGCAGGAACGCCGCGAAAAGCTCAAGAAGATGCATGGCGGTTGAACGGGTGTTACTGCCCGCCACGTGGGCGAACCGTCCACGTGGCGGGCGGACTGCCCGATTCGAAACCAACTGATGCGCTGGCTACTGCGCGGACTGATCCGCGGCTATCAGCTCTTCATCAGCCCGCTGCTCGGGCCGCGCTGTCGTTTCTACCCGACCTGTTCGCACTACGCGCTCGAGGCCATCGAAACCCATGGCGCACTGAAGGGCAGCTGGCTGGCCTTGCGCCGGCTGTTGCGCTGCCATCCCTGGGGCGCAGGCGGGTTCGATCCCGTTCCACCTGTCTGCTGCAAGGACCATCCCCCGCACGAAACACATACGCACCGGCACTAGGAGCCGCAGTGTGAATCCTGCCGCGCCACTTTCCAAACTGGAACACCGCTGGCTGGCCGAACTTGTTCGCCGCCACGAGTCCCGCCATGGCCGCCTCGAAGATGCTGTCGAGCTGGCGGAGGCACGGCGTGCGCCGCCCGATCTCGAAACCCGCATCTGTCGTCGCGCCGAACTCCTGTCCACACGGGAGGGCTGGCGTGATGCCATCGTACGCTGGCATGGCCGCGCACGGCTGACCCTTGCCTTTGCCTGCGTACTGGCGCTGGTGCTCGGCACCGGCACCGCGGCGGCCGTGCTTGGCGATGGCAGCCGGCCAGTCAACGTGGTGTGGGCGCTGGGCGGTCTGCTCGGGGTGCACCTGTTCAGTCTCTTGCTGTGGCTGTTTGGCACGCTTGTGGCCGGTCGTGGACGCACGCGTGGCGGCAGTGCGTTGGGCACGGTGTGGCTGCGCCTGGTCAGCGTGTTCGATCGCAGCCCCGCCGCAGCCGAGCTGCCGCTCGCGCTGGGCGGCTTGCTCGCCCGCGGCCGCCTCGCAAGCTGGGGGCTGGGCGCAGTCAGTCATCTGTTGTGGTTCCTGGCCCTCGTGGGGGCTGCAGCGGGTTTGCTGGGCTTGCTGGCGGTGCGTCGCTACGGCTTCGTGTGGGAGACCACGATTTTGCCGGGCGACGCCTTTGTCTCGTTGACCACCGTGCTTGGCGTCCTGCCCGGGCAGCTTGGTTTCCCGGTGCCGGATGCCGCGCAAGTGATCGCCAGCGGCGACGCTGTTATGGCGGGCGAGGTCGGCCGCCGTGCGTGGTCGGGCTGGCTGCTGGGTTGTGTGCTGGTGTATGGCGTGCTGCCAAGAGTGTTGTTGACGCTGCTTTGCGCGCAGGCGTGGCGGCGTGGGGTGAGCCGTTTGGCGCTCGATCTCTCACTGCCCGACTATGCCCGCCTGAGACCGCGATTGTTGCCCGACAGCGAACGCATCGGCGTCAGTGACCCCGCGCCGGAGCGGGTACAACGACCGGGACGCCGTGGACACACCGCTGCAGAAGCCGGTACTGCGGTCATTGTGGCGCTCGAGCTTGGCACAGATCTGCCTTGGCCGCCGGTCGGCTGCGCAGCTTTGGCTGTCGATGGTGGCCGTCTCGACAGTCGTGACCAACGTCGTGCGGCGATCGCCCGCTTCGGTGCGGCGCCGCCCGCGCGCCTGCTGATTGCAATCGACCCGCGGTTGACCCCGGATCGCGGCACGCTTGGCCTTGTTGCCGAGCTTGCCGACTACGCCGGTGAAACCAGGGTATGGGCGCTGCCTGTGCCCGATGGCACGAGCGGCCGCCTGGGCTTGTGGCAGGATGGGCTGTCTGGCCTTGAACTCGATGAGGGCGCATTGATGGCGGATCAGGATCAGGTGCTTGCATGGCTGGAGGCGGCCGCATGAACGCACTGCTGCGCGTGGCCGTAGTCGGTCATACCAACACCGGCAAGACTTCTCTGCTGCGGACGCTGGCACGCGATGCCGGCTTCGGGGAGGTGTCGGATTCGGCCGGCACCACCCGTCATGTCGAGGGTCTGCGCCTGATGGCAGATGATCAGCCGGTGGTCGAGCTCTATGACACGCCGGGCATGGAAGATGCCATCGCCCTGCTCGAATTCATCGACGAGCTGGTGCCGCCGGGTGCACGGGCGGACGGACCTGACCGCATCAACCGCTTTCTGGCCACTGACGAGGCGGGGGCCCGCTTCGAGCAGGAGGCCAAGGTATTGCGCCAGTTGCTGGCGAGCGATGCTGCGCTGTATGTGGTCGATGCCCGCGATCCGGTACTGCCCAAGCACAAGGACGAACTGGTGCTGCTCGCCAGTGCCGCCCGCCCCTTGCTGCCGGTCCTGAATTTCGTCGCCTCGCCGGCTGCGCGTGCCGACGACTGGCATGCGGCGCTGGCACGTCTCGGTCTGCACGCAGTCGTGCGTTTCGACACTGTGGCACCGGCGGTCGATGGCGAGCGGCGGTTGTTTGAAACCCTAGCGACCCTGATGCACAGTCATCGCCCTGCGCTCGAAGCGTTGATCGCAGACCGTGAGGAAGAGGCGGAGTCGCGCCGCCTGAGCGCGCGCCGGCTGGTGGCGGAACTTCTGATCGAACTCGCGGCCCGCCGCGATCTGGTCGATGCCGATGATGATGCGGCTTTGCGCACCGCCGTCCACACCTTGCGTGAAACGGTGCGTGCGCGCGAACAGGCATGCGTCGAAGCCTTGCTGCAGCTCTACCGCTTTCGCCCGGACGATGCGCGTGCAGCAGAACTGCCGCTTGCCGACGGGCGCTGGGACGACGATCTGTTCAACCCCGAGACCCTGCGCCAGATGGGCATTCGCCTCAGCACGGGGGTTGCAGCGGGTGCAGCGGCGGGGGTGGGGATCGATCTGATGACCGGAGGAATTACGCTCGGGGCCGCCGCGGCATTGGGTGCGGTGGCCGGTGGCCTGTGGCAGACCTTCGGCCACTATGGCGAGCGCATTGCTGCCCGTCTGCGCGGTCATCACGAACTCACCGTGGACGACGCCATTCTTCGCCTGGTCGCGCTGCGGCAGCGGCAGCTGCTGACCGCGCTCGAAGGCCGCGGTCATGCGGCAATGATGCCAATCGAGCTGCCGCAGGCGGTCGCGCCAGAGTCCGACCCGGACAGTGCCGACTGGCGCGAGGGCCGCCTGCCCGACGCCTTGATGCTGGCACGGGCGCATCCCGAATGGGCCGATGAAGGCGACGACGACAAGGATGATGCCGAGCGCAGCCTCGCCGAGTATCTGCGCTGAGCGCTTTCGCGCTGCGCCGGATCAGGCCTGGTCAGGTGCCAGCACTGCAGCGGCCCGTTCCGATGCGACGAAGATGACCTTCATCGTCGCCCGCGTTGCACCGACGAAGAGTTTGCGCATCGTCAGCTCATCGAGCGCCTCGAAGTCGATCTCGGTAAAGATCACGCACGGGGCGGACTGGCCCTTGAAACGATAGACCGAATCGATCAGCAGCTCGCCTTCGCTGTATTCGGCTTCACCGAACAGGTCGTACCGACCATGGAAGGCGCGCAGGCGGTGCGGACCGAGGTGGGTGAGCGGGGTGAAGCGCGAATACTCGCGGCCGCGAAAGCTGACGATGGCGATCATGTCGCGGCGAAAACCGAGGCCGATGGCACGGGTAATGGCACGCTTGGTGGCTTCCATCAGGCCAGTCTCGTCGTGCCAGCGCATGACTTCCGGTTCGCTGTCTGCCACCGGACTGCCAGCTACGATGGGCGTGGGCAAGGGCAGGCGGTCGTTGAGCAGCTCAAGCACGTCGGCCGGGGTGCGATAGTTGGTGTCGGCAGTGAGCCCGGCCCAGCCCGGCAGCTTGACCGGTTCGCGTCCATAAAGGTTCTGTAGCGGATCCTCCAGCCACCAGGCGCGGCCCTCGGGAGTGAGCAGTGCGAGCAGGCTGTCGCGCCACGCATCGGTGAAGTCCTGGCCTTCGTCCACGATCAGCTCGTCAAAAAGCCAGGCTGGGTCCTTGGTGCCGTTGGCGAGCAGGGTGGCGAAGTCGGTTTCCATGCGGCGAAAGCGGTCTGCTGCTGAAAAATCCGGCGTGCGGCCGGCCGCACGCAAGCGGCGGTCGCACAGTTGGTGATAGGTTGCGACTTCACCGCCGGGCGGCACGACGCGCGCGAAATGATCGGCCAGCGGGCGGTTGTAACATACATAGAGGGGCCGCCGGCCGGCGTGCAGGGCGTCGGTGTAGGCGGCGAGCGCGAGCTGGGTCTTGCCGCTGCCGGCGGTGGCGGTGACGCGCAGCCGGTGTGGATGCAGGCTGATGCGGCGCGCCCATTCGGCCAGCCCGCCCGAAAGCCGCGTGGTCAGCGCCACCGCCTGCCCCGCGAGCGCCTGCACGTCGGGCACCAGCTCCAGGAGCTCGGCGAAAAAGCGATGCAGGGCGGGGCGATGGGCGGCGGTGCTGGCCCTGGCAACGTCGTGCTGCGGCCCGCACAGCTCGCGCACGATGTCGAGCAGGTGGGCGCGACGGGTCGCATCGACGATGCGGGCCGGGTCCAGCCCTGCCGTGCCGGGCTGACGTACGGTGTAGTCGGGGCAGTAAAGCAGGGTGTCGAGCACTGGTTCGGCACCACCGAGCAGCGGTCGCAGGCGGGCACGGAGGGCGTCGGCAGTGCGGGCAAGATCCACGCTGATGTCCCGGTTGCGGCGCTTGCCGGGGCGTAACAGACCGGCGACACTTTCGTCGAGAAAGCCGGATTGCTGTTCGATCAGCAGGATGCGTCCGTCCGGGCCGAGGATGACGAAGCCGATCTCGCCAAATACGGCATGCTGCCCTTCGGCGCGGGTCCAGTGCAGGCCGTGGTAAATGTTGAATTCGTGCGGCAGGCCTTCGGCCAGCAGGGCAAGCGTGGCCAGTTCGCGGCCTTGTGCGCCGTTTGCAGGAAGGTGCCGCCAGCCCTCGGGGTGGACGCGGGCCATTTTCAGCATTGCGCGGGGGCCGGAGCGGAAGGCAAAACAGGGGTGACGGTCATGTGCGGATTCAATGTGCGGGCGGGGTTGAGGGCGCCAATGGCGCAACTTTGGCACAAGTCTCGCTGCTGTGCCCGTGGTCGATGCGCTATGCTCGACAGCCGCGGGGCGAATGCGGCATCCGTCGCCCCCAGTTTCGACACGGAATCACCATGGAAACACTGAAAGTCTTCATCACCCTGCTGGCCCTGATCAACCCGTTCGGGGCGATCCCGATGTTCCTCAGTCTCACCGCCACGCAGACGCCGTCGCAGGTGCGTGGCACGGTGAATACAGCGTCGGTCGCTACCGCAGTGGTGCTGGGCGTGTCGGCCCTGTTCGGACAGACGCTGCTGAGCATCTTCGGCATCTCGATCGCTTCCTTGCAGGTCGGGGGCGGCATCCTGCTGTTCGTGCTGGCGTTCAGAATGTTCAACGCCGAACCCACCCGCGCCCGCACCACGCCAGAGGAAGCGCACGAGGCCGCCGAGCGCTCAAGCATCGCGGTCGTGCCGCTTACCATTCCGCTGCTGACCGGTCCCGGTACGGTGAGTACGGTCATCATCTATTCCGAGCGCGCCCAGCACTGGTGGGAGATGCTGATTCTGGTGGTGATCGGCCTCGTCATCGGCAGCGTGGTGTGGGGCACGCTGCGCCTCGCCGGCCCCATCAGCCGGCTCGCTGGCCAGACCGGCCTCAATATCATGACCCGTCTGATGGGTCTGGTGCTGGCGGC
>Ga0172382_10009830_pt1 | contig 12963 bp, 12 predicted proteins | sample Leawel138RmetaG_FD_122245 | JGI IMG/M metagenome (GOLD analysis project Ga0172382, IMG submission 122245) | Leachate microbial communities from a municipal landfill in Southern Ontario, Canada - Leachate well 138R metaG | ecosystem: Engineered > Solid waste > Landfill > Unclassified | place...
ATCACGCCCGTGCTCGGCGTGGTGCCCGCCGATATCCAGATCACCCCCAATCCCACCGAGGTCGCCCAGTGGTTCGAAGCGCCGGCCAGCTTCCTGCTCGATCCGGCGAACCAGAGGCAGCAATGGGTCGACTGGGAGGGCATGCAGCGGCCCTACTACGAGATTCCCTGGCGCGAGCACCAGATATGGGGGATCACCGCGGCGATCCTCGTCAATCTCTCGCGCCGGCTGCGCTGGCATGGCTGACACGCTGCGCGCAGGGGTGCAGGCCCGCCGTGCCGGTTTGATTCACGCGCAATCCTTCGCGGCGCCGCGCCTATGCGCGAATGGAAACCAGAACCGCGCATGACCACGCCCCGCCTTCCGCCGGCCCCCTGGACGCAGCGGGCCGACCTTGCCGCGCTGATCGCCGCGCTCGGCGTCGGCAACGCGCGCTATGTCGGCGGCGCGGTGCGCGACACGCTGCTCGACATCGGCGTCAAGGACGTCGACCTCGCCACCGTGCTCGAACCGGAAACGGTCATCGCCCGGCTCGACGCCGCCGGCATCCGCAGCGTGCCGACCGGCATCGATCACGGCACCGTCACCGCCGTGCTGCGCGGCGGCCCGGTCGAGATCACCACGCTGCGCCGCGACGTCGCCACCGACGGGCGCCGCGCCACGGTGGCTTTCGCCACCGACTGGCGCGAGGACGCGGCGCGGCGCGACTTCACGATCAACGCGCTCTACGCCGATCCGGTCACGCGCGAGATCTTCGATTATTTCGGCGGTCTGGACGATCTCGCCCAGCGCCGCGTGCGCTTCATCGGCGATGCGCGCGAGCGCATCCGCGAAGATCATCTGCGCATCCTGCGCTATTTCCGGTTCCAAGCCAGGTTCGGCTCACAACCCGCTGATCTGGTATCCGAAAGTGCCTGCACGGAACTTGCCGCGACGCTCAAGGGCCTGTCGCGCGAGCGCATCGGCATGGAAATGCTCAACCTGCTGGGACTGGACGATCCCGCACCGACCGTGACGCGCATGGCCGACCTTGGCGTGCTGGCCGTGGTTCTCCCCGAGGCCGACCCGCAGTCCCTCGCCAGGCTGGTGGCCGAGGAACGGCGCCAGGGCGTCGCGCCCGACCCGATCCGCCGCCTCGCCGCGCTGCTGCCGCCCGATCCGTCGCTCGCCGAACAGGTCGCCGCGCGCTTCCGTCTTTCGGGCGCGCAGCGCAAGCGGCTGGCGACGGCTGCGGCGCGCGAGACCGGACCTGACGATCCGCGCGCGCTCGCCTACCGCCTCGGCCGCGCGGAGGCGCTCGACCGGCTGCTGCTGGCCGGGGCCGACATAGCGCCGCTTGCCGGCTGGGAGATTCCGGTCTTTCCGCTCAAGGGCGGCGCGATCGTCGCGCGCGGCGTCACCGCCGGCCCGGAAGTCGCGCGCATCCTGCGGGCGGTCGAGGCGCACTGGGTGGCCGAGGGTTTTCCCGATGCCGCGCGCGTCGGGGCGCTGCTCGACGAAGCGCTGCAGCGGTGAGTCCGCTCAGCCTCCGGCAAGCATCGCGGCGCTAGGCTCCGGCCATGAGCCTTGCCGACACGTTCGCCTTCCTCGCGCAGCAGCCCCTGCTGGCGCTCGCCATGGCGGCGATCTTCGCAGTCGCGCTGGGCGGCACGCTGAAACGCGCGGCACCGCGCCTCGCGCGGCTGCTGCAGGGCGTGGGCAACCTCGCGGTCGTGGCGGCGCTGCTGCTGACGATCGCGCAAGTCGCGCGGCTGACCACCGGCAACGACCTCGCCCTGCCGCAGATCGGCTTGCCCGAGCAGCACGTCAGCGGCGGCGAAACGCGGATCGCGATGAGCAACGATGGCCATTTCTGGCTCCGTGGCAGCGTCAATGGCGTGCCCGAGCGCTTCCTCGTCGATACCGGCGCGACGCTGACCGCGCTGTCCGAAAGCACGGCCGCCGAGGCCGGGGTGGACGCCCAGCCGCTGCGCCAGTCGGTGCTGATGCGCACCGCCAACGGCACCGTCAGCGCAACGCTGGCGCGGATCGAGGTGCTGCGCTTCGGCAACGTCGTCGCGCGTGACCTCGACGCGGTAATCGCGCCGGGCCTCGGCGAAACCAACGTGATCGGCATGAATCTGCTCGCGAGGCTGGCGAGCTGGCGCGTCGAGGGCCGGACTCTGGTGCTGGTGCCGAAACACCCGCAGACGGTGGACGAGGAAAGCTGAGAGGCGGGTCGTCCCGGCGAAAGCCGGGGACGACGGCTCAGAACTTGTTGTCCCTCGGGAAGCCCGTCGGCGGCAGGCGGCCGGCGGCGCCGCGGGCGACCTTCCACATGCGCATGTCGGGCTCGGTCCGCGTGCGCCCGCTCTCACCGCCCATCTTCCAGCTCAGGCCATCCTCAAGCCGCAGCGTGATCGCGTCCGAGAGACCGCCGTCACGGTAGCGCTGCAGCGTCACGCCCTGCCCCTTGGCAAGCAGCGGCAGCTCGGAAAGGCTGAACAGCACCAGCTTGCGGTTTTCCCCGACCACCGCGACATGATCGTGCTCGGGCGGAATCTCGCGCACCACGGCCAGCTTCACGCCCGGCTTGGTGCTCATCACCGCCCGGCCCTTGCGCGTCTCGGCCAGCAGTTCGTCGGCTTCGGCGGCGAAGCCCCGGCCGGTGCTGGAGGCCAGCAGGAGCTGCGCCTTGGGCCTGTGGACGACCAGCGCGACGATGTACGCGTCGGCATCAATATCGACCATGGTGCGGATTGGTTCGCCGAAGCCGCGCGCGCCGGGCAGCTTGTCGGCGCCCAGGGTGTAGAAACGGCCATTATCGACCGCGATCAACAGCTTGTCGGTGGTCTGGCAGTGGAGCGCGAAGGCCGGGCCGTCGCCTTCCTTGAACTTGAAGTCGCCATCCAGCGGCACGTGGCCGCGCGCGCCGCGCACCCAGCCGCGCTGCGAGAGGATCACCGTCACCGGCTCCTTCTCGATCATCGCATCCATGCTGAACTCGCGTGCGGGAGCCGCCTCGGCGATCATCGTGCGGCGCCGCCCGATCTCTGTGTCCTCCGCATATTCCTTGCGCAACGCCTTGAGATCACGCTTCAAACGGGTGCGCTGCCGGGCCGGACTTTCCAGCAGTTCGCGAAGCTCGGCCTGCTCTTTCAGCAGGTCCTCGCGCTCCTGCCGCAGTTCCATCTCCTCGAGCTTGCGCAAGGAACGCAGCCGCATGTTGAGGATCGCCTCGGCCTGGCGGTCGGTGAGGGCGAATTCGGCCATCATCACCGGCTTGGGCTCGTCCTCGGTGCGGATGATCTCGATGATGCGGTCGAGGTTGAGGAAGGCGACGATATAGCCTTCGACCAGTTCCAGCCGCGCCGCGATCTTGTCCAGCCGGTGCCGGCTGCGGCGCAGGAGGATGTCGATCTGGCTGATGACCCACTCCTTGAGCAGGTCTCTGAGGCCGAGCACGCCGGGCGTCCGGCGCGCGTCGAGGACGTTGAGGTTGAGCGAGAAACGGCTCTCGAGGTCGCTGAGCCGGTAGAGAGATTCCTTAAGAAGATCAGGATCGACGTTGCGATTCTTCGGAACGAGGACGAGGCGGATGTTCTCATCGCTCTCGTCGCGGATGTCCTCCAGGATAGGCAGCTTCTTGTCGGCGATCAGCCCCGCGATCTGTTCGATCAGCTTGCCCTTGGGCACCATGTAGGGGATCTCGGAGACGACGAACTGCCAGGTGCCATTGCCCAGCCGCTCGATGCCGGCATTGCGATCCTCGGGGCTTTTCGCCTCGTCGGCACGGTACCGGCAGCGTACGCGAAAAGCGCCCTTGCCGGTCTCGTAGGCCGCGGAGATGACCGCCGGACTGTCCACGATCACCCCGCCGGTGGCGAAGTCCGGGCCGTGGAATACCTGCATCAGTTCGGCATGTCCGGCGTGCGGGTTGTCGATCAGCAGCAGCGTCGCGTCGATCACCTCGGCCACGTTGTGGCTGGGGATCGACGTCGCCATGCCCACCGCGATCCCGGTCGAGCCGTTGGCCAGCAGATTGGGGAACAGGCCGGGGAAGATCTCGGGCTCTTCCTCCTCGCCGTTGTAGGTCGGGTGGAAATCGACCGTGCCCTCGTCGAGCCCGGCCATGAGCTGGATCGCGGTCCGGGTCAGCCGCGCTTCGGTGTAGCGATAGGCGGCGGCGTTGTCCCCGTCGATGTTGCCGAAGTTCCCCTGCCCCTCGACCAGCGGATAGCGCAGCGAGAAGTCCTGCGCGAGGCGGACCATCGCGTCGTAGACCGAAGCGTCGCCGTGCGGGTGGAACTTGCCGATGACGTCGCCGACCACGCGCGCGGATTTCTTGAAGGCGCTGCCGGGATCAAGCCGCAACCCCCGCATGGCCCAGAGCAGGCGGCGGTGCACCGGCTTCAGACCGTCGCGCAGGTCCGGCAGCGAGCGCGCGGTGATCGTCGACAGCGCATAGACCAGATAGCGCTCGGACAGGGCGCTGTCGAAGGGCGCATCGACGATAGCGTCGAAGGGATCGGGTTCAGTCGTGCTCGCCATGGACGACCGCCCTAGCAACGCGGCGGCCCGCGCGGAACCGCGGGAGCGGCTTTTTCCGCCAAATCTTCCACGTCGGGGCCCGCAGGCCGGCACCCAGGCGGAATGACGTCACGCTCTTTCCGCCGGCTAACGCAACTGCATATCGTGGGCTTCGCCGGGAATGCGCACTTCCAGCCCGTCGAGTTCGGCGGTCAGCGTGATCTGGCACGACAGGCGGCTGGTGCGGGCGACGCCGGCGGCAAGGTCGAGCATGTCCTCTTCGTCGGCCGAGGCGGGCGCGAGCTGGGCGAACCAGTCGGGCGCGACGACGACGTGGCAGGTCGAGCAGGCCATCTGGCCCTCGCAGGTTCCCTCCAGCGGCATGCCGGCGGCCTGCCCCGCTTCAAGCAGCCGCGCGCCGTCGGCGGCCTCGGCGGAGACCCGCGCGCCCTCGGCGGTGATGAACGTAACCCTGACCACGTCAAACTCCCTGCGCCGCCGCGGCGGCGGCGATCCGTGCGCAGGCATCCTCCAGTTCCCCAAGCATGGTATAGCGCCCGAATCCGATACGGATAGAGCTTTTTGCCTGAGTGTCAGCAAGCCCGATCGCGCGCAGCACATGGCTCGGCCGGCCCGAGCCGCTGGCGCAGGCCGAGCCCGCCGAGAAGGCGATGTCGCGCAGGTCCGACATCAGCCGGGCGACGTCGAGCCCGTCGCGGCGCAGGTTGAGGTTGCCGCGCCAGCGCTGGTCGGCGCTGCCGTTGAGCGTCCAGCCGGCGAAGATCGCGCGGGCCCGGTCCCAGAGCATGGCGACGTGCGCGGCGTCCTGCGCCATCCGCGCCTGCGCCAGCGCCGCCGCCGCACCGAAGCCGGCGCAGAGCGCGGGGCTGAGCGTGCCCGAGCGCAGACCGCCCTCCTGCCCGCCGCCGTGGATCAGCGGCGCCAGTTCCACCCCGTCGCGAATCCACAGCGCGCCGATGCCCTTGGGGCCATGGAGCTTGTGCGCCGACAGCGCGATCAGGTCCGCTTCCGCCGGCGGCGCCAGCTTGCCCGCGCCCTGCACCGCGTCGCACAGGAACAGCGCGCCGGCCCGGTGCGCGGCGCGGGCGAGATCGGCGACGGGCTGGATCGTGCCGATCTCGTTGTTGACATGCATTACCGCCACGAGATCGGTGCCGGGCGGGATGGCGGCGTCGGGCGCGACGAGGCCGTCGCTGCCGGTCTCCAGCAGGTGAAGCCGCGCGCCGCTGGCCTGGGCGGTATCGAGCACGGCGGCATGTTCTATCGTGGAACCAGCTATTTGCCTTGTCTTTCTACCAAGGATTGCGAGGTTCAGCGCCTCGGTCGCGCTGCCGGTGAAGATCACCCGGCCGCCCGGCGGCAGCAACGCCGCGACGCGCTCGCGCGCCAGCTCGATCGCGGCGGCGGCGGTGCGGCCCGGACGGTGCGGGCTGTGCGGATTGGCGAAGCCGGGCGCCTCGGGGCCGGCGAGCCAGGGCAGCATCGCATCGCGCGCTTCGGGCGCGAGCGGCGTAGTCGCCTGATAATCAAGGTAAATCATGCCGCCGCCCGGCCCCGCGCGATCCCGCGCCAAACCTCGACGAAGCGGGCAATGTCGGCCGCGCCGGTCTCGCGGCCGACGGAGACGCGGATCACCTCGGAGGCGGGCCCGGCGTCCATGCTCATGGCGCCGAGCACGTGGCTGGTGCGCAGCGATCCCGAGGAGCAGGCGCTGCCCGCCGAAACGGAAATTCCCAGGGAATCAAAGCGGATAAGCTGCGCCGCCGCCGAAACGCCCGGCATCCGGCAGGCGCCGATCGTCGCCAGCCGCGGCACTTCGGCGGCCACGATCTCGCCGCCGGCGGCGCAAATTGACACCTCCCATTGCCGCCGCAATCGCGCCGCGTTCGCGAGCCAGTCCGCCCCCCGCTCCAGCGCGGCGGCCATGGCAAGCGCGCCCGGCAGATTCTCGGTGCCGGCGCGATAGCCGCGCTCCTGCCCGCCGCTCGGACGCAGCATCGCCCAGTCGCGCACGAGCAGCGCGCCGATGCCGATCGGTCCGCCGAACTTGTGCGCCGAGAGCGCGATCAGATCGGCATCGGGCAGCGGCAGCTTGCCCGCGCCCTGCGCGCAGTCGGCGAGCAGCAGGCCGCCCGCCGCGCGCACCGCCGCGGCAATGGCGTCGAGCGGCTGGATCACGCCCGTCTCGTTGTTGACCTGCTGCACCGCGACGAGGCCGCGCCGGGCGGCCGCGGCGGGATCGACGAGGCCATCGGCATCGACCGCCAGCCGCTCCGCCCCGTCGGCGTGGCGCAGCACCGCCTCGTGCTCGACCGGCGAGACCGCCGCCAGCGGCAGGCGGCAGCGGGTGAGCGCGATGGCCAGCGCCTCGCTCGCGCCCGAGGTGAAGATCACCTCCCCCTGCCAGCCGAGCGCCGCGGCGATCCGGGCGCGGGCATCCTCCAGCGCCGCCCGCGCCCCGCGGCCCTCGGCGTGCGGGCTGGACGGGTTGGCCCAGCGCGCGAATCCGTCGAGCAGCGCCGCGCGCGCGGCGGGGAGCAGCGGCGTGGTGGCGGCGTGGTCGAGATAGATGCGGGTCGGGGTCATGTCGCAAACATTGTTTTTGGGGCTGCGGCTTCTATATAGCGGCTCTGTTTCCGTTCACACATTTCTTGCGGAGCGGCGGCCAGGCATGGCTGACGCAAGCGGAATTTCATTTGCCGGGTATAACACACAATGCCGTCAGTCATTTTTCCGGGTCCAGAAGGCCGCCTCGAAGGCCGTTTCCAGCCGGGGCCGCGTCCGCGCGCGCCTGTCGCCATGATCCTCCACCCGCATCCGCAGGCGGGGGGCACCATGAACGACCGCATCACGCAGGCGATGTACAAGACCTTCGTCAATCGCGGCTTCGCCACGCTGCGCTTCAACTTCCGCGGCGTCGGCCGCAGCCAGGGCAGCTTCGATAACGGCATCGGCGAACTGTCCGACGCCGCCGCGGCGCTCGACTGGGTGCAGTCGATCCATGCCGAGGCCACGACCACGTGGATCGCCGGCTACAGCTTCGGCGCGCTGATCGGCATGCAGCTGCTCATGCGCCGGCCGGAGATCCGCGGCTTCATCTCGGTGGCGCCGCCGGCGAACATGTACGACTTCAGCTTCCTGGCGCCCTGCCCCGCCTCGGGCATCATCGTCCAGGGCGCGTCCGACACGGTGGTGACGCCGGGCGCGGTGCAGAAGCTGGTCGACAAGCTGCGCACGCAGAAGCACATCACCATCCACCACGACGAGATCCCGCGCGCCAACCACTTCTTCGAGACCGAGATGGACGAGATGATGCGTTCGGTCGACAACTATCTCGACATGCGCCTCTCGCCCGACTGCCCCATCAAATAGGGGTTTATGGCGACTGCGAACGCGCACCGACCACCCCCAATCCTTAACGCCGCTCAGCCTGAGCTTGTCGAAGCATGTCCTGAGCTTCGCCGAAGGGGCCACGCGCAACGTCAGCCGCGCGCTGCAAAGCCAGCGGCCGGGCCGGCGCGTGGCCTTCGACAAGCTCAGGCTGAGCGGGGTTGAGTGCTTGATGTCTGCAATCGCTATAAACCGCATCAAGCAAGGCCCATCGAGCAAGACCGATCGCGCCGGCCGGCCGGGGCCTACCTGGCCGTCTGTTCGACCAGCGCTTCGCCGCCGGGCACGGGGATCGTCCAGATCGCGACGTTGACCGCCATGACCGCGGCCAGCACCAGCATCAGCACGGCCTGCTTGCGCGAGCCGCCGCGCCGCCACAGCCACGCCGCGCCGAGCAGCAGCGCGACAATGGTGAGGACGAGGAGGGAAAGCGCGGCATTCATGGTTCAGATCCTGTCGGCATGGGTATCCTTGTCACCGGGTTTGAGCGTGTCGAGCAGGCCGCCGACGCCGCCGCTGCCCGCGACGCCGCTGCCGCCCGCGCGCGCGGTGATGTAGCCGGCCACCAGCATGGCGAGGCCCGACAGCATCCGCGCGCCCAGCGCCGGGGCCACCCCGGCGGTGCGATGCGCCTCGGCCAGCACCGCGCGGCGCGCCACCTCGGGGCCGAGCGTGCGGTCGAGGATGGCGTTGCCGGGGGCCAGGTCGAGCGGGTCGTGGGCCATCACCTCGGCCGCGAGCTGGCCGCCGCCGAGGTCGGCCAGCACGTCGACCAGCGCCGCGAGGCCCACTTCGCCGCCGCCGAACCTGTCGGCAAGCTGGCGCAGTCCGCCGAGCAACGCCGGCAGCAGCGCCTCGGCCCCGGCCGAGATTTCCGCCGGGCTCACGCGGAGCTGGCGGGAAAGGGCATTCAGTCCACCGCTGCGGCGCAGGGTGGCGAGCCAGTCCATTGGGCGTCCTCCGTGCAGGGCAGGATCGTTATTTTCGCGACCTCGGCATTAGTCCAACCGACATTCGTACGCATTGAACGGCCGGCCATAGCACAGATTTCCCGCGCATCCGAATTCGCATACCCGCCGGACGGCGGGCCGCGGATTCCGGCCGCTTCGGACGAAGCCGGTCAGCGCTTGTCGAAGAATCCCTTGGCCAGTCCGGCAATGTCGTTGAGCGGATTGCCGTCGCCATCGCGATCGAGCATGTCGAACAGGCCCGAGGCCTGCGGATGGTCCCGCAGCGTCCGGGCGAACTCGGCCAGCGAGCCCTCGCCGCCGATCTGCTGGACGATCTGCCCGAGCACGCCGGTATCGAGGCCGGTCCGGGCGGAAGCCTGGGAGAGCGTATCGCCATCCTCCCCGTGCGCCTGGCCGAGCGCGGCGATGGCCTTTTCCGCCAGGGCCGGATCGAGGCCCAGTTTTTCCGCCATGTTGCCGACATCGAAATGCGGACCGAGCTGGCTGAGAATGCTATTCAAGAGGCTCATCGGTACGACTCCCAAAAAGGAGCGCCCAACATGCCCGCATCATCGGACGAAGCAAGCGCAATCGCGCCCCGTCCAATGATGCGTCCGGCCCCTCGTCCGGCGCTGCGTCCCGTTCGCAGGCAGGCGCCGGATTTGCGCCGGATTTTCGTGCCGGGACGCAGCCGCGCCCCGCCGGCCGGGTGGCCGGGCGAGGGTGCGGTTACGGGTACCGGCCGGGTTAGACCGGGGGCCTTACGCCGCGACCGGAGCCGCCTTGCGCACGCCCTCGTCGACATGCGCCTCGAACTCGGCGAAGTTCTCGATGAACTTGCGCACCAGTTCCTGCGCGGTCTTGTCGTATTCGGCCGGGTCGGCCCAGGCGCCGCGCGGATCGAGCAGCTTCGAGTCGACGCCCGCCACCGCGACCGGCACCTCGAAGCCGAAGCTCGGGTCCTCGCGGAACTCGGCGTTGTTGAGGCTGCCGTCGAGCGCGGCGTTGAGCAGCGCGCGGGTGGCCTTGATCGGCATGCGCTTGATGCCTTCCATCGTCGCCTTGCCGCCCGACCAGCCGGTGTTGACCAGCCAGCATTTGACGTTGCCCTTGGCGATCCGCTCCTTGAGCAGGTTGCCGTAGACCGACGGATGGCGCGGCATGAACGGCGCGCCGAAGCAGGTGGAGAACGTGGCTTCCGGCTCGGTCACGCCGATCTCGGTGCCCGCGACGCGCGCGGTGTAGCCCGACAGGAAGTGGTACATCGCCTGGTCGGGCGTCAGCCGCGCGATCGGCGGCAGCACGCCGTAGGCATCGGCCGTCAGGAAGATGATGTTGGCCGGCACCGGCCCCAGGTTTTTCTCCGAGGCGTTCGGGATGAAGTCGATCGGGTACGAACCGCGGCTGTTCTCGGCCAGCGAGGCGTCGTCGAAGTCGAGCTGGCGGGTGACGGGGTCCATCACCACGTTTTCCAGCACGGTGCCGAAGCGCTTGGTGGTGGCGAAGATCTCGGGCTCGGCCTCGGCCGAGAGGCGGATCATCTTGGCGTAGCAGCCGCCCTCGAAGTTGAACACGGCGGTATCCGACCAGCCGTGCTCGTCGTCGCCGATCAGGGTGCGGCTGGCGTCGGCCGAAAGCGTGGTCTTGCCGGTGCCCGAAAGGCCGAAGAACACGGCGGTCTTGCCGTCGCTGCCGATGTTGGCCGAGCAGTGCATCGGCATCACGCCCTTGGGCGGCAGCAGGTAGTTGAGGATGCCGAAGACGCTTTTCTTCATCTCGCCGGCATAGGCGGTGCCGCCGATGAGAATCAGCTTCTCGGTGAGGTTGACCGCGATCACCGTCTCGCTGCGGCAGCCGTGGCGCGCCGGGTCGGCGCGGAAGCTCGGCAGGTCGATGATCGTGTATTCGGGGACGAAGCCTTCCAGCTCGGCCGTGGTCGGCCGCACCAGCAGCGTACGGATGAACAGGCTGTGCCAGGCCAGTTCGTTGATCACGCGCACGTTGACGCGATGCTCGGGCTGCGAACCGCCGAACAGGTCGGCAACGTAGAGCTTGTCCTTGCCGCCCAGCGCCGTGAGGAAATCCGCCTTCAGCGCGGCGAAGTGCTCGGGCGTCATGGGCACGTTGGTCTTGCCCCACCACACGCTGTTTTCGGTCTCGGCATCCCTGACGATGAACTTGTCCTTGGCCGCGCGGCCGGTGAACTTGCCGGTGGCGACGACGAGCGGACCGTCGGCCGCCAGCGCGCCTTCACCGTTGCGGACGGCGTGTTCGACCAGCGGGGCGACGCCGAGGTTGGCAAAGACGGTCGCCTTGGTGGCAATGCCCTGGCGATCGAGCGGGAAGCTAAGCGAAGGCGTGGTCAATATCATCTCCCTGAATGCGAAGAGGCCGCGAGGCGGAGTGCCCGACGGGGTCGCGAGTGGGTGTTGCAAGAATCGCACCGCGCATAATCGACGGACCCGTTTTCGTCAAACCGGACTCGCCGCCCGGAAGTGTCTCGATTTGAATTGGGGCGCCAGCCGGACGCCGGGCCAGGTTGCACCGGGGCCGCGCCACGTTGTCAGGCGGAGCGCGACGCGGTAACTCCCGGCCTTGCCGAAGCATCGAGGAATCCGCGCGACAGTGAACCCGGCCGAGCCGCCCCCGCCCCCTCCGCCGCCAGCGGACGCCTCTGCGGGCGCCGCGCCGAATGCCGCGCAGCAATGCATCGCGCTGGTGGACGACGACCGCAACATCCTCACCACGCTTTCGATCTTTCTGCAGTCCGAAGGCTTCGCCACGCGCGTCTATGCCGATGGCGAGACGGCGCTGAAGGCGCTGCTGGAAAATCCGCCGGACCTGGCCATCTTCGATATCAAGATGCCGCGCATGGACGGGCTGGAGCTGCTGCAGCGGCTGCGCGAAAAGAGCGCGCTGCCGGTCATCTTCCTCACCTCGAAGGACGAGGAGCCCGACGAGGCGCTGGGCCTCGCGCTGGGGGCGGACGACTATATCACCAAGCCGTTCAGCCAGCGCCTGCTGGTCGCGCGCATCCGGGCGATCCTGCGGCGCACCGAACTGGTCCGCGCCGAGCCGAACCAGCCCGCCCCGGCCGGCCTGCCCGAGCCGATCCAGCGCGGCCGGCTGGCGATCGATCCCGCCCGCCACAGCGTGACCTGGGACGGCAAGCCGGTCTCGCTCACCGTCACCGAATTCCTCATCCTCGAATCGCTGGCACTGCGGCCGGGCGTGGTCAAGAGCCGCAACCAGCTCATGGACGCGGCCTACAGCGACGACGTGTTCGTCGACGACCGCACGATCGACAGCCACATCAAGCGGCTGCGCCGCAAGTTTCGCGGGGTCGATCCCGATTTCGCCGCGATCGACACGCTCTACGGCGCGGGCTATTCCTTTGCCGACGGCTGAGCCCACGCATGTCTGAGCCCGCGCATGTCTGAGGACGCGGAAGCGGACACGCCGCAACGGCTGTTCTGGACCCGGCGGCTTTCGCTCACCACGCGCATCCTCGCGGTCAACGTGATCGCGCTGGTGCTGCTGGCGGGCAGCCTGTTCTACCTCGACAGCTACCGCAACCGCCTGATCGCCGAGCGCTTCAGCCTGGCGCGCGCGGAAGTGCAGATCGCCGCCGAGGCGCTGGGGCCGCTGTCGCGGACCCGGCGCAAGTCGCTGCTGATGCGGATCGGCGCCGAACAGAAGCTGCGGCTGCGGCTCTACGACGCCAAGGGCAGGCTGCTGGCCGACAGCTTCGAGCTGGTCGGCCCCGCGTTCACCTTCGCCGACCCGGAGACGGAGCCGTGGTACATGGACGCGGCCCGCGCCATCGATCGCGGCGTCGACTTCCTCGTCGGCGCGCCGCCCATCCCCGACTATACCGAATCCGACAAGCCCGACGCCAGCGCCTGGCCCGAGGTCGCCGAGGCGCGCGCGAGCGAGGCCACCGTGATCCGCCAGCGGCTCGCGCCCGACCGCACGCCCGTCATCACCGCCGCCGCGCCGGCGGGCGAGAAGGGCGACGTGCTGCTGACCACGCGCAACGCCCCCGACATCACCGAGAACATCCGCGAGGCACGCCAGACGCTGGCGATCATCG
>Ga0172382_10009833_pt1 | contig 12962 bp, 6 predicted proteins | sample Leawel138RmetaG_FD_122245 | JGI IMG/M metagenome (GOLD analysis project Ga0172382, IMG submission 122245) | Leachate microbial communities from a municipal landfill in Southern Ontario, Canada - Leachate well 138R metaG | ecosystem: Engineered > Solid waste > Landfill > Unclassified | place...
AGAACGAAGCTGCTGCATACCTCTATAATATCTGTTGTTAAGAGCATCAGCAAGACGAGAATATCTCAGAGTTTCTTCCGGAGTCATATCGCTTACATTACGTGTTCTGCTACCTCTGGCTAAGTCTTCTCTGGAGTTCATGTCAGGATTGCTCTCAAGCATGAGTCTGTTTTGCTGTACAGCTTCCTGATGTCGAGACCAATAGTCGTCATTCATATACTCGGGCTTTATGCCTTCTGGCTTTACTGATGTCTTTTGATAATCTGAACCTGGCTCAGCGCCTGCGCCACCTCTGCTTACTTCGTCTTGGTAAAGCTGCTGTGACTTCTTTGGCGTGGCTTTTGTTTCTCCAGAGGCGTCTTCCATTATTTTGATCAGTCTTTCTTGAAACTCTGTCATCGCTGCAAAATCTCCTTAACGACTCTTTCGTTCATAAAACGATTATTTTGCCTACCATAAGCTATTATTTTCGACATTATCGGCGTCAGCTCTTTAAGGATAGGCTCTCCAACAGACCGTTCCCAAATAGGGTCATCTGCATGTATACCAGCTAATTCAAAAAGTTCAACGAACTTCTTATAGCCTTCTACAGTCTTAGAATCTCTATTTTCTTTTGTAGCTACATCTTCTTCTATAGAAGAAGCTGCCTGTTTGTACTGAGTTTCAAGAGCGTTTACTTCTTTCAGCTTTTTATTTACTTTGAGCAGTTCACTAGCGTAGTACGCTGCATCTTGAGGTATGCGGTTTCTATGCTCATATATAAAGATGCCGTTGTGATCATTCTCTGGTACGAACATCTGCACATCAAGATTTGAATAGGGGCTTACGAATCTTTGAAAAGCTGTAGTTACGACGCTCTGTTGATCATCTGTTTGATTTTCTTTAATCTGACGTATCAACTTACTACCGAATATTTCAAGTCGTTTCTTATAATCGAACAAATCCTTTCGCGGTATTCTACGAACGTCTATTTCAAGCAATGCCTCCTCTTGTGAAGAGGACCTAGGTATACTACTGGCACTCTCTTTCTCAAGAGACACTTCAACTGGAGGTAACTCCTCTTGTCGTTCATTTTCATCCAGCTGCTTGTACTGTGTTCTTTTAGACCATGGGTCATATTGCGTTTTATAGCCTACAGCACCAGAGCCACCAGGTACAGAGGGCTGTACGTCTAGCCACTCATCTGTCATCTGCAGCTGTTTGTTTATTTGCTCATGCTGCTTTGTAACTTTTTCAAGTTCTTTCGTATACTGACTATGCTTTTTTCTTGCTTGAGACGCTCTATTACCTGACTTCTCTTTGCCACTAGCATCCCAGCCTTCTTTCTTACTTTCTGAAAGCTTACGCCTGAGTTCCTCAGCGGTACTATAAAGAGCCTGACCTCTACTTTGTAGCTCATGTTTATTCGTCACTGTCTTCTAAGTCCTCTACCTTCCTAGCTAAATCAGCTATAGCTCCAGCATTCATCATTGCCAAACGACCTGTGTCTACAGTTTTATAGCCAGACTCTTCGTCAGTGATGACTACAGCCTCATTTACTTTTTCAAGGTCCTGAGCCATAGGTCCTACATGGTGCTGTTCAAGGTCTATACTTGGATCAACTTTATGAGACTCTTCATTATACGTATACTCATAGTTGTGTATAAAGTCAGCATACTTGTCAAGTATGTCGTCTCTCCATATATCACCGTCTTTGTTAAAGTCATAACCGCCAGGCATGTTATCGATAACTTTAGACAGCAGCTCAGTTTCACGAGCATTAAATGGAGCCCCTAGTTCATATGTATATTGAGCTATTTTACGTAAGTCAGGAACAGCTGCGTAGATTTCATCTCTTTCAGCATTTGTTAAAATATCGCCATACTGCCTAAGCAGTACAGCAGCCATCTTTGGTGAACTCTCTTTCATCGTTGACCTACCATTGACTGAGTAACAACTTTCGCTGTTGCTGGATTAAGATCAAGACCTTTCCACTTTGCAGCTTCTTCAAGACGCCTTTTATTAAGCTGCTGTTGAAGAGTTGACAGTCGCATAGCGTCAGAAGCATCAGACACTGAAGAGCCTACAGCGTTACCCATAGCTGAAATAGCATTACCTGTGCCATGACTGACTGCAGCAATGCCCTGACCGGCTGCTGAACCAAGACCACCAATAACATCGCCTAGAGCAGCTGTAGGCGTTTTACCGAAACGTTCTATCTGCGATTGAGAAGCTGTTCCTAACTGTCGAGGAACCTGACTCAAAGCACTAACTGCATGACCAGCTGCTTCACCAGCTCCAGCAGTCAAAGAGCCTGCAGCTGTAGAAGCACCTTGTATACCACGGCCACTAAGTAGTAAAGACCAAGGAAGAACACTAGAGCCGACAGCTTTCGCTTTGTTAAGTGCCCCTGCCCCCTTGCTTATAGCTTCTGCACCTTTAGCTGCTTTAGCTGCACCTTTAGCTACTTTAGCTGCTTTAGCTGCACCTTTAGCTACTTTTGCACCTTTAGCTACTTTTGCAGCTTTGGCTGCTGCCATAACTGCGAGTCTTGCTGCGGCTGCAGCTTTTGCTGTCGTTACTGCTTTTGTTGCAGTAGCTTTAGCAGAAGGTCCCATTGTAGAGATACGAGACATTATCATAGCTAACGCTGGCGACATTAGAACCTCCTATGAACTACTTCTATAATACGTTTAATACGAGAGTCTGAAGGAACAATTTCTCCAGTTTCTCCTGACCATCTACCTACATGAGCTCCAGCCGTAGACTCAGTACGAGAAAGACTAGCTGCATTTTTGCCTGTTAAACGATATCTCGTATTAAAGTCAGTCGCGTATTTTTTCCAAGCTTCATCTCCTTCTGAAAAAGCTTTTGAGAAGTTCTCTATTTCCTGTTGCAGCTCGTCATCAGAGACAATACCACGAATGCCACCAACAGCATTGTTAGCTCTTCTTACAGCTTGTACATCCTGAATCTGTGGAGACTTTGGCTCTGGCTCTGCAGGTGTCTCTTCTACTACTACTTCTTCTTCAGGGTCTTTTGAAACTGCCGGCTCTACAGACGTCGCTGTAGATAAACTACGAGCTGCTAAGTTGTGCTGTGACTCATCTCTAGCTATCTCGTTATGTCTCTCTGCTTCGAATTGACGACGTACAGATTCTTGTCTCTCTGCTTCAGCTTGAGAGGCTAAGTCTTCAGCTCTCATCTGTTGCTCATCTTGACGAGCCATATGAGTCTGTAGTGTAGCTGTAGGGTCTTTTACGTTCATAGAAGCCAGAGCTGCAGCGCCACCACCTGCAGCACCAGATATCTGAGACATTTTTTGATTATACTCTGAAGCGGCTCTCGCTGCTGCATCCTTGTCTGCTTCAACACGAAAATCTCTACCAGCTTTCTGGCGAGCTTTTTGTTCGTCTGCTTCAACACGTCCAGCATGCTTAGATGACCTTGCTGCGAGTTCTTTCTGATACGCAGCTGCAGTTGTATCACCTTTTTGCACTCCACCAATGATTTGCTGTGGCGTAGCTGTAGACATGATACGTCCAACTACGGACTGTCGAGGCAGAGGCTGTATTTTTTCTTCTACCCACTTACGACCATTCCACATAAAGCCATTTAGCTTTTGTCCGACAGTGGTACCTGGTTTTGTTGGTTTTGTTTTCGTAGTCATAGTTCTCCTACTTACAGTTAATTATACTCTATAATAGAACCTTTATGAATGTACCAGTTATAGCTCAGTCAAATCCTGTACATCTACCTGCGTGTGCAGAGGCTGCGTGCGCCTAGACGTAATATCTTTGCAAGCTAATCGAAGGTCTTGTATAGCTGTAATGCCATCACCCCATAAATACAGTCTCTCACGATTGCCAGTGCCATTATTAGACTGGAATCTGAAAGTGTAGTAACCTGCGTTATCTGAACGAGTAAAGCACTCTTTGAATAAGAACACTCTTGTTACTTCACTAAGAACAGAGCCGCCTTGTGTGACTGTCTCTGCTCTCATATTGACAGTAGCATACTCATTCTGTTTATATATCTTGTCCATCTGCTCTGTCCAAGCGAATGTGACAGACCATTCAAACTTACAGTCTGTTATATCGTCTATGCCTAGCATTGTTGTAACAAGACCTTTTGGATTATGCGTCCAGCCATGTATTGCGTACCATGGTGAAGGAGCGATTATCGAGTCTTCAAGAACATTTCCAACTACATCGAAGTAGTTTAAGAAGTCATAGTACTCCCAGCCGTAGTCTCGTTTCTGATCGTAAAAGTCTCGAGACACTCTTCTCCAGTTCTTTCTGCCATATTCTTCAGGGAATATCGCGCTGAACTTTCGACGGTTATAGTATACAATGTCTTCTATCATGTAGTCAAGGATTATAAAACGATTGACGATAAATCGTTTAGGTCCTTGATACACAAGGCCACCAGCCATAGACAACAGCTTATAGCCAGACTCTTCTGAGTAAATGGTTTTGTTCGGTGGAAATACTTCACCAAGAACATCACTATCTAGTCGTACGACTATCATCTCATCTTCACTGAGTAAAGCTTTGAAGATAACTTCTTGGTTAACGTAGTCCCAACGACCTTCTTTAAGATCGAGGAAGCGGTTCATGATATCAACTTTTCTTATCTCACGACCATCAGAGAAAGAATAGTACATACGAGTAGCTGGAGAAAAGAAGAAAGCTTCTCTTGTAGTTGCACCTATAAACGTCAAGCCTGCTGTAGCGCAAATGTCTTGTACAGCTATTACTCCATCTTGAGCATTAAGCTCACACAAGAACTCGTCAGTAGCTCTGTAAGGCTTTGCGTATATGTTGAAGTCTATTGAGTTTGGCGCCTTATATTGTGTTTGTGTCGTTCTAACGTCTGTACACAGAGACGTAATACCTTCAACAACATGCAGCTTATAAGGAGCTAGCATTCTTACCATTGCAGGAAGAGTACTCAGTTGATCACTATGCACTGGGATACTGAACCGCCGTAGATCTTTCTGCTCACCAGGAACGTCATTTTCAAGGCCTTCTCTTTTAGCAAAAGATTGAATGAGATTCGCTACTCTTTCCCCTGGTGAAAGAGACCGCATAGCAATAGAAGGAGGGCCTTCAAAGATGCCGAAGAATTGAGATGGCGGCAAGATATTACTTCTCTTGAAGTGGTCGTTAACCTGGAACTGATACTGCTGATATAAAACAGCTTTGTCCATGCCAGAGCCACCTGACCACTTCACTATACGATTACCTTGTCCATCAAAGCCATGGTACACAGACGCGTCTTGTACACAGTTCATTTTATTGATGTTCAAAGCTATCGCTTGAGGCGTTACAGCGTATGGTCGCAAGTAAGCATGATCGTAAAGATTCTTTATTTCCATAGCTACATATGAGGACGCTATGCCACAGAATGTAGGCGATATGACTATATTAGAAGGTGGCCCATCTATAAGCTTCGTATCATCGCAGCTTACCCAGATAATCTCACCATCACTAGCTGTGACTCCAAGAAGCCATTGTGAGTCTAGCATATAGTCATGTATCGGCGGCGGGGCAAAGACAGCTGGTGATACTCCTATTTGTTCATTCTTAAACAAATCAGGAGATAAGAACGACTTGGCTCCTTCTACTACAGCCATGTTCTCTGGAGCTATAGCTTCTGTAGATACGCCTCTACACTTGATGTTAACAGACTTAATCTTGCCTTTCATAGGCAGGCGGCCTTTACCTTTTAAGAAAGCTTCATTACTAAAGCCTCTTGACCAGCCAGAAGTTCTGTTAAAAAACACTTCATGCACACGGCCAGTAAAAGATATGTCTTGTTCATTACTATCACCTTGAGCATCGACTCTTTCATTCGTATAACGAACAGGCTTTGAAATACCAAAAGCTGGCCAGAAAAAGTTCATTGGCTTATTGCCGTACGTGTGAGTGCCTTCAATAGACATGCCGACAGTCTTCGGTTGCAGAGTACCTGCATTGTACGCTTTACCCGTAGAAGGTCCAACAGCGTCAGCTAGCTGTCCTATAACACGAAGTCCTTGTTTATTTACGACAATAAGAGCATTCATAACACCAGCAGCTGTGGTTAACGCTGTACCAACTACACTACCGATGTTAATAATTGGTCCAGGCATTGAGCCGATAGTAGCACCTGTCCATTTATCTGCGATGCTCAACAGTATTCTCTGTACAGCTTCAAATACAGCAACCTTAAAAGCAACTACGACCTCTGTAAGAGTCTTAAGAGTACACCAGTATCCAACACGTTTGCCTATCAGCTGAGTGTCTGTGACAGCTTGAGCAACACACTGTCCGATAAAGTTATGGTTAACGAAGCCTGGCCCAGCAAAGCACTGACAATTGTCACTTATAGAGTAGAACATATCTAACGTGTATGACTGAGAGATAGTCGATTTCATAGAGATATTGAAGCCTGTAGAAATCAAGCCATCAATGATAGAGTCTGTAACATTGTCTATAAAGAACTGGCTAAATTTACGACCTTTACTATCGTCCGTAGACGTTTGATTCTGAGCGGGATTTGCTCTATACTCAGTAGGCTGTGAGTCTGCAAACTCTACAGACTTCAGTATAATAGATACCCAGGCACTAGCTTTATCAGCAGACTGCTCAAATGTTTGAGTGTACTTGTCTACAAGGAACTTGATATCTTGGTCAGTTTTCCCGTCTGGTAAGTGGTCTTTAGTAGAGTTTCTCCACGTGTAAGCGTACTGGCCAAAGCTGTGATTAATGTACGACAGCATGACATACTTTAGATCAAGATAGAAAAGTACAGGCAGCATTATGTCTGCTATTATACGTAGAGCTTTAGAGTCAAATAAAGACTCCATAAGGTTACCAAATGACAGTGGTGGTAGTACTAAGTCAAACAAGCCATTGGCTTGGAAAGAAGATGACTCATACCTACGTAAAGCATTAGACGTTAGACTGAGTTCTTGAGCCACATGTCTATTGTCTTCCCAAGTATAATGAGAAACTATACCACTAACTTGATTGTACACAAACCATACTGTAGAACCTGAACCATAGCACCTGTTAGGCAATATAGAGGCTATGGCATTAGGCTCGTTTGTTATGTGACGTGCTTCAAAACTTTCTAAGTCTTTAATATCATACACTACTTCACTAAAACCATTAGGCCCAGAAGAAAATACAGGTATCTGGCCACCCGTAAGGCTGCCATCAAGACCAACGCAGCCGTAACCATTGACTATGTCATATGCACCTGATGGCTGGAAGCGGATAGTCCACTGTAACAAGCCTCTACTATACGCGAAGCCTAGCATGAACACGTCGTTTACAACAGTAGAACTTATGCTTGAAGAGCTGATTATTGAAGCTGGATTCAGCTCAATAAAAGCAGAGATTTGACCTGTGCGTAGCGCTTCTCCAAAAGGCAGAGTGATTACGTCGATATTAGTCGACTGCCAAAAACCTTCAGGATTACTAAAGTCAATAAGCTGCAGTGTAGTGGGGTCCAGACTCATGTAGAGCACTCGTATAGAGCCTGTATTCATGCTGTAGTTGTGCGATGCTTGAAGTTTGTATAGTACTGGATACGATTCCTTAGCATTTGACACAGCGTAATAAATATCTTCTATGCCAAAAAAGTTCTGATGAGGGCCATGCTTGTACACAGACCATTTGTTACCCATCCAATCGTCTATTTCGTCTACGTTCTTCTTCCATAAAACAAGCTCGTCTTGAGTTTTCTCGAGCACGTAGTCTTGACTAATCCACCAGTAGTTTTCAGTATCATCATCGTTAGACCAGAACTGCTTTACAAACTGCCTCATTCCTGTGAGATCATTCTTGTATATAGACTTTGGATTTGACTTATCACGTATGTCTTTAGTCTCATATAGCAAATTAAGCTTAGTCTCTTTATCTACATGAGCTATTCTATGATCGTCATAAAGATAGTTTGGTTCTACTTCAGAGCCTGTGTTTGTTCCTGGGAGATCGAATGCTACATGCCAATACTCTTCATCTTCATTAAAGCTGACATTACGAGGGCCACTGACAATGCCGTCACCTTTCCGTTGAAAAATACCTTGAGGTATCAAGCGTATTGAAGCCGTATTATTCTCTGCTATGTAGTAACGAGAAGAAGTAAACTTGAGACTACTTTCTTTTACAATAGTGTGTACGTCACTACGAGCGTAAAAATCACCTTCAGTGTCTACGTCATACTCTACGTCAGAGTTTTCAGATGCCACGTATATATTACCAGTTTCATCTATTCTAAAAGAAGTATTTTTTATCGACTGTATTTCTGTAGTGACAAAAAGATTGCAATCTTCGTCAAGTCTATACACGACGTCTATACCTTCATCAGCAGACACGTCTTCAACATTTATAAATGATACTTCTCTAGAACTGTGTAGATTAGACAAAGCTAAATCAATCTGCCCATAACCATGAGACAACTCTACGATGTCTCTCGTTTGAGAGAGTATATGCAAATCTGGTGTAGTAAAGCCACTTACACTGTGTATAAACGCAGGACAGAATACTAAAGGAAACTCTTCTAAAGACTTTAGAGTTACAACAAGTTTTTGTATTTGAGCGTCATAAGCTGGCACTACATTTTTACTATTTTCATACGTTAATAGCTCTGTTGTTACACTAGTAGTAGCAAAGCCTGTTAAAACATTAAACGTGAATGCTATGTACTCTTTCTTACCTGCGTCTAAGTAGATTTTTAATGTTTGAGTAGACCCTCCTGAATATAGCTCAGTCACATCAAACGAAGGCTCAAGTCTATCAAAAATGTTTGTGTTGTATAAAGACCGTTTATACTCAGTACTAAATGACACGTCAACTATCTTTTTAGATATCGTGACTAGTCCTGTTATATGAGATACTGTACCCATACTTTGAGAAGGATAAAAAGGCTTCACTTCCTCTGAAGTAGCTAAAAAGTTAGACGGCGCATCAGGGGAACGGTCGCCTGTGATAGTCCATACAGGGTACATACCTGGAGACACTATTCTATTACCGTCATCATCTACAGCATTTTCGGGTACATTAGTAATATATAGTGGTAAAGACCCATCTGATGACTCTAAAGCAACAGAGATTATTTGTTCATTGAGACTATTGCCTGTACTAACTGACGCTAATACTGGTTTAACGAAGTTTGTGCTAAAATAACCTGAGCTTTGTCTATCTATACGTACACATTTCGGGTAAGAAGCTTCTTGCTGAGTCAATGTTTTTACTTCAAAAGCTTTCGCATTTGAAGAAATAAGCCCTGGAGATTGTGTAGGCCTTATTCTGTAGAACGCATAACCAAGAATACACACAGGTACATATAGTGCTAAGATTCTGTCTGAACTGCTATATCTCTGCCTTTTAGCAAGATTCATGTCTTGTTTATAGTTAAGCTTATTCAACATTCTATGGTACTTAGACTCATAGCTAGAGACTTCGACGTCTTTTAATACGTTAAGATCATACACGCTGTAGTAAGAAGACTCTCTATACAAATTTGTCGCTGTAGCTTCTGAGTCTATATAAAACTCGTGAGACAAAGTAACACAAGCTGCGTCGACAGGAACAATAAAGCTATTGCTCTGAGAAATACATCGAATAGCTACAACATAGTGTACATTTTTAGGTATGTTTATGAGAAAGGTAGTTACGCCAAAGTCTGACCAGTTTGTTATTACGTCACCTTTATTAGCGTGCCCAACCTGCCATTTGACGTACGAACTTGGAAGAGCAGCTGCTGTACTTGAAGGCAGCAACACTTCATGAGAGCAACCTGCAGTGTCAAGAGTTATTTGGAAAGCATCTACACTGCTGTTAGATACATACATACTGATGCCTTTGATAGCATAGCTGTACCAAATAGGCAATCCGTGAGCTATATCTATCTCAGCAGAGTATGAGCCATCTCCATGTGTAGCATGCGTAGCTACTGTCTGTTTATTCATGCTCGTGTTACTTGAAGCATTACCTATAAATTCGTTCAAAGGTTCTACGTCAGAGTATTTAAGAGATGTCCAAACTTCATCATATTCAATAGTCGCAACAAGATCAGCTTCAGTATTATTCATACCTGTAGCAAGAACATGCTCTTGTAAGGTGCCTGCGTCTACTACTTCGTAGTCTTCTTTAATTGAAAATTCTTCACCTATAGATGTTAATACACCATCGTCTGTGAGCATAAATTCACCAGAACTGCTTAAGCCTTTTCCCCATATAGATACGTCTTCTCTTCTTTCATAGCTGAGAGTGTTCCCATTGATAATTAAAGGCGAGTTAGCTCTGTATATGAACCAGTCATTTTTAGGTTCGAGTATTCTACTTACAATGACATGAAGAGAGTCGTCTTCAAAAAGAACAGTCGGTAAAAGACTTTCATCAGTAGGAGCGACAGGCAATGTTGACTTTACTTCACCAGTGTATATGTCTACGTCTAGTGAAAAAGGTACATTTTTCTGAGTAAGACCTACTATACGTATGTCAGTATCGTTGAGCCTTTGAAAGCCAAGGCCTGTTACAGGAAACCCAGTAGACCAGTACGCCCAGTCTTCAAGAGCGAATGAAAACTTGAGGCCTGTCTGTCTTTCTTGTAGTACATAAAAAGGAACACCACGAGAAGTCTCTCTGTTGTGTATAACAAGATTACGAGCTTCAAGTTCAATTATCTGTGGCAAATCTTCTACGTCGTCTAAGCCATACAAGTTCGGTCGAACAGAGTTATCGCCTATAGAAATTAAGTCAAAGTTATGCCGCCACCATCCAGCGAAATAGCCGTCATCTTCATAACGAACAGACGTCTGTAAAATGCCACCAAGCAGCTTCTGTCTATTGAAAGAGAACTTCGGCTGCCTAACATTGACAAGCATGTCTGACTTATTGATGTCAAGAGGAGAGTCTAAAGGTATGTTAAAGCTCTGAGATTCGTCCACTATCATCTCCTACTAAGCTTACTAAGCCTAGTTGTATATCTTCAATAAAGGCACTGATTATAAATCTCTGTAAAGAGTCAGGTACTTCAATGCCTAGAGCTTCAAACTTAACTATCGTAATAGCAGCCATCATCTTAAGAGACATTTTGTCTACAGCAAAAGATACAGTATCCCAAGACACTTCATTTTTAATTACACGTGTAATCGTACGAGCAACACTCATCTGCGTATAATCAGGTTCTTCTTTCAATGCTTCATTCTTATTACCAAGAGGCGACGTTATCGTAACAGGCTTAAGGTCTACCTCTGCTTCGTCTACTAGCTTCTTAACGTCAGCCCAACTCATTGAAGAGTCTTCATCCTTAAACACTTCTGCGTTATAGTTCACTATGGTTCTAAAAAGCTGAGACACAAAACGACTGATACCATCCAACTGAGCTTGGAACACGGTGTCTCTAGTCTGGTCTATAGCAATAACAGCTGCCGCGCTTCTCATATTCTCCATGTCGAATGAGACTTGCTGCAAACCAGCGAGCTCATACATCTCGGTCTTTAGTTCTGTTTTTGTAGCAGATAGCTGTGCGTCAATTGGCGTTGGGTTTATAACAGTCATCAAAGAGTCTATTGGTCTTGAAGAGTCAACGTACAGAGCTTCACCAGAACCATTTGAGATAGATTTCATAGCGAGGTCTACGTCATTATTGAATACAGGTACAGCGCCTTTATACATACGTATAAGCTGCTGTATTTTTGCGTTAACCTTATTAAGCTCTCTCTGTGTAGGATAAAGTAAGTCAAACAGAGAGGACGCGGTAACCTTGCTAAAGCCGATGTCCCAGCCAAAAGTGACCATTTGTACAGTATCAAATGGATAGTTAACCTCTTTCAGTGTCTTACCGTTAATCGTGATGATCACTCTTTTCTCAGGACAGTCAAAGTACATCTTGAAGTCTACGCTATCTTTGTTGTCTATCTCATCTAAGAGAGTTTGTTTAAGCGCGTCGTCTTCTCTAGCTAAATACGGCGTTAAAGACGTAGTTGGGAACTTATAGTTACGATATAACATCTGCTTAACGTCGTCAGAAGTGAACTGAGATTCAAACATGCCGACTTCGTAGTCATTCGCTTTTACAGGCTTATGCGTAATCGGGTCGATAAACACATGACTGAAACATACAATAGACGCGTCATGGAATACTTCCATACACATACGGTTTATTTTTTCATTGCGTATAGCTTTACGCATGAGGCGTTCAACTTCGTCTTTATACACGATGTATTCTAGTGTAGGCACATCAGCTATGAGAGTAGGCTCGAAAGTAACAGTACCTATTCGACTTACAACCTGGTCAACTATCTGCTTCAAGTAATTACTTGACATGCCTGTTCCAGTATCAGTTCTTTCCTGGTCCATCGTCGTGAATGAAGGCACGTTATAAGAAGAAGTGACGTAGCCACCAGAACGTAGCGTAGGAAGTATTTTATTATAGAACGCGCAAATCTTCAGGTACTCTCTGGTATACTTTGTTTCTATAATAGAATTAAGCTTCGCATAGTCTGTGCGTATCTCTTCAGGCAAAACCCATTCGTCATTATTTTTTCCAGGATAACGACCGGGCACATATAGCTTAGAGATTTTGTCTTTCTGGTAATTAGCTGCTGTTATCATCTTAGAACCTCTTGTTTATCGCATCAATGATATGAGGTGGAGAAATTATGTCCTTACATAAGGCGTCACTTAAGTAAGATATTTTCTCTATGCGAGGCACCACTCTCTCTGTACCACTAGAATCTACAACAGTGATCTGCTCTTGAGGTATAGAACTATTATAGCGATACTGTGGCCCATACATTATTTCATCATGAGTAGCTCCGACATCTTTCTTAAATAGAGAGGGCTCTAGACCCTGTGTCCTAATACGATAAACAAAGTCACCATGACTAGTAGGCAAATAACCTGCACGATCAAATTTATCTTTCCGAGCATAGGACGACGCCACAGAGGGTTCTGAAGACACAAAGACCACTTTGCCTGTAG
>Ga0172382_10009834_pt1 | contig 12962 bp, 6 predicted proteins | sample Leawel138RmetaG_FD_122245 | JGI IMG/M metagenome (GOLD analysis project Ga0172382, IMG submission 122245) | Leachate microbial communities from a municipal landfill in Southern Ontario, Canada - Leachate well 138R metaG | ecosystem: Engineered > Solid waste > Landfill > Unclassified | place...
CCCGGTTGTCGTTTCGAGCGCCAGCGCCGGACCGGCCAGCCAGCTCCAGTTCGCCAGCGTCACCTCGGCGATCTCCGCTTCGCCGGCAACCGCCAGCGGCTCGAGATCGATCTGCGCGCTCGCACCGATCCGCTCGCCAGTGCCGGCACGTGCGGCCAGCGTGAGGCTGGCAGGTTCCCGGGCGGGCACCGCCAGCCCGTTCAGCTCGATGGCCAGTTCGTCGAGCCGGATCTGGAGCGGCTTCGGCGTGAAGGCCTGGTCGTCGAAATGCAGCTGCCCGCCATCGATGGCGATGGTCCCGATCGACCAGGTAAAACCCGGATCGCCGGCTGCGCCGGATGGCGCCGCACCTGGCTGCTCCATCGTGCCGCCCGCCACCTGCTCCGGCTGTTCCGCCTGCTCCGGCTGTTCCACCTGCCCGGGCTGTTCCACCTGCCCGGACTGCACAGCCTGCTGCGGCGCGAGTGCCTTCATCACCGGTTCGAGGAAACCGTCTTCATCGGCACGCCGCGCGATCACCAGTTCGGGCTGGTCGACCGCGATGCGCTCGACCGCCAGACTCGGCCCAGTCAGGTTTGGTCCAGCCAGGCCCGGGCTGGTCGGGTTCGACCCGGCGTTACGCGACCCGCCAAGATCGAAGGCGATGCCGCTGGCCTCCAATGCCGGCAGCTTCAGCAGCGGCCGGTCGTCGGGCTGGCGGATCTCGATTCCACCCAGCGCCGCCTGCCCGGTGGCGCTGAGCTGCACCGGGCGGTCGCGCGGCGCGCTGAAGTTCAGGGTGAACTGCCCGGCCAGCGCCCCGGATACGAGCCGGACCGGCAACTGCTGCGGCAGATAGGCAAGCCAGCGTGGCAGATCGAAGGCCTCGATCGACAGTTCGACCGCGCCGGTCGGTTCCGGCGCGAAAGGCAGCATCCGGCCGGCAGCCTGGATCGGCGCCCCGTCGACGACCGCCTCGAATCCCGGCTCGACCTCGATCTGCTGGTCGACCGGCAGGCTCGATATGAAGGGCACGCGCAGACCGATTCCGGTGGCGTGATGGCGCAGGTCGAGCAACCGGTCGTCGACCACGAGGTTGCCATCGGTCAGCGCGATGTTGGTGACCGAGAATTTCGCGGGCGCCCGGCTCTCGTCGGGCTGCGCAGGCGCGTCGTCCGGCGCGCTGAACGCGGCGACCAGATCGACACCGTCATAGACCCCTGCGGCGCTGCGGGCGACGAAGATCTCGGGCCGCTCGATCCTCAGCCGCTCGATGACCGGCGCGAGGTGGCGCAGCGAACGCCAGGACAGGTCGGCTTCCAGCCCTGCCAGCCGCAGATGGCTGCGGGCGGCACCCTGGCTGCCGTCGAGCGCTTCACCAAGTTCCAGCCCTTCCATCCTGAACACCAGGGCCCAGGGGTCGATCTCGACCCGCTCCAGCCGGGCCGGCCGGCCGGTCGCGTCGACCAGTCCGGTGATGATCGCGTCGCGCGCCAGTTTCGGTGCGACGAAGCGCAGGCCCAGGTCCCAGACGACGATAATGACAACGAAGATGGCCAGCACCTGCAGGCCACGGCGCCGCCCGCTGCGCCTGGGCGCAGCGGGCGCCGATGGGGCATCCGTCCCCGGACGCTCAGGCTGTCCCACCGACGGTGAGCCCTTCGATGCGCAGCGTGGGCTGCCCGACACCGACCGGCACGCTCTGACCGTCCTTGCCGCAGACTCCGACACCGGAATCCAGCTGCAAGTCATTGCCGATCATCGTGACCCGGGTCAGCGCGTCCGGTCCGTTGCCAATGAGGGTCGCCCCCTTGACCGGATACTGCAGCTTGCCGTTCTCGACCCACCAGGCCTCGGAGGCCGAGAACACGAACTTGCCGTTCGTGATGTCGACCTGGCCGCCGCCGAAGTTGGCCGCGTACAGCCCGCGGTCGATCGACGCGAGGATTTCGGCCGGGTCGCGATCGCCGTTGAGCATCAGGGTGTTGGTCATCCGCGGCATCGGCAAGTGGGCGAAGGACTCGCGCCGGCCGTTGCCGGTGACCGGCACCTTCATCAACCGGGCATTGAGCGAGTCCTGCATGTAGCCACGCAGGATGCCGTCCTCGATCAGGACGTTGCGCTGCGTGGGATTGCCCTCGTCGTCGATGTTCAGCGAGCCGCGCCGATCGGCGATCGTGCCGTCGTCGACGACGGTCACCCCTCTGGCTGCCACCCGCTCGCCGATGCGCCCGGCGAAGAGCGACGAGCCCTTGCGGTTGAAGTCGCCCTCCAGGCCATGGCCGACGGCTTCGTGAAGCAGGACGCCGGGCCAGCCCGGGCCCAGCACGACCGTCATCGTGCCGGCCGGCACCGGTCGGGATTCGAGATTGGTGAGCGCCGCCCGGGTGGCATCCTCGACATAGCCGGCGATGACTTCATCGTCGAAATACGAGAGGTCGAAGCGGCCACCGCCACCACTGTGACCCTGCTCGCGGCGGCCACCCTGTTCGGCGATGACCGTCACCGACAGGCGCACCAGCGGCCGCACGTCGGCGGCAATCACCCCGTCGGAGCGGGCCACCAGCACGACGTCGTACTCGGCGGCCAGGCCAGCCATGACCTGGACGATGCGCGGGTCGCGGGCCCGGGCGAGTGCCTCGACGCGACCCAGCAGATCGATCTTCAGCGACGCCTCGTGGCGTGCGATGGGATCGTCACCCGGGTACAGCAGACGACCCTGCACCGGGTTGAGCGCAGCCGCCACCCGCGTGCGTCCGGCGCCACTGCGCGCAATCGTGCGTGTGGCACGCGCTGCCGACAGCAGCGCCTCGGCCGTGATGTCGTCGGAATAGGCGAAGGCGGTCTTGTCGCCCGACACCGCCCGCACCCCGACGCCGCGGTCGATCGCAAAGCTGCCCGCCTTGACGATTCCTTCCTCCAGGCTCCAGCCCTCGCTGCGGGTGAACTGGAAATAGAGGTCGGCGTAATCGACCCGATGCTGGAAGATCTCGGCCAGCGCCGCTGTCAGCCGGCTCTCGTCGAGTCCGGCGGGTTCGAGCAGGATCCGGCGCGCGATCGCCAGATGTTCGATGGAGGAGTCGATCGGTTTCATCTGCGCATCCTAACCCAGTGCAGGCCTCACAACACCCGGTGACCGAGCGCCGGCAGCATGGTGCGTACCTGCTCGATCCGCTCGCGGCGGATGTCTCCGGCAACGATACCCTCACCCTCGGGCAGCACTGCCAGAATCTCGCCCCAGGGGTCGACCAGCATCGAATGGCCCCAGGTGCGCCGGCCATTCTCATGAACCCCGCCCTGCGCCGGCGCCAGCAGGTAACACTGGTTCTCGATGGCACGGGCTCGCAGCAGCACCTCCCAGTGAGCACGGCCGGTGTTGAAAGTGAACGCCGACGGCACCAGGACCAGGTCGACCGGCGCCAGCGCCCGGTAAAGCTCCGGAAAGCGCAGGTCGTAGCAGACGCTGAGCCCGATCCGCCAACGGGTGCCGGCTTCGTCGACATCGGCAACGACCGGCGTGCGCCCGGCCTCGATCGTGTCGGATTCCTGGAAGCGCTCCGCGCCGTTACGCAGGCCGAACAGGTGGATCTTGTCGTAGCGGGCGACCCGAGAGCCGTCGGGCGCATAGGCCAGCGTCGCATTCAGGACCTTGCCGGGATGGCGCGCGGCCAGCGGAATCGTCCCGCCGACCAGCCATATCCGGTGGCGGCGCGCCTGCCCGGCCAGAAAGCGCTGCAGCGGCCCGTCGCCGTCGGCCTCGCGCACCGCGAGCTTGTCGCGGTCGGTGCGTCCGAGCAGCGGAAAGTACTCGGGCAGTGCGACCAGCCGCGCGCCGTCGGCGGCGGCCCGGGCGATCAGCGGTTCGACGGCGGCCAGGCTGGCGTCGACCGAGGCGGCCGACACGGTCTGGATGGCGGCCACGCGCAGCGTCGCGGCCGGGGATTGCGGAGAATCGGACTGGGCAAGGCTCATCGTCGGGCATCCTGTTGCATGGAACTCAGCCGCCCACCGGCGGGGCTTCGAGGGTCGGGCGCGACCGGATTTCCACCTGCGGCTCGGCCCAGGTGCCGGTCACCTGGTACTGCCAGGCAAAGATCTCGCGCAGCGGCTCGCGCAGCAGCCATTGCGCAAGGAAAGTGCCGAGCCCGATCGCCGGATTGGCCAGTGCAGCATAGGCCAGCGAGGCCAGGCCGGCGTTCAGCTCGGGGCGCACCTCGACGAGCAGGTCCTGGGTCTCGGCGGCCAGGCCCGCCGTGCCCGACAGCCGCACCTGGGCGGTGACCCCGCGCATCGTGAAGTCGTCGGTCGCGGCGATCCCTTGCGCAATGCGCGCCGAGCCGGTGATCTCGTCGAAGGCGAAACCCTCGGAGAACAGGTCGCGGAAATCGAAACTGAGCCGCCGGCGCAGCGACTGCAGATTGAGCACTCCGATCAGTTTCGCAATCCCGGGCTCGGTCTTCAGGAATTCACCCTTGCCCAGCGCGAGCCCCAGTTCGCCGGTCAGCGACGGATAGTCGATCGCGAACGGCGAACCGTTCCAGGCGATGTGGCCACGCAGCGAGCCGGCGCCGCTGCGCATCGTACCCGGGTAGCCGAAAACTTCGAGCAGCCGTCCGGCATCGCCGATCGCCAGCTCGAAATCGAGCGCCATGCCCCGCCGCTGCCCGTCGTGCGGAACCCGCCAGCGGCCGCTCGCTGCCAGCCGCGCCGCGGGATGGTCGAGCGTCAGGGTTTCGACTCGCCAGATCGGCGCCGCGTCCGTGCCGGCGTTGACGGCCCGCAGCACCAGCCGGCCCAGCGGGCGCCCGTTGAGCACGAAGGCGTCGGCGGCGATGTCCAGGGCCGGCATCCGACGGGGCGCCGCGTCGATCAGCGAAGCCACGTCGTCGCCGCGCCCCGCCGGAATCTCCAGCCGCTTGAAGCGGGCGTTCAGGGTGCCGATCGATTCTCCCGGCAGCGCGTCGCGCCAGCTGAAGCTGCCATCGATCTCGCGGGCCTGCACGTCCGCCCGCCAGAGGTCGCCACTGCGGGTCGCCGCCAGGTTCACCTGGTTCAGGGCCTTGCCGGCCACGATCAGCACGTCGGTCTGCACCGACACCTCGGTCGGCAGCAGCGACAGGGCTGCGCCTGCCGCGGGGGCGGTCTCCTGAGCCGCAAGCGCGGGCCTGAGCACGGCCGACCATGCATCGAGGTCGACCTCGGGAGCGCGCAACCTGAGCGCGAAACCGGACTCGGGCAACTGCGCCCCGGCGGCCATCGCCAGGATGCCGCGCCGGATCCGTACCGAGCCACCCGCCGCATCGTGCTCCCGCTCCATGAGCAGACGCAGTTCATCCTTGAGCACGGCCGTCACCCGGTCGCGAGCCGGCGCCCCGTCGGTGGTGTCCGGCAGCGGCTGGACCTCGATACGCAGCGGCCAGCGTTCGGCGGCCGGCTTGTCGAAGGGTGCCGGCAGTTTCACGGCCAGGCCGGCAAGCTCGCTGTCGATCGTCATCGAGAGCGCCGCGCCGGCCGCCTCGATCCGTGCCTGCCAGTCAGCGGTCCCGGTCAGCGTCGCGGTCAGCGGATCGTTGGCGAGCTGCCGGATGCCGTCGGCGCTGGCCTGCCCGCTGCCGCGCAGGCGCAAGCGCCCCGACCCCTGCGTTTCGCCTTCGACCCGGATCGGTCCACCCGCGAAACGGCCGGTGAACTCGTGCAGCCGCAGCGAGGCTTCGGTGAACTCGAGCCGCCCGGCCACGTCTTCGAACACGGGCAGCGACCGGGTCAGCCGGACCGGGTTGCCGGCCAGGCGCACGGCTCCGGTCACCCGAGTGTCAGCGATCCGGTCGAGCGGCAGATCGAGTTTCAGATCGAGATCGGCCGCCCCGTCGACCGCGATGCCGGCCACGAAGTCGCCGGCTACGGTGCGCAACGGACTTTCGCGCACGAAGCGCAACATGTCCTGCGCGGGACCCGCCCCGCGCCCTTCGATGCGAAGGCGCGCGTCGTGATACTGCGGAATCACCGCCCGCGTGCGGCCCAGGGTCACCCCCCACAGGCGGCCGGAACGGGCGTCGATGTCCATCCCGTTGCCTTCGAAGACCAGGCGAGCGCCGATCTTCTCGATCACCGGCCAGTCCGGTGCATAGGCGAGCGTGCCGTCGGCGAGCGCAGCTTCGACCCGGAACAGTCCGCTGTCGGGCTGCGAGAACGGAAAATCGAGCAGGTCGCCACGCAGCACGAAACGCACATCGCCGGAGGTACCGGCCCGGATCGCATCGCGGACCCAGTCACGCACCGGTTCGGCAATCACCAGCGGCAGGTAGCGGTATACGCGGGTCGCCCGGGCCCGGGTCAGCCGGCCGCTCAGATCGACCTCTCCGAGCCCCTTGCCGCCGGTGGCGTAGTGCCCGGCCAGCTCGCCGGCCGCATCGGCGTTCGAAAAACGCAGGTGCTCGATCTCGACAATCGTCCGCCGAGGCCGATGCTGCCACGACAGACGTGCATCGACCGCCTCCAGTGGCACGACCGGCTCGGCGAACAGGCCGGGGAAGATCAGCACGACCTTGCGCCCAGCCGCCGCCAGTCGCCCGCCGGCTTCGTTGAAGTCCAGCGTTCCGGACAGGTTCTCGAAAGCCGGCAGACCGAGCCGGCCCGGCTCCGGTGCCGGCCCGGCACGGGCCAGCGACAGGCCTTCGACGCGGGCGGCAACGGTGTAGCCGGCCAGGGTCGGTTGATGATGCTCGTCGAGGTCGTCGCGGTCGCCATCGGCCATCCGCCACGAAGCGGTCAGGTGCTCGACGCTGCCACGGGCCTGCAGCGGCGCCAGCGCCGCGGCGAGATCGGCCGGCAGCGGCAAGCTTCGTGCAAGCCCCAGCAAGCGGCCTGCATCGAAACGCTCCAGCGCGAGTTCACCTCCCGCCAGACGGCCATTGCGTCCGAAATCCAGCCATTGCCGGGCTGTGCCGGCAAGGCTCAGCCGCAGCCCCTCGTCATCGACCAGCGACAGTCGCTGCAGCCTCAGTTGGTAGCCATCATCGTGCATGCGATGCAGGCTCGCTTCGGCGTCGACGCTGTCGAACCGCAGCCCGGTCACCCCCGGCACCGTGTCGACGGCTGCCAGCTTGAGCAGCGCATCGGCGAGCTGTCCGTCGTCGAAATCGACCCACAGACGCAGGCCCGCCTGCCCACGGATCGCGTCGGCCTGCAGCGCCGGCGACCACTGCCGTGCCGGCACCAGCCGGGCCAGCGCCGGCAGATCCACACTTTCGGCCGCCAGGTACAGGCTGCCGCTCCAGCCGCGCCAGTCGTCGAGCAGCTTGCGCATCGAGCCGAAAGCCGGTCGGCGCAGCTCGACCGCAAGCGCCACCCGCCCGGCCAGCTCCGGCACCTCGGGCAGGCGCAGCGACAGCCGATGGCGCCGCCCGATCGACCCCAGCTCCAGGTCGGCCCCCTGCAGACGCAGCGTCTGGCCGGCCTGCCGGTCGGCCCAGTCGATCGTCACCCCGTGCAGCACGATCCGGCGCTGGGCGAACAGCCATGCAAGCCCGCGATGGTCGGCACTGCTGCCGTCGGTCACGCCAGCGCCGGTCGCACCGGCATCGAACGCACCGGGCAACCCCTCGGAGGCCGGCAGGTCGAAACCCGCGACACTGAACCGTCCATCGGTCGCACGTTCCACCCGCAGACCCGGCGCGCTTACCTCGAGCGAGGCCATCCGCAGCTTGCCCAGCAGCAGGCTGCTCAGGGAAATCGTGGCGTATGCCCGCTCGAAACCGAGCGCGGGCGCACCGTCGGGGCCGGTCAGCGACACCCGGTCGATCTCGACCGACGGCCGCAGCCCGTCGAAACCGGTGCGCAGCGCACCGATGTGGACCGGCTGCCCGATCGCTTCCGCCAGCACCTGCCGGGCATGAGGCAGCCACCAGTCGGGATTCGGCCAGACCAGGTAGCGCAGCGCGAGATAGGCCAGACCGGCCGCGAAATACGCGCCGATCAGCAGCACGGCGAGCCCCCGCAGGATTCGGGTGCCCGCGGGGGGGCCCATCGGGGCGCCGGATGGAATTCGCGCGGTCGGCACGATGGCGGTCTCGAAAACTGCGGAACACGGCAGCAGGCGCTAGGATAACCGCCACCGCCGGCGGCTTCTCCGGTACCGGCACTTCACTGTGGCGATCCACGATGCAATTCGAAGCGCAGGCCCGTTCCGGTTTCTTCAGACGTTCGCTGGTGGCACTGTCGGCCCGCCTCGGCGCGGACGCATCGCAGGCGCGACTGGCCGAGCTGGTCGCAGCCCCGCTGACCCCCGCAGCGATCGACGCCCTGATCCGTGCCGAACTCGACCCCCCCGGCGTCACCATCGAAACCGGCCTGCGCCGTGCCCGCCAGTGGCTGATGCTGACCCTGATCGAACGTGACCTGCGCGGCGCGGCCGACCTGGAAGAGGTCTGCCGGGCCATGACGGGCTTCGCCGAGGCGAGCACGCAACGGGCGCTGCAGCAGGCCGCCGCCCCGCTGCTCGAACGCTACGGCCACCCGCTGGACCGTGACGGCCAGCGGCAGGACCTGCTGGCCGTCGGCATGGGCAAGGCCGGCGGCCACGAGCTCAACGTGTCGTCGGATCTGGATCTGGTTTTCGTCTTTCGCAGTGAAGGCGAAACCGAGGGCGAAACCGAGGGCGTCGGGGGGAACGGCCGGATCGCCAGCAGCGAATGGATGCACCGGCTCGCCCGCGGGGCGATCGCCATCCTGTCCGAGATCACTGCCGACGGCTTCGTCTTTCGCGTCGACACCCGGCTGCGCCCGAACGGCGACTCCGGCCCCCTGGTCGTGCCGCTGGGCATGCTCGAAACCTATTTCTATGCGCAGGGCCGCGAATGGGAGCGCTTCGCCTGGCTCAAGAGCCGGGTGATCGCCGATTCGGGCCTGGCCGGCGAAACCGCGCGGGCCGCCGACGAACAGGCCCTGACCCGCATCGTCGAGCCCTTCGTGTTTCGCCGCTACATGGACTACGAGGCCTTCGCAGCGCTGCGCGACCTGCACCGGTTGATCCGCAACGGCGTGGCCAGGCGTGCCGCGCGCGACCCGGAGGCCATCGACGTCAAGCTCGGGCGGGGCGGCATCCGCGAGATCGAGTTCACCGCGCAACTCTTCCAGATCGTGCGCGGCGGCCGCGAACCGGGACTGCGCGACCGGCGCACCCTGGTCACGCTCGCCGCGCTGGCCGACCGCGGCTTGCTCTCCGACGGCGACAGTGCCCGCCTGGCCGAGGCCTACCGGCTGCTGCGCCGCACCGAGCACGCGCTGCAGTATCGTGAGGACGCGCAGACCCACCGCCTGCCCGACGATCCGGCCGTGCGGGCCGACGTGGCCGCGATGCTGCGCCTCGAACCGGCCGCCTTCGAAGCAGCGCTGACCCAGGCCATCGACACCGTCGAGCTCATCTTCGACAAGCTGCTGGCGCCTTCCATGAACGACGATCCCGACCATGCCGGCGGCCCCGACGGCACCGGCCCGGCCGGGCTCGACCCGGAAGTGGCGCGGCGCTATGCGCTGCTGCGCGCAAGCAACCGCTATGCCTCGGCCAAGGCCTCGACGCGCGAGGCCATCGAGCGGCTGCTCGCCGAAGCCCCGCGGCTGGGCACCGGCAACGACGGCCTCGTCCGGTTGGTCGATCTGCTCGAAACGGTCTGCCGGCGCCCCGCCTATGTGGCCCTGCTGGTGGAGTTCCCGGCCGCCTTCAAGCGCGTGCTCAGGCTGCTCGACTGGTCGAAATGGCCAGCCGACTACCTGATGCGCCACCCGGTCGTGCTCGACGAACTGCTCGACGGTGAATTGCTCGAACCGACCGACTATGCCGAATGGGCACGCGAGCTGGCGACCCGCGTCGAATCGGCCCGGCTCGACGACCAGCCCGATGTCGAACGCCAGATGGACCTGGTGCGCGAAGCCCATCATGCCCAGGTCTTCCGGCTGATGGTCCAGGACCTCGAAGGCCGGCTCAGCGTCGAAACCCTGTCCGACCACCTGAGCGAGCTCGCCGACCGGGTGCTCGACCTGGCGCTGACCGTCGTCTGGTCGCAGCTGCGCCAGCGCTTTCGCGAGATGCCGCGCTTCGCAGCGATCGCCTACGGCCGGCTTGGCGGCAAGGAGCTCGGCTACGCATCGGACCTGGATCTGGTCTTCCTGTTCGACGACGATGACGAGCGCGCTCCGGAAACCTACGCCCTGCTGGCCCAGCGCCTGTCGGGCTGGCTGTCGACCCGCACCGCGGCCGGCCAGCTGTTCGAGATCGACCTGCGCCTGCGACCGAACGGCGCAGCCGGGATGCTGGTCTCCACCGTGGCGGCCTTTCGCAACTACCAGCGCGAATCGGCCTGGCCGTGGGAACACCAGGCGCTCACCCGGGCACGCTTCTGCGCCGGTGATCCTGCGATCGGCGCGCAGTTCGAGGCAGTGCGCCGCGAAGTGCTGGCCCGCCGCCGCGACCTGGCCCGGCTGCGCGAAGACGTGATCGAGATGCGCCGCAAGATGCACGACGGCCATCCGAACCGCAGCCCGCTGTTCGACCTCAAGCACGATCGCGGCGGCATGGTCGACATCGAGTTCATCGTCCAGTACCTGGTGCTGGCCCATTCTGCCGACCATCCGGAACTGCAGGACAACCTCGGCAACATCGCCCTGCTCGGCCTGGCCGCCCGCGCCGGTCTGGTCGACACCAGACTTGCCGGACAGGTCGCCGATGCCTATCGCCATTACCGCCGACTACAGCACATCCTGCGGCTCAATGACAGCGAGTACGCGCGCATCGCCCCCGACGACGCCATCGACCAGCGGGCCGCGGTAACCCGGCTCTGGCAGACCGTGCTGGGTGACGACCCGCGGACATTTCATCGCTTCGTCGATCCAGAGATAAAATGAGAGGTTCGATCGTTCACCACGATTCCCAACCCCGATCCCCTGGAGAGATTTCCATGTCGATGGCCGACCGCGACGGTCTGATCTGGTACGACGGCAAGATGGTCGATTGGCGCGACGCCAAGCTCCACGTGCTGACCCATTCCCTGCACTACGGGATGGGCGTCTTCGAGGGCGTCCGCGCCTACAAGACCGAGGCTGGCACGGCCATCTTCCGGCTGGCCGAACACACCCGTCGGCTGTTCAACTCGGCCAAGATCTTCCAGATGCAGCTGCCGTTCACGCCCGAGGAGCTCAGCGAGGCGCAGAAGGCGGTGGTCAAGGCCAACGAGCTCGACTCCTGCTATATCCGGCCGATCGCCTGGATCGGTTCCGAAAAGCTCGGTGTATCGCCGCGCGGCAACACGATCCATGTCGCCATCGCAGCCTGGCCGTGGGGCGCCTACCTAGGCGAAGAAGGCCTGGCCAAGGGCATCCGTGTCAAGACCTCGTCCTACACCCGGCACCACGTCAACATCTCGCTGGTGCGGGCCAAGGCCAGCGGCTACTACATCAACTCGATCCTGGCCAACCAGGAGGTCACCGCCAACGGTTACGACGAAGCGCTGCTGCTCGACACCGAGGGCTACGTCTCCGAAGGCGCCGGCGAGAACGTCTTCATCGTCCGGGACGGCGTTGTCTACACGCCCGACCTGGCCTCCTGCCTGGACGGGATCACGCGCAATTCGGTGATCCAGATCGCCCGTGACAACGGCATCCGGGTTCAGGAAAAACGCATCACGCGCGACGAGATGTATTGCGCCGACGAGGCCTTCTTCACCGGCACCGCGGCCGAGGTCACGCCGATCCGCGAACTCGACGACCGCACGATCGGCGAAGGCCGCCGGGGGCCGGTCACCGGGAAGCTGCAGTCGATCTTCTTCGACGTCGTCGCCGGGCGCAACAAGACCTACGCCGGCTGGCTCTCGCCGGTCTGACGGAGGCAACGATGTCCACCGCTGTCGGAATCACCGATACCAGCGTCGTCGAGATCGGCAGCGAAGACCTGCCGCTGCACTGTCCGAACCCGAAGATGACGCTCTGGTCCGCGCATCCACGCGTGTTCCTCGATATCGTCCACACTGGCGAAGCCGGCTGCCCCTACTGCGGTACCCGATACCGGCTGAAACCGGGGACGGTGCTCCCGGACCATCACTGACGCCGGAGTCCGGCGTCCGATGAAAACGCTGATCGTCGCTCCGAACTGGATCGGCGATGCAGTGATGGCCCAGCCGCTGCTCGCACTGCTGCGCGCGCAGCGGCCGGACGGCGTCATCGACGCGCTGTGTCCGCCGCACATCGCGCCGGTGTTCTCGGCGATGGCCGAGGTCGATTCGATCGTGACGGCAGCCAACGTGCACGGCCGGCTGGACCTGCCCGGGCGCTGGCGCCTGGCCGGCCGGCTTCGCCGTGCCGGCTACGATCGCGCCATCGTCCTGCCCAACTCGGCCAAATCGGCGCTGGTGCCCCGGCTGGCCGGCATCCCGCAGCGCATCGGCTACCGCGGCGAGGCGCGCGGCCTGCTGCTGAACCGGATGCCAGCCGAACCGGCCCGCGGCGACACCCGTCCGCCGATGGTCGAACACTACGCCCGGCTTGCCTTCGAAGCGGGCGCACCGCTGGCCGACCCGATCCCCGATCCGCGCCTGACGATCACCCCGGCGCAGGCAACTGCCGCCCGTGAACGGCTGGCACTGCCGGCCGGTGCCCCGCTGTTCGCCCTGTGTCCGGGGGCCGAGTACGGTCCGGCCAAGCGCTGGCCGGCCCGTCATTTCGCGGCACTGGCCGGCCTGCTGCTCGAGGACTGGCCACAGGCCATCGTGGTTGCGCTCGGCGGGCCGAAGGATCGCCCGGTGGGCGACGAAATCGCCGCGCTGTCCGCCGCCCCGGTGCGCAACCTGTGCGGCGAGACCTCGCTGACCGAGGCCATGGCCCTGCTCGCACAGGCGACCGGCGTCGCCGCCAACGATTCCGGACTGATGCACGTGACCGCCGCCTTCGACCGGCCGATGGTCGCGCTCTTCGGCTCTTCGGACCCTCGCCATACG
>Ga0172382_10009836_pt1 | contig 12958 bp, 4 predicted proteins | sample Leawel138RmetaG_FD_122245 | JGI IMG/M metagenome (GOLD analysis project Ga0172382, IMG submission 122245) | Leachate microbial communities from a municipal landfill in Southern Ontario, Canada - Leachate well 138R metaG | ecosystem: Engineered > Solid waste > Landfill > Unclassified | place...
CCTGTATCAGGACCTGTTCGACGCCGGCAGCTATACCGGCAAGGGCATCTACGATGTCGATGCCTTCCAGCGCGCCACCGCCGGGCGCATCGCCGAGAATACCGTGCTCAGCCACGACCTGCTCGAAGGCTCGTGGGCGCGCGCGGCGCTGGTGTCGGATGTCGAGGTGGTCGAGAACTTTCCGGTCCGCTACGCGACCGAGGCGCGCCGCCAGCATCGCTGGATGCGCGGCGACTGGCAGCTCCTGCCGCTGATCCTCGATCCCCGCAACGGGCTGGGCGGGCTCGCGCGGTTCAAGATGCTGGACAACCTGCGCCGCTCGCTGCTCGGGCCGTCGTGGCTGGCCGCCTCGCTGGCGGGCTGGCTGGCGCTGCCGCTCGGTCCGGCGCTGCTGTGGCAGGGCGGGCTGGTGCTGCTGATGCTGCTCGCGCCGATCCTGCATGTCGACGGCAGCGTGCTGCGCCGGCGCGTCGGGGTCTCGATCGAATACCATCTGTGGCAGGTGCTGCGCGATGCGCGCATCGCCGCGACCCGGTCCGGCTTCCAGCTCGCGACGATGGCGCAGACGGCGTGGCTGTCGCTCGATGCGGTCCTGCGGACCCTGTGGCGGCTGCTGGTGACGCGCCGGCACCTGCTGGAATGGACCCCGTCGGGCAGGGACGCCGGCGCCCGCCGGACCCCGGTGCTGGCCGAATACCGCCGCTCGGCCCCCTCGCCGCTGATCGCGCTGGCGGCGATCGCGGTCACCGCCTGGCTGAACCCGGTCACGCTGCCGCTGGTGCTGCCGTTCGCGGCGCTGTGGCTCGCGGCGCCCTGGCTGATGGTGCGGGTCTCGCGCCCGCTCGCGACCGAGGACCAGCTCCAGATCACCCCCGCCGCCCGGGCCGAACTGCGCCGGATCGCGCGCCGCACCTGGCGCTTCTTCGACACCTTCGTGACCGAGGCCACCCACCACCTGCCGCCCGACAATTTTCAGGACCAGCCCGAGGCCAAGCTGGCCGAACGCACCTCGCCCACGAATATCGGCCTCTACCTGATGTCGGTGGTCTCGGCGCGCGATTTCGGCTGGCTCAGCGCCGGCACCGCGCTGGCCCGGATCGAGGCGGTGCTGGACACGCTCGACCGGCTCGAGCGGCATCGCGGCCATTTCTTCAACTGGTATGACACCGCCACGCTGGCGGTGCTGCCGCGTCCCTATGTCTCGGCGGTGGACAGCGGCAATCTGGCGGGGATGCTCATCACCCTGGCCTCGGCGCTGCGGCTCTGGGCCGAGGATGCGGCGACGCTGCGCCAGCCGCCGGTGCAGGGCCTCGCCGATACGCTGGGGATCGTGGAGCAGGAACTGGCGCGGCTGGCCGACGACCGCCGCAGTCTGCGCGAGCTGCGCCGCACCCTCGAGGGGGCGGTGGCCGCCTGCCGGCAGGCGCTCGACTCCGCGCTTTCGGGCCCCGGCCCGGATCCGGTCGAAGCCGGCCAGATCCTGCAACACACCCGCGCCGTGGCGCGGCTGGCCGCAGACCTGCGCGCGCAGGTCGCAAGCCAGCCCGCCAGCGCCACGGCCCCCGGCCCCGGCCCGGCGGACGAGCTTCATGCCTGGGCGCAGACGCTGGCGCACGAGGCCGCCGATGTGCTGGGCGAGGGCGGCGAGGCGCCCGCGCTGCCGCTGGCCGAACTGCGCACCCGGCTGCTGGCGCTGTCGGAACGCGCGCGCGGCCTGGCCTTCGAGATGGATTTCGCGCTGTTCGTCGATCCCGGGCGCGCCTTCATGTCGATCGGCTACCGCGCCGACGAGGGCCTGCTGGACGAGAGCCGCTACGACCTGCTCGCCTCCGAGGCGCGGCTGACCAGCTTCCTCGCCATCGCCAAGGGCGATCTGCGCAAGGAAAGCTGGACCCAGCTTGGCCGGCCCTTTGCCATGAGCGGGCGCGAGGGGGTGCTGCTGTCGTGGTCGGGCAGCATGTTCGAATATCTCATGCCGCCGCTGCTGATGAAGGAGCGTCAGGGCGGGATCCTGCACCTGTCGAACCGGATGGCGGTCGAGCAGCAGATGGGCTGGGGCCGCGCGCACGGCCTGCCCTGGGGCGTGTCCGAAAGCGCCTTCAACGCCCGCGACCGGCAGATGAACTACCAGTATTACGCCTTCGGCGTGCCCAGCCTCGCGCTCCGGCGCGGCAGCGGCAACCAGGTGGTGGCGCCCTATGCCTCGATCCTCGCCGCGCAGATCCGCCCGCATGAAGCGGTGGCCAACCTGCGCCGGCTGCGCGCGCTCGGGGCCGAGGGGCCGTTCGGCTTCTACGACGCGGTCGACTTCACCCCCACCCGCCAGCGCGAGGGCGAGGATTACAGCGTCGTGCGCAACGTCATGGCGCATCACCAGGGCATGGCGGTCCTCGCCATCGCCAATGCGGTGCTGAACGGCATCCATCGCGAACGCTTCCATGCCGATCCGGTGGTGCGGGCCTCGGAGCTGCTGCTCGAGGAGAAATCGCCGCGCGACATCACCCCGGTGACCCGCGCCCGCGCCATCGACTGGATCGAGCGGCGCGCCGAGACCGGGGACGGCGACTTCCAGACCCTCGTCCGCGCCCCCGACCGCGCCGAGCGCGAGGTCGGGCTGCTGTCCACGGCCGGCTTCACGGTCTTCGTCTCGTCGCTGGGGACCGGGCGCACCATGCTCGGCGACGTGGCCCTCACCCGCTGGGCCGGCGACGGCGCGCCGGACGAGGGCGGCATCCACCTGTTCCTGCGCGACATGCAGTCGGGCGAATGGTGGTCGGCGACCGCGGCCCCCTGCCGGCGCGAGGGCGAGCGCGGGGCCGCCATCTTCTCGGACCACAAGGCCGAGTTCTTCAAGTCCGCGCAGGGCATCGAGAGCCGGATCGAGGTGATCTCGGCCACCGAGGGCCATGCCGACGGGCGCCGGCTGACCCTGCGCAACCTTTCGGGGCGCGACCGCACCATCGACGTCACCTCCTACGGCGAGATCGTGCTCGACGACCCGCGCGCCGACCGCGCCCATCCGGCCTTCTCGAAGATGTTCGTGGAGACCGAAATCCGCGACGATGGCGCGCTGATCGTGGCCGAGCGCCAGCCGCGCGGGCCGGGCGGGCGGGCGCTCTACATGGCCCATCTGGTCACCGGCCCCGAAGGCGCGGTGCCCCCCGCCACCGAGGCCGAGACCGACCGCCGCCATTTCATCGGCCGCGGCCGCACCCTGGCCCGTGCCGCGGCGATGGACGCGGGCGCGGTCCTGACCGGCTGCGACGGGCATACGCTCGACCCGATCTTCTCGATCCGCCGCCACCTGCGGGTGCCGGCCGGCAAGACGGTGTCGCTGACCTACTGGACGCTCATCGCCGACAGCGCCGGGGACCGCGACCGGCTGGCGGCGCATTTCGCCCGCCCCGACGGGTTCGAGCACGAGCTGCGCCTGTCCTGGACCTGGTCGCAGGTGCAGCTGCGCCATCTCGGGGTCAGCCTCGAGGAGGCCAAGCTGTTCCGCCGCTTCGCCGGCTTCCTCATCTGGCCCGACCTGCGCATGGCCGCCGGGCCGCGCCGGCGCCATGCGCTGGGCCCGCAGGATGCGCTGTGGCCGATGGGGATTTCCGGCGACCTGCCGATCCTGCTGGTGCGCATCGACGACGAGGCCGACCTGCCGATCCTGCGCGACGTGGTGCGGATGCACGGCTTCCTGTTCGAGCGCGGCGTGCGCCACGACCTGGTGATCCTGAACGAACGCCCGACAAGCTATGTGCAGGAACTCCAGCACGCGATCCGCACCATGATCGAGACCGCGGCCGCCAATACCGGCCATTCCGACCCGCCGCATGCCCATGCGGTGCGCCGCGACCAGATCGACCAGCGCTCGTTCGACACGCTGATCGGCGCGGCGCGGATCATGCTGCATACCCGCAACGGCCGGCTGGCCGACCAGATGGCCCGCCTGCACCGGGAGCCGCTGCCGGCCCCGGCCCCCGCCGCGGCGACGGCGGCGCAGCCGCAGCGGGACGACCCGCTGCCGGGGCCGCCGCCGGCCTCGGCGCTCCGGTTCTGGAACGGGTTCGGCGGCTTCTCGCCGGGGGGCGAGGAATACGTCCTGCGCCTCGCCCGCGACCGCCAGACCCCGCATCCCTGGATCAACGTCATCGCGCGCGAGGATTTCGGCTTCCATGTCTCGGCCGAGGGCGCGCCCTACAGCTGGGCCGTCAATTCGCGCGATTACCAGATCACCCCGTGGAGCAACGATCCGGTCACCAACCCGCCCGGCGAGACGCTGCTGATCCACGACCCCGGGACCGGCCGCGTGGCCAGCCCGTTCCTCGCCCTTGCCGGGGCGGCGCAGGGCCCCGGCGCGCCGGTCCACGAGGCCGCGCATGGCGCCGGCTATTCGCGCTTTGCCGCCGATTACGGCTGGCTGCGGCTCGAGGCGGTGATGACGCTGGCCCCGGACGGGCCGGCGCGGCTGACGCGGCTGCGGGTGACCAACACCACCGGGCGCGCGCTCGCGCTCGAGGGGATCGCCTGCGCGCGGCTCGTGCTCGGGACCGACCGGATGCAGACCGCGCCCATGGTGCAGACGCGGCACGATGCGGCGCTCGATGCGGTGGTGGCGCGCAATCCGTTCTCGATGCAGTTCGCCGGCCGCGCCACCGCGCTGGCCTGCGACCGGCCGCTGGATGCGCATTGCGGCGACCTGCGCGCCTTCCTCGGCCGCGGCGGCAGCATGGCCCGGCCCGCGGCGCTCGACCGCTGGCCCGAGACGGCGGAGGCCGCCGCGGTCGAGGCCGCCGGCGACCCCTGCGCCGCCCTGCGCTGGAAGCTCGACCTCGCCCCCGGCGAAACCGCCGAGACGCTGCTGATCCTCGCCGATGCCCCGGCGGATGCGCTGGCCGGGGTGCTGGAAGCCGCGCGCGCCCCCGGCGCGTTCGACCGGGCCATGAAGGCGGCGCACGAGGGCTGGGAGCAGGTGTTCGCGACCCTCCAGGTCGAGACCCCGGACCCGAAGCTCGACCTGCTGGTGAACCGCTGGCTGCCCTATCAGGCCATCGCCTGCCGGCTGCGCGCCCGCACCGGGTTCTATCAGGCTTCGGGTGCCTTCGGATTCCGCGACCAGTTGCAGGACACCGCGGCGCTGCTGCTGCAGGATCCGGCCCTGTGCCGCCACCAGATCCTCAACGCCGCCGCGCGCCAGTTCCCGCAGGGCGACGTGCAGCACTGGTGGCTGCCGGAAACCGGCGCGGGGGTGCGCACCATGATCTCGGACGATGTGGTGTGGCTGGGGCATGTCACCGCCACCTATGTCGCGGCCACCGGCGATGCCGGCATCCTTGACGAACAGCTCGCCTGGCTCGACGGGCCCGCGCTGGCCCCGGGCGAGCACGACCGCTTCTTCACGCCCGAACGCGGCGAGGAGAGGGCGCCGCTCTACGAACATTGCGCGCGGGCGCTCGACCTCGCGGTTGCCCGCACCGGGCCGCACGGGCTGCCGCTGATCCTCGGCGGCGACTGGAACGACGGCATGAACCGCGTGGGCGAGGGCGGGCGCGGCGAGAGCGTCTGGCTGGGCTGGTTCCTGGCCGACACGCTGCGCGCCTTCGCGCCGCTCGCGCAGGCCCGGGGCGACGGCACCCGCGCCGCGGCCTGGCAGGCGCATCGCGCGCGGCTGGTGGCGGCGCTGGACGGGGCCGGCTGGGACGGGGCCTGGTATCGGCGCGGCTATTACGACGACGGCGCCCCGCTCGGCTCGGCCGAGAATGCCGAGTGCCGCATCGACAGCATCGCCCAGAGCTGGGCGCTCATCACCGGCGCGGGCGATCCCGACCGCGCGCGGCAGGCGGTGGCGCAGGCGCAGGCCCATCTCTTCGACCGCGAGGCGCGCATCCTGCGCCTGTTCACCCCGCCCTTCCACGACACCGCGCACGAGCCGGGCTATATCCGCGCCTATCCCCCCGGCGTGCGCGAGAACGGCGGCCAGTATACCCATGCCGCCGCCTGGATGATCCATGCGCTGGCGCTGTCGGGCGACGGCAACGGCGCGCATGCGCTGTTCGACGCGCTGAGCCCGATCTCGCATTCGCTCGATGCCGGCATGGCCGAGACCTACCGGGTCGAGCCCTATGTGGTCGCCGCCGACATCTACGGCGCGCAGGACAAGCTGGGGCGCGGCGGCTGGACCTGGTATACCGGCTCGGCCGGCTGGATGTATCGCGCCGCGGTCGAGGGCATCCTCGGCATTGCCCGCCACCCCGAGGGCTTCACCCTCGCGCCGCGCCTGCCCGACGACTGGCCCGGCTACAGCGCGCGGCTCTGCCTCGACGGCCGCCGGTTCGAGATCGCGGTGACGCGCGGCGCCGGGGGGCTGCGGCTGGCGGTCAACGGATGCGAGGTCGTCCCCGGGGTGCCGGTGCCCCTGACCGGAGCCGCGGCCGAGTAGCGGCCGCAGGCCGTGCCGTCACGGGCACAGCCGCCCCGGCGGCGGGAACTGCGGGCCGCGGTGGCATTCCCAGGTTTCCGAACGCATCAGCACCGGCTCGCCCGTATCCATGGGCAGGATCGCCAGATACCGCCAGATCGCGGCCAGCGAATCGTCCATCAGCCCGTCGCGGCGCATGGCGGCCGTCATTGCGGTGTCCTGACCGAGGTTGATCTCGATCACCGCCTCGAGGAACGGCTCGGGCAGGCCGGGGGTCTCGGGCAGGAATTCGAGCTCGGGCCGCACATAGGCATCCAGTTCGAGCAGCCGCTCGAGTGCCGCCGCCGGAGTCAGCAGCACCCCGCGCATGACCGGATAGTTCACCTCGAGCGCCAGCGGCACCCGTTCCTCCGGGCCCCAGGGGGCGGCATCGGGCAGGACCATGTCCGGCGTCAGGCACGGGCTGCCGAGGCAGGTCATCCGCGCCGCCTCGGCCTCGGGGATCTCGGCCCGGCCTGCGGCATGGACCTGCGCGGCGATGCCCATGATCGGCGAGGTGACGAGGCGCCACGACACATGCGGCCCGACATCGAACGCCTCGGGCGGGGCGACGATATCCGCGCCATAGGCGGCAATGGCATCGTCGCGCAGCGCCCCGCCGACGCTGAAACGGTCGATCTGGATGAAGCTCACCGGCAGCGGGCTCGCCTTGGGCGGGTTGGGGACCGGCTCGATCGCCCAGCGGATGCGGAACCGCACCCGGTCGCGCGGCCCCTCGCCGGTCTCGAGCGCCATGACCGCCAGCGCCAGCGGCCAGATCTGGCCGTAAGGCAGCAGCGCGCTGTCCGAGGGCGGCAGCAGCGCCTCGATCCGGTCGATGACGCCGATGCTGTCCTGCCCGGCATAGCCCTGCATGAAGCGCTGCTCCGGCGTGGCGGTCGCCGGCCCGTCGGCGCCGGCGGCGGGACTGTCCTGCACGAAGTCATAGGGGGCATCCGCCGGCCGGTCCGGCGCGGCATCGTCGGGTGCGGCCACGGGCGCGCCCGGCGCGGGCCCGTCCCCGGTCAGGAACCGCTGCGCCACCCAGCCGGCCCGGGTCAGATCGGCGCTCTGCACCAGGCACCAGTCCGGCGGCGGCGCATCATCGGGCTGCGGCCCTTCCGCGAACGGCACACAGGTCACCCGCCGCAGCCCGCGCGCATCCGGGGCCAGCCGGTCGATCACCGGATATCCGGTCCCCGGCCCCATGCGCATGTTCAGCACATCGCCGGCCCCCACCCCGGTCACCCGCCATGTGCCGGCCGCATCGGTCTGCGCCGCCAGCGGCGTCGCCAGCACGAGGGCAAGGGCGGCAGCACGGATGCGCACGCGCCACCCCGGCAGGCGGCGCGGTCGGGATGTGGCGGGCTGGGCATGTCCGGTCATGTCGGGCCTCCGGCAGTTCGGTCGGGCAATGCCGCGCGATGCCCCCGCACCGGGAGGCTCGGCCACGGCATGCCCGACCCTGCGCCGGGTGCCGCCGCGATTCAAGGGCGGGGGCGGCAATCGGGCGAACCGCATCGCCACCCGCGAGGCGGCACAGCCGCCGTGGCGATCCACCCCCGCGGCGTGGAGGCCGCCGGTTCCACCCGTTGCAGGTGCCGGGCGGATTGCGCGGGGCCCTGCCCCGGCTACGCCGGGCCGCCCGCCCGGGCCAGCACCTCGGGCCGCAGCAGGGCGTCCAGTTCCTCGGCGGACATCAGGCCGCGTTCCAGCACCACCTCGACCACCCCGCGGCCGCTGCGCTGGGCCTCGAGCGCCACTTCGGTCGCGTTGCGGTAGCCGATGAACGGGTTCAGCGCGGTGACGATGCCGATCGAATGTCCGATCGTGCCGCGCAGCCGCTCGCGGTTGGCGGTGATGCCGCTGATGCAGTTCTTCTCGAGCGTCAGGCAGGCGGCGGCGAGATGCTTCAGGCTGCGATGCAGGCTGTAGAAGATCACCGGCTCGAAGGCGTTGAGCTGCAACTGCCCGGCCTCGGCGGCCATGGTGATGGTCATGTCGTTGCCGATCACCTCGAAGGCCACCTGGTTCACCACTTCGGGGATGACCGGGTTCACCTTGCCCGGCATGATCGAGGAGCCCGCCTGCATCGCCGGCAGGTCGATCTCGTTCAGCCCGGCGCGCGGCCCCGAGGACAGCAGCCGCAGGTCGTTGCAGATCTTGGACAGCTTCACCGCGATGCGCTTGAGCACCCCCGAGACCTGCACGAAGTCCCCGCAATCCTGCGTGGCCTCGATCAGGTCGGGCGCGGTGATCAGCTCGATGCCGGTGATCCGCGCCAGCGCGGCGCGCGCCTTGCCGGCATAGTCCGGATGCGCGTTGATCCCGGTGCCGATGGCCGTGCCGCCGAGATTGATCTCGCGGACCAGCGGCGCCGCCTCGGTGAGGCGGGCGATATCCTCGGAGAGCATCCGCGCATAGGTGCCGAATTCCTGGCCAAGGGTCATCGGCACGGCATCCTGCAACTGGGTCCGGCCCATCTTCAGGACATCGGCGAATTCGGCGGCCTTGGCGGCAAAGGCGGCACGCAGCACCTCCATCGCCCCGGCCAGCCGGTCGATCCCGACCAGCACGGCCAGTTTCAGCGCGGTCGGATAGACGTCATTGGTCGACTGCCCCATGTTCACATGCTCGTTCGGGTGCAGGTGCCGGTAGTCGCCGCGCCGGTGGCCGAGGATCTCGAGCGCGCGGTTGACGATCACCTCGTTGGCGTTCATGTTGGTCGAGGTGCCGGCCCCGCCCTGGATCAGGTCGACCACGAACTCTCCGTGCAGCGCCCCCGCGCGGATTTCGCGGCAGGCGGCGATGATGGCATCGGCGCGCCCGGCGTCGAGACCGCCGAGATCGCGGTTGGCCTCGGCGGCGGCCTCCTTGATGGCGGCCAGGGCCACGATCAGGTCGGGCACGGTCACGAGGGTCCGGCCGGTGATCGGAAAATTCTCGACCGCGCGCAGGGTGTGGACGCCCCAATAGGCGGAGTCCGGCACCTCGCGATCCCCGATCAGGTCGTGTTCGGTGCGGGTGGGGGCGGGTTGAGCGGTCATGGTCTCTCCCGGAGCGGGGTGATGGCTGGCGGGTCAGCCGGTGAGTTCGCCCGCGAGACGCTCCATCATCGCATCGCAGGCGGCGAGTTCCCCGAGGGCGAGCGATTCGTCGGGCCGGTGCCCGTCGCGCTCCATGTCGCCGGGGCCGCAGACCACTACGGGAAAGCCGAGGCCGGCGAAATAGCCCGCTTCGGTGCCGAAGGCCACCTTGGTCGTCGCTGCCGTCCCGCAAAGCCCGGCCATGCGCGCGAGGCGCGGGTCCCCGGGCGGGATTGCGAAGCCCGGATAGCGGTTCACCTCCCGGATGGTGATGTCGGCCGCCGGGTCGATCCTGCGGAAGGGCGGCAGGATCGCCGCGACCTCCTGCCCGAGCCGGTCAAGGAACGCCTCGGGCGTATCCCCGGGCAGATGGCGCAGCTCGAACTCGACCCGCGCATGATCGGGGACGATGTTGAGCGCCCGCCCGCCCTCCATCCGCCCGGCGTGGACGGTCGAGAACGGCACGTCATGGTCCGCGTCCCGTGACGGCCCCTCCGCATAGGCGGCCTGGATGCGGCGCAGCGCGGCGATGAACTCGGCGGCGGGATGCAGCGCGTTGATATGGCGCGGGGCAAGGGCCGAATGGCCGGCGGTGCCCCGGAACACCGCCTCGAACGCGGCCTTGCCCTTGTGGCCGGTGGCGGTGCGCATCGAGGTCGGCTCGCCCACGATGCACAGCCCGGGCTGCCAGCCCAGCGCCGCGATCCCCGGCAGCATGTCGCGGATGCCGAGGCAGCCGCGCTCCTCGTCATAGGAGATCGCCAGCATCAGCGGCTGCGCCGGTTGTCCGATCCGCTGCGCCAGTGCCAGCGCCGAGGCCAGAAAGCCCTTCATGTCGGTCACACCGCGGCCGAACAGGCGATCCCCCTCGCGGGTCAGGCGAAAGGGCGGGCGGGTCCAGTCCTGCCCCTCGACCGGCACCACGTCGGAATGCGCCGAGAGCATCACGCCCCCCGGCCCCTCGGGCCCGATCCGCGCCATCAGGCCGGCCTTGGTGCCGGTGGCGTCCGGCAGGCGCCGGGTGGCGAATCCCGCCGCCTCCAGCAGCGCCTCGGCATGGTCGATCAGCGCGAGGTTGCTGTCGGCGCTGACCGTCGGGAAGGCGATCAGCCGCTCGAGGATCGCCAGGGTTGCGGGCAGCGGCGCGTCCACGGGTCAGTCCACCGCCAGCGCCGTGACCTCGCGCCGGAACGGCAGCGCGTCGCCGATGTCGGGCGTATCGAGCTCGCGCGCATAGCGGTGCCCGGCATAGGTGGCCCAGGCGATCGGCCCCGGCGCGTTGGCGTCGCCGATGATCCTGACCGAACGGATGCCGGCATCGGCCCATTCCGCCTCGCGCGCCTTGAGATCAAGGTAGAGGCCGTTGTTCTCCTTGCGCGAGGCGACCATCACCACCGCATCGCAGTCATGGTCGCGCAGGGTGCCGGTATAGGTGCAGTTCGACGTCACATGCCCGGAACCGATGCCTGCCACGCCCCGGTTGAGCACGATCTCCACGCCCAGTTCCGCCAGCCTGCGGTGAATCCGCCCCTGTTCGAGCGTGTTCAGCGTCCAGTCCGAGACATAGGCCGAAGGGGTGATGAACGTGACCTGACAGCCCTCGCTCGCCAGCAGTTCGGCCATCACCCCGCCCATGTAATAATGATCGTCGTCATAGACCACGACATGACCGGACGGGCGCCTGCCGTCCATGATGTCGTCGGGGGTAAGGACCGGCATCGCCGGGTCGATCGGCATCGGCACCACATGCTGGCGGCTGACACCGTCCGCGCGCCATTTCGCGCCGGTGGCGATGCAGACGTTCTCGAACCCGAATTCGAGGATCGAGCCGGCGTCGAGGGCGCTGTCGAAATAGGTCTCGACATTGGGCTTCTTGCCGATCTGGAACTCGCGGTATTCGAGCACCCGCCCCCAGGCCGACAGCCCCGGCAGCCGCCGCTCGCGGGCCACCCGCCCGCCCAGCGCGGTGCCGGCCTCGGCCAAAGCCACGTCATAGCCGCGTTCCGCCAGCGCGCGCGTGGCCTCGAGGCCGGCGGGACCGGACCCGACCACCAGCACATTGCTGCTGCCGCCCCGGGCGTTCATCCGCTCGGGGTGCCAGCCCTTGCGCCATTCCTCCATGAAGGTCGGGTTCTGGGTGCAGCGGCTTATGCTCATGGTCATGTCGCCGGTGATGCAGATGTTGCAGCCGATGCATTCGCGGATATCCTCGACCCGGCCCTCGTCGATCTTCTTCGGAATGAACGGATCGGCGATCGAGGGGCGGGCGCAGCCGATGAAATCGAGGATGCCCTGCCGGATATGCCGCGCCATCGTGTCGGCCGAGGTAAAGCGCCCGACGCCGACGATCGGCCTGTCGGTCAGTTCGCGGATGCCGGTGACCAGCGGCTCCTGCGCCGCCTCGTCCTTGAAGCGCGAGGGGCCGGAGCAGTCCTCCCATGTGCCGTGCGCAAGGTCCCACAGGTCGGGCAGGTCGCGGTTCATCTCGATGAAGTCGCGCAGCTCGGCATTCGAGAAACCCATCTCGCCGATGGTCTCGTCCAGCGACAGCCGCAGCGACAGCGCCATGGTGTCGCCCACCGCATCGCGCATGTCGGCTACCACCTCGCGCACGAAGCGCGAGCGGTTCTCGAGGCTGCCGCCGTATTCGTCCGTCCGCTGGTTGGTCGCGCGGCTGAGGAAATGCTGGAAGATGCCGAAGCCATGCGCGCCGTAGAGGCAGATGATGTCGAACCCGGCCATGCGCGACCGTTTCGCCGCATTCACGAACCAGCGGCGCAGGTTGCGGATGTCGTCCCGGTCCAGTGCCCGCGCCTGCACCGGGTCGTTGGTGAAGGTGCGGATCGGCAGCGCGGTGGGGGCGAGCGGCACCTCCTTGGTGTAGAGGTTCGGCCCGTTGATCCCCGAATAGGCCAGCTGGATCCCGGCCAGCGCGCCATGCGACTTCATCCGGTCGGCCATCTTCGCCAGCATCGGAATGTCCTGGTCCTCCCACAGGCGCAGTTCGATGAAGGGGGTGATTTCCGAAGTGTGGTGGATCTCGGTCTGTTCGGTGAAGATCACGCCCCAGCCGCCCTCGGCCTTGATGCCGCGCATCTCGGCGGCAGCCGAGGGGTCGCGATAGCCGCCGCCGTTGCAATGCGGCACCTGGTAGAAGCGGTTCTTCGCCGTGACCGGGCCGATCTTCATCGGCTCGAACAGCAGGTCGTAGCGGGGATCGCGCATCGTCTCCTCCTCGTGGCGGCCGGTCCGGGGCCGGAAGCCGGGTCAGGTCCGGTATTTCATCCACACGGTCTTGAGCGCCGTGTATTTCTCCAGCGAATGCAGCGACAGGTCGCGGCCGAAGCCCGACTGCTTCATGCCGCCGAACGGGGTCATCGCGGACAGGGCATCGACCGTGTTCACCGAGACCGTGCCGGCA
>Ga0172382_10009837_pt1 | contig 12958 bp, 15 predicted proteins | sample Leawel138RmetaG_FD_122245 | JGI IMG/M metagenome (GOLD analysis project Ga0172382, IMG submission 122245) | Leachate microbial communities from a municipal landfill in Southern Ontario, Canada - Leachate well 138R metaG | ecosystem: Engineered > Solid waste > Landfill > Unclassified | place...
AAAAGGATTGATCAACCTCAACAGCAAATTCCATCACTCCTGCATCGAAAAACCACGAATTCGTGATTCCGGCAAGCAAATGGTCAGAGACTGAATACGTTGCCGGGTCGAGTGATACGGTACCGTAGAGGGAAAAACCGAGAAATCCGGTTTCTCCCAAGAGCATCCTGTGCCCGAGGTTACCCTGCAGGTCCACGGTAGCCCCGTGCACCGGGAATGAGGGATCTTCGGCATAACGGTACGATCCGGAAATTCCGACGAATGCATCAGTCTGACCCGCAGGAAGCTGGCCCAAGATCCCGACACACAGCAGCAACAGGATCACCCATGATTTTCCAAGATACATACAGACACTCCTTGCTATCGCACCATGCGTTCCAACACCGTGAAGGAACGGCTTTTCGGTGCGCTTTCGATGATTCTCTTCACCATATCCTCCAGGCTGATGCGCTGGAGAATCGCGTTGTTGAGCAGGTCCAACACCCTGGGGTAGTCCCCCCCTGCCATCCGGGACCGGGACAACGCCACGACGACGGATAGGGAATCTTCTTCCGAGAGACCCCATTGTCTCAGCGCGAGCAACAGCCCTCCCCCATACCGGAAGTTGTTCCACCGATCCTCGCTGCCTTGTTGCCTGAAATTCATGAGCAAGGTGACCAAGTCGTCTTCACCCACACCTTGTTGATGCAGCAGGACCGTACGATCCCACACTGTCCGGATACCAAGGATCGCTTCGGCTTCCTGCATGCCGAATGCAGCTTGCAGCAGAGAACGCACCTTCGCATACATGTCCATCTGCTGGTGAAGTGCATCGATCAACAAGGAGGTATCGACTCTCTTTGCCACGCCTTCGTTCAACTTGAGCTCAAGAGGTGCCAAGGGGAGTTGTTCCGCTTCGGCAAGGCTGAATATATGCTTCACTTGTTGGCGGTCGGGTTCCTGCATGTGAATCGAATCCATGCTCTGTTGCACACGATCGGACCAGGTCCCGCCAGCGAGCAAGCTCGCTGACAGGACCCACAGTATAACGAGAAGAGGTTTGGCTTGTAACCGCTTCATCAACACCACACGCTTCCTTTCCTGCTATCTCGCGGGACCTGCAGAAGCAGGACGATTCGACGATCCGGCGAAATCCGGTCTCCCCTTGACTTGGATCTGTTTCATCGATCCCAAACCCACCCTATCGGTTGCTTTCTGACGCAATGCAACCTGTTGGGAAATTTTCTCCCGCACCATAGTACGCACCTGTGTACCGGGAGCATCATCACCAAGAGACTTTTTCTCAGCTCGCAATTGTGCTACAGCCTCTGCCACACCCAATGCGGAACCTTGTGCTATCGCCTGGACTCCATACCCCAACCGTTTCATCTCCTCGGTGGAGAATGCCAGCTCCAAAGCCAACCGCGCCCGCATGGTCGCCAGTTCGCCGGGACTTCCTTCCTCATCAGAAGTGCCATAGTGCAGTGCGAATGCAATCACCGCAGGATCTGCGACAGGAGCCTCATCCCACCGCATATGACGGGCCTGCTCCATGAGCGGGGCCAGTTCCTCTTCATCCCATCCGCGGTTTCGCAACTGAAAGGCCAGTTCTTCCAAGAACACAGTATCCTCTTCCGAAAGCGCCACTTCCGCGGCAAGTATCCCCATGGTCAACACCAAGACCAAGACCAATGCGATTGCCTGTTTCATCTGATTTCTCCTACATCTCCAATAGGGAGTTCACGCCTCCGAATCCATCATCCACTTGCATGTAGGCATTCGGATCGGCGATCCACCGTTCTCCATCGATCACGAACTGGTAACGGTATTCCTTACCTCGTTCCAATTCCATCTCGATGCTCCAAGTCCTGTCATTCTCACTCTTCGCGAGACGTTGGGCACCCACCTCCCAATCATTCCAATCTCCGACAACCACAACCTGCTCGGCTTGAGGAGCGTCCAATCGCAAGATGACCTGTGCAAGATCGGTCCCGGGATCCTTGCCCTGCACAAACCCTCCATCTCCTTTCTTGAGAAGCGGAAGGGTGATCATCACCAGCGCAGCCGCCACCACCAGATACTTCTGCACATGCGATCCCCGGTGGGTACGGGCCTGGGAGAATCGCTGTTCTTCCTGTATGCGCACAAGAACCGAGTCGGAAACACGTCGGACCAGCTCAGGTGAAGTCGATTCCTTCCGAATCGACGTTCCGACGATGCGTTCGGCCAGTTCCAGATGCAACTTGCAGTCGGGACACCGGGAGAGATGGTCGGAGATCCGTCGATCCAGGTGATGGTCCGGACCATCAGTCCATTCTCCCGACAAGCATGCGTCAAGCCAGCGGTCGATACATGCCTTGCATTCATTGCAGTCCATCACATCTCTTCCTCCTGCCCATCACCCAATATATACGCGGGTGACAAGCATCCGTTTCATTCAAGATTCCCAATCTCCCGAAATCCAGGTACGATCGGAAAGGAATCGCCTCAGCTGCTGTCTTGCGCGAAACAGCAGTGTCTTGACCGTGCCTTCCGGAATGTGCAGAGTCCGGGCGGTATCGGTGACGGACATATCCTGCAACTGCCTGAGTATGAACACCTCTCGGTACTTCGGCTTCAAGGAACGGATCGCCTGGTCAAGGATGCGATCAGCTTCCGAAGCAATCAATGCATCCTCAGGCTGGTACTGATGTCCGTTTCCCTGCAAGACACCGATATCTTCATCATACGGAACACTCGCAAGGTGCTTGGCGGTGCGCTTGCCCTTCCGTATCCGTGATCGGAGGTAGTTCAAGGCGATCGTATAAGCCCAGGTGAAAAACGGTCTTTCCTGATCGTAGCGAGGCAGTGCTTTGAACATAAGGAGGAAAATCTCCTGCAAGGCATCCTCGATATTCTCGGGTGAACGATCGGGCAGCATTCGCTTTGCGAGTCCATGAAATGGTGGGGTGTAGGATTCCACGATCCTCCGGAAGGACTCGGTATCTCCATGCAGGATCGACCTCACTGTCTCGGACTCATCACAGGAGCCTGGCTTCATGGGTTCACGAGACTGGGAGTATCGCGATTTCTCGTCCACCGAATTACCGCCTGATACAGAGTATTCTCTTTGTTATACGCATGAACGGGGCAATGGTTTCACAAAGGAGGAATTTTCGTGCATGTCCGATGTCAGAAGCCCTCGGGGCCTTCAGGGAGTTGAGTCGATTCCAGGATTATGGGATAGTTGGCCATGTCCATCGTGTTGCATCCATTGGAGATTTCCCATAGCGAACGCATCATGCAGATCGAACGCCTCAGCTTCCATGAAAAGGTGTGTGAGGATGCCGGGGTCTACCGGCGCAGGATCGAAACCTTCCCGCAGGGAAATCTCGGATTCTTTTTCAACGGTTTGTTGATCGGATTCTTCTGCAGCGAACTGTGGCGCCATGAAAGGGAATACGATGTCGAGAGATTCCGTCTTTCCCATGACATCACGCGGTTTTTCGATCGGGATGGGACGGACCTGTATATCTCCAGCTTCGCACTGGATGGATCGTACCGGAATGAACTTCGGGGAAAGCAGGCCTTTTTCCTCGCGATGGACCATATGCACAGGACTTGCACTGTCGAGTCGGCAATCCTCCTCGTATCCGATCAGTGGACCGCTGCGAGGGAAATCTACCGACAGTGGGGCTTCACCGAAGTACAGCGGATCCCCTGTTGCTTTCCCGATGCGGCAGAGGGCATCATCATGCGGGCCCGGTTCGCACGAAGCTGAGCAACCGTCGTGCGACCAGTACCAACCAGATTGCCCACGGCACGAGCGATGCGAGTGAGAATATCATGCCGATCATGCCGACTGATGAGGGAATGATCATGAGCAGACCCGCGGCCAATGTATAACGGGGAATCGCTTTCCCGTATATACCCGCACGTCGCATCACGAACACATAGATGAAGAGGATGATGGTGTTCAACACGTAGTATACGTTGAAAGAGGTTCCACTATAGGTCGCCATCATGCCCATCCCAGCTGCAACATACAGGCGTTTCTGCTCCATGTCCGCAGCAAGTGCATGTTGACGGGCCAACGAAAACATCTCGAATGCGGTATTTGATGCAAAATAGCCTCCCACCCCGACGATCGCCAGGACAGTACCGACCAACATGGCCGTAGGAGCATACTCCTGCAGTGTCCGGTACATCGCAAGATAGATGATGATCAACAAGACACTGTCGACAATATACAGCAAGTCCATGCTCAAGAGGCCCAAGAACCAATTGTCCTGGAACAGCGAGAACATCCCTTCGACATCGGTCGGAGGCGGCCATGCTGAAAACACCGCTATCTGGATGATCATGAAACATACCATGGTCAGTGCGCTGACGGCACCTGCTACAAGGAGTGCTCGATAGGTCCCATCGAGGCGGAGACTTGGTTTCGGTTGTGGACGGTTCATCGGGGAACCTCCTCTGTTTTGATTTGCATCATGGGCTTCGCAGGATTATGATGATGCTCAGCTTACGCGTGAACGGGGCGACTGGCAATATACCCGGGATGAGGAGGACGAGAAAAAGTTGGAATCGTACGTCAGGACCTATCCCGATTTCTCATTATGTGGGTTGAACTGTGCCCTCTGTCCCAGGCATCACACACAAGGACCCTCCCGTTGCCCGGGATGTGGAGGTCCCCGGTTCTCCGAGCTTCATCCCTCCTGTCCGATCATCCGTTGCAGCCGTACACAGGGAAACGTCGAATTCTGCCACGCATGTGATATCTATCCCTGTGAACGCTACGAAGGAACACCCTCGCACGACTCCTTCATCAGCTATAGCACTCGTTTGGATGACCAAAAGAAAGCAGTGTCCGAAGGCCTCGATACGTACCTCGCACGATTGGCAGAGAGAAAGACCATCCTCGAACACCTGCTGCACACCTGTGATGATGGCAGGCGAAAGGGATTCTACTGCCTAGCGGCAAACCTCCTTCAGCTCGAGAGTCTGCGTGAAGTTACGGATGCAGTGGAAAAGATGGACCTGAAGACTTCGGCAGAACGAGCCGCAGCGATGGTCATCGCCTTGCAGGAACAGGCGACCGCGCAGGGGATCATGTTGAAATTGCGGACCAAGGAGCGCTGAATCGGCAACACCTGTTCAGAGGAGGATCCCCGCAACCAAAGCCAGCAATACGATCAGCGGGGCAGGAACTTTCCGCGACGCGAGCAGGATTACGGAAATCGTACTCACCGCAAGATTGATCGGTTCAAGGCCGCTCGTCCTCAGCAGTACGACTGCAGCGGCAGCGATCATGCCCCCAGCCACCGCAGCGATCCCTTTCAGGGCAACCTTGATCGCACGTATCCGTTTCAATTGTTCCCACACAGGATAGACGAAGAAGATCAGAAGCGTTCCGGGCAGGAAGATGCCCATCCCGCCGGCGATCGCTCCGGCAACCTGAACCGGCCACCCCTTGTTCCGTGCGGCCATGCCGCCTGCATAAGCGGCAAAACTGAACATCGGACCGGGAAGGCCCTGGACCAATCCGTAGCCGGTAAGGAATTCCATGTCTGTCATGTACTGATGAGTCCCCACCAGCTCGCTATGCATCACCGGAACGACGACCTGCCCTCCTCCGAAGACAAGGTACCCATAGCGATAAAAACTCTCTGCAAGATGGATGATCCTCCGATCGATCGCGAACGTACCCACCAGAAGGATCAATGCGATCGCGATGAACATGATGAGATATATCCACGGCGGTCGCACCGTCACGCGGTTGAACAGATCCTTCTCACCGCTGGTGAGCAGGGAGATCGCTCCTCCGGTCAAAAGGACCAGGGGGAAGATCCAGGGGGAACGGATGAAGAGCGTGACCACCAGCGAGAGGACCATCAATGAGACGCTCAGGGGATCGACGACCACCTTCTTGCCGATTCGGAAGGCAGCGAGGATGATGAATCCTACAGCCATCGGTCCGATGAAGCGCAGGACATCCTGGGATACCTGGAAAAGACCCAAGATCTGGGACATGAATGAGAGTGTACCCATCACGATGAGTGCCGGCAGGGCCCACACCAGCATCGTGAGCAAGGCGAGCTGCGGTCCTCCGATCTTGTGTCCGACCGCTACGATCGTCTGTGTGCTGGTCGGACCCGGCAGAATGCTGCACAGTGCGACCAATTCCATCAATTCCTCTTCGGTCAGATACCTTCTTTTCACCGAGAGGATATCGAGGAATACACTGATATGAGCCTCAGGACCTCCGTAGGAACCGAGCGAACAGGTCAGGACATCCTTGAGGAATGCGATGCGTGAAACGGGTGCCTCCATGCTCCATAGATACTGATTTCGACCTGGACGCGTCAATCACCACGATTGCGGTTTGCATCACGTGGCACTTCCCAGATTTCGTTGACCAATCCGTGCAATGTGGCCTCCCTGATGCTCTTGTTCCGCAATTCACACTCCCAGACGACAATCACACGCCATGAGAGGCTTTCCAACCGGTCGAGATGCTCTTGATCACGTTCCCGATTGCGCAGTATCTTCGCTCTCCAGAAATCGACATGCGACGAGGGCAAGCGGAAGTGGGTACATCCGTGGTGTCCATGCCAGAAACAGCCGTGGACGAATATGACCGTCCGATACTTGGGCAACACGATATCGGGAGTCCCGGGGAGTCGCTTGTCATGGATGCGGAAGCGGAATCCACACCGGAACAAATACTGCCTGACAGTCAGTTCGGGCTTGGTATCCTTCGCACGAATCCGTGCCATCATCGCACTGCGTCGCTGCGGCGTCAAGAAATCTCCCATGCCCCATCTTACACCGAATTCGTGCGCGAGGAATCCGACAATCATGCCGCTTCAATACAAAACGTCAGGATCGTACTTGGCTTTCCACAGATCGGTGAGAATTTCGATGTCCTCCTTGAACTGTTGCAGGGATTGCAACTCTTTCTTTTCCAGCGTCTCCAGCACTTCGAACCGGAACGCTTGCATGCCATGCACCTTGGCATCCGATTGCAACTCGAGATAGGAAAACCTTCCGGTTGATACGGAGAAGTCGAAGAGATTGCGCAATCGTTCGATCTCTGTTGCCGAAACGACCAGCCGTCTGCCGTTGACAGTGTTCACGATCGCACAGACGCCTCCCACCAAGGTCCTTTCCTGGTATTGTTGTGCCATTTCCCTTCTGTGCTTCCTTTCCATCCTGTCCCTCCGGATTTTACTAATTTACTAATTTACTAATTTCCTGTCAACAGGAGGTGCTCACCTCCATTTCATGCTATAGTTCTGCCATGACAAGAACGCTCCGCCGCATGGTCTGCTTGCTCTGGGAATTTCCACAGAACCTCCTGGGAGCAATCGTGCTGGGATTGTTGCGTGCGGCGGGACGACTGGGGAAGATCACCTGCGATCACGAACGCCTGTTCATCCGTGCACCGGTGAATGTCAGCCTGGGCATGTTCATCTTTTTCAGCCCCTCGCGAAGTACAGCGGGTATCGATCCGATCATGCGACACGAATACGGGCATAGCATGCAATCACAGCTTCTCGGCCCCTTCTACCTGATCGTGGTGGGCCTTCCCTCATTCTTTCTCGCCGCCCATGCAACCTGGCATGCAAGGAAATACCACAGGCTGCCAAAGAAGTATCTTGAACGGTTTCCTGAACGTTGGGCTGAGAATCTGGGGAGGAAGGCTAGCCCAATTTTGCAAGACTCTGCACGATATTGAGGCAGTGGTCTCCGATCTGCTCCACGTGACGGACGATATCGATGTAGAGCAGCTCGGAACGGACGTTCGCACCGTTCTGCAACCGCTTCGAGGCCGATTGCTTGAGGATGTTCCGCATCTTGTTGATGCTGTCCTCCAGCTTCACCGCCACGGCCATGTTCTCACTGGTGACATGTTCGTTCAGGTGACTGCGGATGAAGCGGATGAACTGATTCACCAAATCCACATAAGGAAGCAGCTTCTCGACCGCAAGTATGTCGATCTCGATCTTCTGCTTGTTTCTCCTGTCAGCGAGGATCATCAGGTTGTAGCAGCTGTCGCCGATGCTCTCCAACTCATTGGTGATCCTCATCATGCTGTAGACATTCTGTGCACTGACATGGTTCATGTTGTCCATGCTGCATTGGGAGAGGAATTTCGTGATTTCTTCCTGCATCTCGTCGGTGAGGTCCTCCATACGCTTCTGGGTTTCGATCTCATCCTGCATCGGTTTTTCCGGATGGCTGAAGATATCCCAGAAGCGGGTGAACATGTCGGCGATGATATCCGCCATGTTGGAGAGTTCCCGCTTGACCGTAAGCAGATAGAGCTCGGGAGTATCCTGCAAGGTCGCCCGTATGTACTTCAGCTTGTAGGGACCGGGGGCTTTTTCCTCATCCGGGACCAACATGGTGACCAGTTTGGCGAACTGTGGGACGAAGAAACTGCAGATGAACGTGTTCACGATGTTGAACAGGGTATGGAACATCGCAAGGTGCGCGGGCAACAGCTTCGCACCACCGACCGCATAGATGTCTCCAGGCACGATGGTGTTCACCAGGTTCAGGAAAAGGGCGAACATCGGGGTCATCCATAGGACACCGAAGATATTGAACAAGGTATGTGCTCGGCTGGCGCGCCGTGCATTCACGGTTGTCCCGAGCGATGCGAGATAGGCGGTGACGGTAGTTCCGATATTCTCTCCCAGGACGATCGCAGCGGCAGTAGGATAATCTATCCACCCGGCATAGGCCATGGTCAGCGTGATTGCCATCGCAGCGGAAGAAGACTGGACGATGATGGTCAGCAACGTTCCGACGATGATGAAAAGAAAGTATGAGGCGAGCCCGTGTCCGGTCAGATTCCCCAGCGCTTGCAGCAATTCAGGGTGTCGGCTGATGTCCGGAACAGAATTCTTCAGGAAATCGAGACCCATGAACAGCAGTCCGAAACCGACCAAGAATTCACCGAAGTGTTCCTTGTTCAGCTTCTTGACCATCATGAGGACGAACCCTATCCCGATCGCTGGCAATGCAGCGGCACTCATGCTTACCTTGAAACCCAGGATGGCCACGATCCATCCGGTGATGGTGGTACCGATGTTCGCTCCCATGATCACACCGATCGATTGGGTAAGCTGCAAGAGCCCTGCGTTGACAAAACTGACCACCATGACCGTGGTTGCGGAGGAAGATTGGACGATGGCGGTGATGGCAAATCCGGTGAGGATCGCTGCGACCCGATTGCCGGTCATGAAGTTCAGGACGGATTGGAGCCGTTCACCGGCAGCCTTCTGGATTCCGTCGCTCATTGTCCTCATGCCAAAAAGAAACAGCCCAAGACTCCCGATTACCAGCAATACTTGATAGACCATGCGAGCTCCTCGTTCAAACCACCCTAGACTGTATCAGAGTAGGATTGGATTGAAAAGGGGGCACAATCGGAGCCGTTGTTGCCTATTACTGTTTGACTGCAATGATTTTAAAATGATTCCAATTAATGGAGAACCAGATATGGCTTCGCCCGCTCCAGCAGGTATTCCGGCAATCGAAGACTCTCCAATGAGCTGATCGGGGTATGCTTCCGATGCGCGACGATCTTCTTGGCCATGACCGGTCCTATGCCGGGAACGCGCAGCAGATCCTCTTTCGAAGCACGCGAGAGTGACACTGGGAAGCGATCGGGATTCCGTTGGGCCCACATCAGTTTCGGGTCTACACTGAGATCGAGATTCCCTCCATGGTCGAAAAAGAGGTCACCGTAGGTGAATCCGTATTGGCGGAACAGGAAGTCCGCTTGGTAGAGCCGATGCTCACGCATCAGTATCGCAGGATTTCCCTGCGGCATGCGCAACTCAGCCAACGGCAGCATGTCCGAAGGCAGCACCGATGGCATTTGGTGTCGTTCCCCTGGAATTGAAGGGTCTCCCAAGCCTGCTTGGTAGGCACTGTAGTACAGGCGATCGAAATCGAGCCGCCGATACATTCCCCACGTATAGGCGAGTATCTCCTTGTCCGACTCATCCGAAGCCCCGACAATGAACTGACTGGTCTTGTTGACCCGGGCGTATGGGCTTGCAGGCGCGGTCTTCTCACTGATATAGGTCAATCCTCCGATGATATCCTTCTCATAGTCCTTCGCGCCCGAGAGTTTGGCACAGTGAGCAGCACCCGGAGTCTCGATGTTCAACGAGACGGCGGAGGCGAGCGAGAGCGCGGCATCCATCGCCGCATGGGAGGCCCCCGGAATCATCTTGATATGGATATATCCTCGGTACCGATACTGTTTCCGAAGCAATTGTGCCGTTGCGACCAGCCGATCCATCGTCTTGTCCGGACTTCCGATGACACCGGAGCTGAGGAATATGCCGATCAGGTTTCGTTGTGCCTGAAGCTGCATGAAGAACCTGGCGAGTTCCTCCGGTTGGAGCGATATCCTGCTGGTGTCATTGCACTCCCGAAGGGGACAGTACTTGCAATCGTTCGTACACATGTTCGACATCAGTGTCTTGAGCATGATGCCCGATCCGCCGCTTGCTACGGTGACGGGATAGAGCCAGGATCCGGAATCGGTACGCTTTCGATGCTCCTCAGGCCTTTTCGTCGAACATGCACATGAGAGGTCGTACTGAGCATCCCTTGCAAGGATATCGAGCTTGGAGGCGGTGTCCATGCATCCATGGTAACATATGTATAGTGGTTCTTCAAGAGAAATCCGTGCATGCGTTCATCCGACATACGGATCGGGATGCAAGTCCGGTCCCCTTCGCGATGCATGGAGGACCGGCCGGTTCATTCATGTCTCAGATCGATCGGGGATCGACATCACGTTCATAATCGATCGAGGGGTATCCGAATCCATGGATATGGTCGTATTCCTCCTTGAAACCCGCAAGGTCTCCTCCGATCATCTGCTCACCCTCGCGTTGCATGTTCCATCGTCGGTCGACTTCCTCCTGTACATCCGTCCGCATCTCCCAGTCATCCAAGCGGATCCTTCCCTCGTCATCCACGGGAACGGCAGGACCGGCATAGAGTCGGTCGATGAAGAGACGGTACATCTGTCGGGTGCAATCCTCGTGCAACCCCTTCTCCTTCATGACCTGATAGAGCAGCGCGATATACAGGGGAACCACCGGAATGACCGCGCTGGCTCGTGTGACCAGTGCCTTGTTCACCGAGACATACGCAGATCCTCCTATCCCACGCATCCGATCAGTGAGAAGCGAAGCGGTCGACTCAAGATGCTCCTTGGCCTTCCCGATCGTTCCCTCGCGGTACACCGGATAGGTGATCTGAGGACCTATGTAGGAATATGCTACCGTCTTCACACCCTCTGCGAGCAAACCTTCGGCATGCAAATGGTCGATCCAAAGTTGCCAATCCTCACCACCCATGACCTTCACCGTATCCTCGATCTGGGAATCCTCGGCCGGTTCTATCACCGCAGTCTCCACGATACCGCTCGGCACATCCACCGAGAGTGCCGCATAGGGTTTCCCGATCGGCTTGAGCACCGATTTGTAGGTCTGTCCGGTCACCGGATCGATGCGCATGGGAGAGGCCAGACTGTAGACGATCAGGTCCACTTGACCCATCTGTTCGCGGATCTCGCGAGCGACCCGTTCCTTCATCTCCGCGGAGAACGCATCCCCGAAGAGACTTTGCGCATACAATCCCCGCTCGTGTGCCACGCGCTCGAACGCCTTGGTGTTGTACCAGCCGGGAGTCGCCACCTTGTTCTCCGACGGCTCGCGTTCGAACGAGACGTTGAGGGTAGCGGCACCTCCGATGAGCGCACCGACCATCCTCGACGCCAGACCGTATCCGGTCGAACCCCCGATGACGAGCACCCGCTTCGGGAGATTTTCCGGAGCGGACGGACGTGATTGGGCATCAAGGAAAGCTACCTGTTCAGCCACATAGGCAGCACATCCGGCAGGGTGGGCTGTCAGCGAGACATTGCGCATGATTTTCTGCTTGATGATCATCCGACCACCCCCTCTTCTTCCGGCTTCGAAGCCACCAGGCACATCCACGTGGCTTCGGCAGCAACCGCGTCGTCAACGAGTATCTTTCCGCTTTGGCGGATCATCATCTTCGAGACACGGACATTCTCCACTTCGATGCGTGCGGTATCTCCGGGACGTACCTGGTTGCGAAACTTTGCTTTCTCCACCGTACCGAGCACGAACATCGCCGCGTCGTCCAATACACCCAGCTGCTTCAACCCTGCGCCTCCGCATTGCGCCATCGTCTCGATGAGGATGACACCCGGAACGATCGGATACCCGGGAAAGTGACCTTTGAAGAACGGTTCATCGGGACCGAAGTATCGTTTCCCGACCGTCTTTGCCTCCGTCACCTCCAACAATTCATCCACGTAGAGAAAGGGATACCGGTGGATCAACAGGTTTTCGACCGGTTCGTATGTCTTGTCCATGAGCCTCTCCTTTACTCGTCATAGCCTGTAAACACCAACGCTCCGTTGTGCCCGCCGAAGCCAAGCGATTCGCTGAGTGCATAGCGTATGGTACCATGTTGTCCGATGTTCGGCACATAATCAAGGTCACATGCAGGATCAGGTTCGGAAAGGTTCAAGGTACAGGGGATGAACGAATCGCGGATCGCAAGGAGAGAGACGATTGCCTCGACGGCTCCGGCCGCCGCGATCAAGTGGGCAGTCATCGACTTGGTGGAGGATACTTTCAGGTTGTACGCATGAGAGCCGAACGCATGCTTGATCGCCTTCGTCTCCATCACGTCGTTCGCCTCCGTGCTCGTTCCGTGCGCGTTGATATAATCCACCATCGTCGGCTCGATGCCCGCTTCGCGCATCGCGATCTTCATCGCACGCGCCGCTCCGAAACCTTCGGGATCGGGTGCGGTGAGGTGAAAGGCATCACAGGTCATCCCATACCCCACGATCTCTCCGAGAATGGCAGCACCTCTGGCCTTCGCATGTTCCAGCTCCTCAAGGATGAGGATCCCCGCTCCCTCT
>Ga0172382_10009839_pt1 | contig 12955 bp, 10 predicted proteins | sample Leawel138RmetaG_FD_122245 | JGI IMG/M metagenome (GOLD analysis project Ga0172382, IMG submission 122245) | Leachate microbial communities from a municipal landfill in Southern Ontario, Canada - Leachate well 138R metaG | ecosystem: Engineered > Solid waste > Landfill > Unclassified | place...
CATCTCATCTACTAAAAATACAACATGGTGTTCCCTGCCTTTGGACTCAATATATTCTTTTACTTTATTGGCGAATCTTTCAATACTTAAAGAATAATTATCCTCTGCCTTGTTGTACCAATTGCGGGCTGCTTCTATACTCATTTTGGTTGTATCTGCCAAAGCCTTTACTATATTGTCTTCTTCAAAATAAAAGTCTTCTCTTGCATCAATCCAAGAATTCCCCGCTAACTCTTCAAATCTTCTTTTAAAGTCCTCATAAGAACCTTCCTTCAGCATTTGTGCTTCAAGTTCTGCAAGCCATGGTAGAGAACCGCTAAAACCTTGCATTTCATTGAACACCTTGTTAAATACCTTTACTATTAATTCCTTGTTGGTTTTGGAAACTGAATCAGATTTTGAGTCTATATTAAATAAAATAACATCAGCACTCACATCTCCTGCGGCTTTCATATCTGCTAAAACCGTAGCATCTTCTATCTTATCGTCAAAATAGGATATGGTATTTTTCCCTTTCACTTCTTTGTTTTCAAGGAGATAGGATAATATCTTTAAGAAATGGGATTTACCAGAACCAAAGAAACCTGAAATCCAAACCCCCATTTTATCTGTATGGGTATTAATCCCCTCCCTGTAGGCATCAAAGAAGGTGGAAAAGTGCCTACCTAACTCTCTTGTAACTACATATTCTTCTAACTCCTGATAGACATTGGCATCATCATCTTGTCCAATTTTTATAACACCCTTTATATCCCTATCAACTTCCTTATGAAACATTTTTCCTAATTTCATAGTTTGATTCCCTCCCCTATCTCTCTACTAATTTAAAGGCCCTATAATAGTTTCGGTCAGAAATTTCGTCAAATAAATGTAAGTCTTGTCCTGAGTAAGTTCCAGGATAAAACATGATTAAAGGCACGTGGTCTATGACAGAATGTAGGACATTTAAAACAGTATGGGATCTTATAATTGGCCATATCTTCCCTACACCAGTTAAAAAAACAATATCATTCTTTTCTACTCTTTCTCTGATATGGTCTACAATTAAATCATTTTTCTGAGTAAGCCTTAAAGTGTTCTTTATAGGCCTAAGGATGGCATCTGTGCCCTTTTCCCTCTCCATATCAAATACTTTCTGCAAATATCTCTTGCCTTCTAATATATCAATCATTATTTCATATAGGTCAAATTCCCTAATAGAAATATCAATGCCCTCGTTGTTTATTTTCTGTTTTAAGAAATTTATATGTTCCCTAACAATAGTTTCATCTCTAGCATCATAGTCAAAAATATAATATCCTATTTCATTTCCTAATCCCTTGTTTTCCCTAAATCTACTATCAGTAAGGATAGGCAAAATCTCATCAAGTCTTTCATATATGGTTTTCACTTATAACCCTCCCAACATAGCCTTAAGATATATACCATCACCCTTTTTATTTAGGTAATCTACTAATTCTTCTTCCATTAGAGGTCTAGTTATTTCAATGTCCTTATTGCTTTTCTTAACAAATCCCGCTTCAGTCAATATTCTTTTGTAGACCTGTTTTAGTTTATAAAAGGTGTAATCTTTCCATCCTGCAACCTGCTGACTTTGCTCTGCTTTTCTATGAAAGAAAATAGCAAAGTCCTTATCTGTGATTAAATAGTCTTTAACAAGATACTTGTCCCTATATACTTCCTGCATAAACTCAAAGAAAAGCCTGTCTGTTTTCAAAATAGAGTATAGGGCTATCTGCTTACTTGTCTCAAGATCACCCTTTACCAACTTATTAAGTAAAACTTCATCTAAGGCCTCCAACCTTTCCGTGATAGTTGAAGCAATTTCCCTAATTCTGTTCTCTGAATTTAATGAAAATATATTTTCATCTAATGCTTTTTGTCTTATATTATTTAAGTCAATCCCTTGTAAACAAAGGCTTGAAGCCTTCTTCAATTCTAAATAAAGATAGGATCTTGCTTTTATTGTTGACCTATATTCTAACATATCTAACAATATCACCTCTTCTTCGTGGCCATTTTCATTTATAAACATTATACCATTGTTTGAATCCAAATGCAGGAAAAAATAAAATTTACTTATAGATTAATTATTCGCATTAGATTTATCCTTTAGAACTGTTATTGACCAATTAGCCCAATTTAAAATCATTAAGATTTTTTATCTATTTTATTCATTTTATTTATCTCTTTTTCTTATTAAATCTATTTTATTTATCTAAATAGACTTTATACAAGCCAAATTTTCTAGTTTTATTAGGAGGATATCGAAAATTGGACATAAAAAATACCCATTTTGTAGTTGAAGATGAAATGGATATTTTAAATAAGTCTATTTTAGCCGATTTATATTGATTTAGACCTATATTAAGCCTTTGCGATTATATATCAATTTTTTTCTATTTCTTTTGATTTCTTTCTTTTTATTTATTTTATTTATAGTATGGATATACTCTATAGGGATTTTTTCCGGCACGAATTTAATAATTAGGAAAATAAGCGTATTTTCTTAGGATTAGTAAGTGCTTTTCCAGTTCATGCCTTCATGGTGTAAGAGATTAACAACCGCTAATGGCAGTCCCTAACAATTAATACCTAATAATAATCAATATGAATGGTTATTAACTGTTATTAACCATTGTTGAACAGGTTTATAATACACTTATCAAAGTTTAATAATGGTCAACAACTATTATTATTGGCCAATACTGGTTCTCATTGGTTATTACTGATTATTATTTATTTTGCCGTATGATTGCCTTTACTGATTCAATAAACAGGACTACTGCTATATAAAATATTATCAAAGATTTTATTCCCAAAATATTATAAAGTTCTATGGAGGCAATTACTATAAATCCTACTGAAACAATAAATATTATGATTAAATTTTTGAAAAAATATCACCCCCTACAATCATATTTTTAAGTTGATGTCGCTATTTTTACGATATGAACCCACTTTAAATCTTTCATGGCCATTTTACCGTAATCCTACAATCCTTTTCTGATACATTAACTAATATTCTTCCCCTGTATAAAGATTGAACCATAAAACCCTCCAATATTTTAAGTGGCTTGGTATCGTCTGTCCGTTTGGAAATACTAACATTTTATCCTTTTCTAATAACCATTTTTCTATTTTACCCATCCCCTTTTCCTTAAATTATATCATGGGCCTTATTAATTTTCCGCTATAAAATGGAAGAAACTGGCCAACTAATGACCAGTTTCACATACAATCAAAGATTTGGAATACCTCATCAGGTATTTGGCTTTCTTCTGTAATGTTGCAATTATCTGCAGTAAAGTTCATTTCCCTTATAACTTCTCTAAGTGCATTTTTAATTCTTTTTAATTCACCTTCTCCCAGATTGATATTTTCATAAGCAAGAACTGCCTGTATTATATAGGCTGTCTTCTGTCTTTTTGTCCTGATAATATTATAGGCAGTCGAATCTTCTTCTCTTTCTAGGTTAAAGGATAAATTCAATCTTCTGATTTCATCCAAAAATATCACCTGCTCTTAATAATAGCCTGTTTTGCCAGAAGTTCATAGCCTCTTACATTTGCATAGTTATCTAGGAACTCTACATACCCTACCTTAGCATTATTTTCAATATATCTTTGTAAAAGAAGTGAGCCTCCACCTACAAATATGGTTGGATTAATTTTCATCTCGAATCCATACTCCTTCAATTTATCTAGTAATTCTTCTACATATGATTGGGTCTTATCTTCAATTAGGGCTTTAATACTTTCATTTTGAAAAAAAGAAATACTTTCCCCTAGTATTGTATCCTCAATTTGCTCCTCTTGAATTTCTATACCTAGTGTCAATATTTCCTGTTTTATGAAATTTAATAAGGTCACAATCCCCGTAGGTAAACTTATACAGGATTTAATATTTAAAATCCCTTTTTCTATAGTGAAAACATCGATGGTATAGCCACCTATATCTACCAGATTAAGCCTTGAAAGGCCTTTATAGTGGTTAAAGTGAGGCATTATGGCTGCATATCCCTGGGGATACACATGTGCATCTGTTATTGATATTTCATACATCCTCCCTGCGAAGATAAACCTTATATTGTCCCGTATAAAATACCTTCTAAATTCATCCTTTTGCCTGCCATAGTGTATAATAGGCAAACCGCATGCTAGAATAATTTCCCTCTTTTTAGCACCCTGGTAATTCTTTTCTAAAATTTCCGCTATTGTAGGTAATGTTAGAATAAAAAAGTTATCATTTAGAGTCTTATCAGTCATCACAGGAAATCTTTCTCCTAAAATAGAGTAATATTTACCCTCATATTCTAATAACTTTTCATTTATAATGGGTTGGGTATTTGATACTGTAAACCCCGAATTATACTGACTTATGATATTTTTTATTGCTTTATTTCCATGGTCTATTGCAATTATATAGTCCATATACTCTCCCTCCTATTCTTTGATAAATGGTTCCCCACAAGAACTATAATTTTATAATAGTTCCTGCAGGGTTCCATGTAAAAAGGTGTCACCTCCTTTAGTAATTACAGTATTTTATATCCTCCCTTCTTTTGTAATAACAAAGGGGAAAAATGTTGCGAGTGTTTTAGCATCGCAATTCATTTTTCCCACACTGTCTAAAGTAAATTGATTTTCCATGATACACTTGAACAAAAGATCTTTAACTCCTTGTTTTTATTCTTGGTTTTTGATTGTTTTTATCTTTTCCAAAAAGAAAAAACCCCTGCACTGTTTTCCGGATTATCTGCCCAAGGCATCACTACAAAAACAAAACTACAGGGGTTTATCTACTTTATATATTAAATTTGAAAGGAGACTTGTTGCCTATATTATAGCATGCACTTGAGATAAATGGAGCCCTAGAAATTTACATATTTAATGTTGATATCCGCTTATTCATGTGCTAGGATGATGTACACTATAAAAATTTTAGGGGGTATGCCTTTGCTATTTCCAGTAGATTTAAAAGATTTGCAAAATGCTATACTTAAGAGCCAACTGACTGAAAAGGATTATGATTCTCAGGATTTCTTTATCCTAAAAACTTGCTTTACCCTGCTAACTTCCATGCAAGATTTGATAAATCACATAGAAGTTGGAGGGGGATTCTATATTGAAAGCGAAAAGGATTGGGCCCGATTTGTAAGAACTTATAACAAGTCCTATAAGAGTGTTAAAAGAATCTTTAACCGGTATTTGAAGTGGCTAGAAATTGACAAGTGGGATCAGGAGGAGTTGGTTACTACCATATTAAAGATTGCTGAGTTCATAAAATCAGGCTTTTACGATAATCAGGATGAAATTGTTTATTTTTACGCTGTTATCCTTAGCGGCAAGATTTTAACATCCATCTTTTACTACAATTATCTTATTAATGAAGCCTGTGACAGAAAGATAAATTCACCTGAAAGCCTTTTTAACACTAGAAAAAATCTGTCTTCCATCAAGGACGAAAGGCTATGGATTGAAGAAACCTACAATCAGTTGAAAGACAAGGAGGAAGATGAGGTCCCTGAGGAATTAAAAGAGAGCCTGTTTGCCCTTTGGGATCGGACTTTTAAATTTCTTCAGGAATTAGAAGATACCTTTGGTAAACCCAAAACTATTAAAAATTGAAATAGTCCCCATGGGGCTTGGGGACTATATTAATTTCAAGTAATCATACTATATCCTGATATATTTTTTTACCTCTCTTTGTGTTAGTGAAATGAACTCTGCTCCAGGGACGGGATAATTACTTAAGACCAGAACTTTACAAGGTTCCGTTATCGTCCTAGCCCTTCCTACAGTTTGCACAAGTTCAGACTCAATAAGATAAAATTGGATTTCCCTTAATAAATCATTGCTGCCATAAGTATTGAAGTAAAAATTATAGTTTCCCCTCGAAACAGGCTGATAAATTATTTTGCTTTCATTTAGCCTTACATCAAGGCCTAAAACACTTGCAAATAGCAGATAACAATAGGGGTTAATATGGGGAGTTCCTATTACAGTGATATTTTGACCTTTTAGATTATCACGCCCCGCACTATTCCAAAATGACACACTTGGTTCACTTATATCATTAAAATAGCCTTTGTAAGTGATAACCTTACTATCGGGGTTATATCTATTTATTAAGGCATTTGCAATATCTATCATTTCTTTTTTATTTCTATGAATAGATAACTTACTAAAGGTTCTTATAGGAACTTGCCATATCTCTCCTTTGTTTTCAACATCACCAATATCATAAAATTTCATATTTTGACCGAAAATCATTTTATAAATCTCTTCGTTGGCAGTTGCACTAAAAATAATTACCTTTTTATCGGGCAAATCTCTTTTGTTTATAAAAAGTATCTGCTCATTACCATTTCGCCCAGTCACTTTAACAAAATGACTTGAATTTAAAAATCCTAGCACATTTGTTGTTATTAAGTCATTCTTCACTACCAATTCTTCAACTTCTTTTGCACAAAGCATAAAGTAGTTTGGTGTTTTTTTTAGCACTCCCTCAGATGTTTCGATAATTAACCTAAACATAAAATCGGTTAATTTTTTTAAAGGCAAGAATTTCGGATCAAAATGCACCATTTGGCTAAGTATAGCAATATCCTGTACTGACATGGATGAAATTTGAAAGATTCCATTTAGAACAATATCTTCATCTATTATTAATGTATCATTGAAGTCCTTTTGATAAAATATTCTTTGGTGAGTTGTTAAGATGGTTTGGTTCTCAGATTTTTTTACTCTCCTCAAGTCCTTAATATATTTTGCTATGACTTCATTTTCCTTTGCTAATTGTTTTAAATACATATTTGCTCCTTTAAAAGAGCCTGTATCATAGAGTCTATCTAACTTATTGCGTTTTTCAGGTTCAATATCAGGAAGTTGTGGCACAGCATAATGGTGTACTCCTGCTATTGCCAATCTCTCACTTACCTCGTCCTTTAATTTATGTGTAGGTACTGCTATCGTCAATTTATTATCAACGCTTGCATTTATATATTCTTCGGTTTTTCCTAACCCTGCTGGTGCCTTTATGACAAAAATCCCTTTTTGTGGAGAGGCAATTATTTCATTAACAATATTGGATAATTCCTTTCTTGCCTCTTCTATATTTTTAGTTTTTCTTTTACCAACTACTTGAATTCTCCCTTTGAATAATTTTCCTTGTTCTATCATATTAATTCCATGTTTGCAGTCTTCAATGAAAGGACAATAACTTTCGCACCTAGAAGGAGCATATTTACCTTTGAGAATTTGATTCTTCATAACCCACCAACTATAGTTTTTCACCTTATATTCTTCACGGCTGTTTAGAATCTCATCTACTTTCGTTACTCCACCTCTTATTTTCAAAAGGTTGGACATGAGGCCAAACATTTCATTGTGGTACATCCAATACTCACCATCTATTGCTTCCCGGTATAATTGACAATTTTCATATAGATTTTCAAAGGGGTAATCCCTTATAAGATATGTCTTGGTATTTTCCTTCTTAATATCAAAGCGGGGGGCAAAGTGGTTTTCCTTTTCAAAAAAATACTCCTGCGTATTATTGTAACAAAAATAGATTACATACCCCATATGACTAAAAAGTGTACTATTATATATATTATTAAATACAGACTTACACTTTTTAGTCATTGATACATAAATATTGCTACTATTAACTTCAGGCATATCTTTTTCATCATGAAACGTAAAAAACTTTGGATAACCATTCTCCATGTCAATTCCAACATCTCTGCAAAAATTATACATGTTTCTCGATGCATTAGTACTATTTCTAATTACTGAGCATGCAGCAAATATTAGATTCGGTATTGATTCTACATATGAAAAGTTTTCATAAATAACTTCTCTGCCACCGTATATTATTCTCGAAGGATCTCTTGTTTCTGTTTTGGACTGTGAAAAAACTTCCAACAGTGATCTAATTACTAGGTTGCGAACCCTGATATCCTGAATCACCTCATCCATAACGAAAACCATTTTAAACCCACTATCTGAATTAAAGGGCGTGTATATAAATGAAGGGAATATATTTACCCTTTTACAAGTATCTAGCACATTTCCCAGCGAATCATTTTCAATATCAACAACAAATATTTGCTGACTTATCCAGTTCCCAATACTCCTCTGCCCATCCTTAAAAATAGATGGTGAATAAGTTTTTCCATTTGGTACTATTATGCTACTGGCAAAATCCTTTACAGATAATTCTTTAACATAATATCCAATTCGTATTGCTATTTTTGAAACTTCTTCTTCTGTCGGCTTCTCAACGAACTTTTGAGTGTCTAAACATAATTTTATTAACATTTTCATGCCTCCTTTGTTTTTAAACAAAGGGCATGCTTTGTTAAGATGCTTTCGTTTATGTTTTATTCATGCTTTATTAGAATTCTATCTTTTTATTATGACTTGTATTATTATTGGTTCTTTTGTTGCCCATAGTTTTATTTATTCATATCTCTCGAATTTTTGGTGTCTCACACCAAAGGGGGTCTTAAACCCTTCCCAAACTTGCTTTCTTTCCCATTATCACCCCCAAAGTTTTTAGTTTTTTATACTACATATGGAGTCCCTAGTGAATAATTAAGAAATCCTTTTTGTATTTGTTCTTGTTTCCAATAAAATATGAAATAATCAAAATCACCATCCTGCTTTTCCAAAGCCTTTAAATTAATGATCTCTGTGGCTTTGTTGAACGCCTTGCAATAAATTCTCTTTTCCTCTTTAAGGAACTTTTCTCTTCCACCATGCTTTATTAAATCTCCATGCCTGTTTATATAAAACTTTGTCATTTCCATTAAATCATTGAAACTTGCCATTCTTATTATAGTTGCTCCAATTTCCTCGATATATATTTCTGCGACATACTCAATTTCATTCACCACAGAGTTTTCTTCTATATAAATGGTAATTACAAAGTTCCCAGCATACATCCTTTCAAGAATCGACCCATCAAATGAATAATACATAATCTTTTTCTCCTTTCTGAAAACAAAAAACTAACAGGAATAAAGCCAAAGATAAAATTATCTTTTGACCTAGTTTTGCTCTGTTAGTATACTTTGATTTTTTTATTTAATTTTGATTTAAGAATACTGATTAAGATTTAACCCTTTAACCTACCTTAAATTCAAACAAAACCTTGCCAATAACCTTTATGCTACTAGTATTGGTAGAAATAATAGGGGTACCCTCTTCTTCTCTAGTAACAGCATTTAGAATATCAGTTAGTACCATAGTTTCTTCCTGATAATTATACTTGCCTATATATAGACCATCACCCCTTTCAAAAATTATTTTTTCTTTGTCTTCATGTTGCCCAATATTAATGAGATAGCAATATTCCTTGTCATCAGGTTTGAGCCATACCACTTCACTATCCGTGGCAATTTCTTCTTTTAGCAGGCTAAAATCAAAACCCATATCCTTTTCTGTTACTTCCCCCAGATTGTCAATACTAGTGTATAAAGGCAACATTCTAAACTGGCTTCTTACATATTCACCTGTAGCGAGTCTAAGATTTCTTAGTTTTTTAAACCCATAGTAGGAATCCCTAGTATAAGGATTTACATAGTCAGGAAAAATAAATTTTTCCCCTAGTGTGTCTTTTACCTTATTAATCAGTTCATCTGTTAAATTTTCTTCCATGCTATCCCTGTTGGTTTCAAGAAAGTTTATAAAGTCATCTGCTTTTTTCTCATCCATACTATTTACTTTTAGTAATTCTCCCAAATATCCCTTAAGAGTGTTGCAGGCAATAATATGCTTTATATCTGCCTCATCAAGAATTCCTATTTGAAATAGCAAAAAGGGATAATTGATATTAAGTTTTTTGGCTATTATTTTTAAATCCTCATAGTCTGGAACAATATTATTCTTAAGCATTTTGCTAATATAAGACGGTGTTTTATTTAGTGCATTTGCAAGATCAACCGCCTTTATATTTTGCTTGGTTAGTTCCATTCTAATAAACTCACTTAAGTCAAAACTCATTCTTTTTCACCTCCTCAAGTATATATTATAATATTATTTACCGTTTTTCAACTATTTTTGATATTGTTTTGTAATTTATTTAACTATTATTCAATTTGTTACTTGACGTTCAATTATTTTTGCATTATAATTAACTTATATTAAACATTAGGTCATATTTTTGTAATTTGATTAACCTTTAGTTAATTTTATATCAGGGGAGGTGGTATTGTAATTTATAAAAATATATTTTAGAAAGGGGGTTGATACATAATAATGGTTTTTTTCCACCAAAAGCATCCTCTGACCTCGTTACTCTAGGTTGGAGGATGCTTTATTTGTTGCCAATCTTTCTTAAATAGTCATAGACGGTGGTATGTGTTGTTCCCATTATTCGGGCAATTTCAGCCCCATTATGGTCTTTTGATAGTTTAATTAACTTGTCCATCCAATATCCTCCATAATCGATAATGCGTGAATACCTAAGCCTGTCCTCCTCATCATTGTCAGGTCCACGTCTTAGGTAGGAAAATCCACATACAGGACAGGTGAAATATCCAATGGGGCTTTTTGTTTTATAATTTTCTTTTACTTTTATACTTTCAATTATCTCTTCTTTATATTTGGGGCAAACAGGATTTAAACAAGGATACTTACCTTTTCCAAAGGGGAGAAAATCTATTTCTCTATTGAATAATTTATTGGGAGTAAGTCCTAAGAATCTCAAAAATAAAATGTTTTTTAAGGTATCTGTTATGGTTTTCCTATTCCAGCCCATTTCCAATAGCCAGTTACAATTGTTTGTTTTAGTAATAGTACTGTGGGTTTTCTCAAGTATTTCAATGCCCCAAAAGGTTTCGAAGTCTTCTATTAAATCTTTTTGCCGCAGGGCACCATTTGCTGTGGCATACTTCAGTATCTTTAATTGATTTCTATATTGCTCTTTAACCTCCGTATTAATTACCGGATTGTTTAAGATCCAAGCCATATCTTTTGCAATGATTAATAATTGATTATATAAACTATCCTCATACTTTTTTGTCTCTGTAATTAGGCAGTTTTCTTTTGTTGCTGCTATATACCTATATTTATTATCTTGTAAAGATACACTACTATTATATATAGGGGTGCCATGGGTAGGGCAAATATAAATCCCTCTTATCTGATGTTTTCTATGCCAATATATTTCCCCGTATTTCTCCATGGCTTCCTCATTGCATTTTTGACAAAATCTTAAATATCTATTTTCACCCATTGGATTTAAAATGCCTGCAATTTTATAGTAAATTTCACCTCTCCTTAAGGCCATATAGCGTTTTATATGATCCTTATCTTTTTCATTCATAAAAACTGTATAATAAGGAAACAGGGTATGGTTGTCTATTAGAAAGTCTACATCATAGGGATTATTCATTGGCATATTTCTAACTAGTTGTTCTAATAATGATGGAAATTCAAGGGTGCAAACGATACGGTTTACACTAAACAAGTCCCTTGCAGTCTCACTTCCGTTTATATTTGGACTTTTAGCGTGATATCTAGCAAAGACACTATATAATACCTCGTCAGGATATGGTGTTGGAAAAAATGTAATCACAGACCCTCACACCCTTTTATAAGTCCCCTATCTTTTAATATTTCATAGGCTGTTTTATCATCCCTTAATCTATTCTTTATAATTATTCGAATATCATCGTCCATGGTAGGGGCTGTTATTCTTACTTTAGACCTACTTACACCCTTATTACCGCTTGTTGAATTAGTCTTTTTTATAACAGTTGTATTTGTATGTCTTTGGAAACTAGGGCTTTCATGGTTTAAATTTATATTTCCAGTATATACATCAGGATATTTAATCATTTCAAGGATATTTCCTGTCCTTAAGGCATCTAGCATTGGTTTCACTAATCGCAAGTTCTCATCTGCTACCTGTCGGACTAGGTCAGGGGTTATAGTTTCTTTTCCACCTAAAATTGCCTTTGTTTGCGTTAGGGCATATAGTTTAACTATAATATCTATAATTCCTTGGGATTGATCGTAAAAAACATCCTTTAATTCTTCGGTTAATACTATTGGCCGCCTAGTCCATTGATATCCCCATATAGCATTTAGAAATAATTTAAAATTCATATCGTAATTTAATCTCTCAAATATCATGTCTCCCTGACCTGAACCCCGCCTTGCTTGTCTAAACTTGCCCTGTAGGACCCCCATTGCCTCCGGGGTGCCGATTAGTAATACTGGTAACCCAATAGTATTAACCAAGGTTACAAAGAAGTTTAACATCCTTTCTGCCCCACCAGACTTAGACTTACTAAGATTTTGAATTTCATCTATTACTAAAATACCCAAAGATATATTTTTGGCTATATTGCTCATAGCAACCAACATATTGTCAACAGATAGCCTTCCATTACCAAATCGAGAATAATAGTCTGTTCCCAGCACTTCATCGACTTTGTTGAAAAAAGATAGGCATAAGCCCTTAACACTACCATCATATGAACATTCAATACGCAAAAAAACAACCTGATATCGTGAAAATTCCTTATTTTTATATTTGCTGTGCACTATCACTTGTGGATACATATTTAGTATTCTTTTTATGGCAGTTGTTTTTCCCATACCAGAAACCCCCAAAAGGGTAAAAGAGCCGGCGGTGCTTCTGTAGGTATTTGATACAAATGCCTTATCAAATGTGTTTCTTCCTATGTAGCCTTGCCTTATCACCCGTCCTACTCTACCCTCTAAATCAAGGTGCAGGGCAAGGGGTTGGAAAACATCATATAGACGGCCTATTAAATGAACTCTATACTGACTGTCTAATTTTCTTTCCTCTTTGTATAGTGTAAAATATAAATACAACGAAATGCAATAATAAAATACAATTTAAAAATGGAAAAAGTCATTGCCAACATCCCCAAACTAAACTACCCTTTAATTGAAGAAGTTAAAGGGGGTAG
>Ga0172382_10009841_pt1 | contig 12951 bp, 12 predicted proteins | sample Leawel138RmetaG_FD_122245 | JGI IMG/M metagenome (GOLD analysis project Ga0172382, IMG submission 122245) | Leachate microbial communities from a municipal landfill in Southern Ontario, Canada - Leachate well 138R metaG | ecosystem: Engineered > Solid waste > Landfill > Unclassified | place...
GGAATACATTGAGGTTTTTTACAACCACCAGCGGCTCCACTCTACACTTGGTTATGTATCTCCTTGCGAATATGAGAAACTTAATTCCACCTTCTCAATGTCCGCCTAGGGTTGACCAGATCAGGAGAGTGTATAACGCAGGCATTTGCATGCATACAGACGAACAGGACCAAGAGTCAGGTTTTCAGTCCTTCCTCCATTGAGGGAGTGTTATTGGAGAAGTAGGAAGGAAGGCATTAAACTAATCCGTTCAAAGTTTGAAAAGAAAGGGTAACGGTTTCTGGCGTGTTAACGCTTAAATTATGGCAATAACCATACAAATCAAGAACGGCAAACTCGAAGTAATTTCTTGCATATAAGATTTGTCGTCGTTACGTGTATTCTATGAATGGTTCAACGCAAATGATTTGATGCTCCATGCTAACAATATATTTGCCTGTAGGCCGTCCACATAAAGAATAGCATACCATAGCCTTAAACCCACAGGTATGCCGGCAGGAGGGGCTGATCTGTATTATTATTCTTGTAAATCTTTGTATCGTGAGTGTATAATGAGTTAACGTACACGCAAAAGGATGCTGCCAATGATTCATGATAAAAAGCATATCAGTAAGCAATTCCGTATCCTCATTTTTACCATAATCGCCTGTTGTCTTGTTGGATGCAGCGCTCAAAAAAGTAATCGCTCTCAAAGTGAAGATGACGGTATCATTGTAGGTTTTTCGCAGATTGGTGCTGAAAGTGCCTGGAGAAACTGTAACACCCGCTCAGTTCAGGATGCCGCAGCTGAACAGGGGGTGCAGCTGGTGTATGCCAATGCCGAACAGAAACAGGAGAATCAGATAAAAGCATTACGCTCCTTTATTGCTTATCAAGTTGATGTGATAGTCTTTATACCGATAGTCACTGATGGCTGGGATAATGTATTGCAGGAAGCCCGGGATGCCGGAATTCCTGTTCTTGTTACCGACCGGAAGATAGATGTTGCAGATCAATCTTTATATGCAGGATTTATAGGTACCGACAGCCTGAAGGAAGGCCGGAATGCTGGATTATTTTTATTGGATAAGTTTAAAGACAAACGTGATCGTTTCGCCGAAACCGGAGAATATATCAATATAGTGGAATTATTCGGCACGGAAGGCTCTTCTGTAGCCCTTGGAAGGGCCGAAGGCTTCAGAGAGGTTCTGGAGCCATATCCTGAGTTCCGAATAATATACAGCAAATCAGGTGATTTCCTCCGCTCAAAGGGATACGAACTGGCTGTTGAATTTCTCGGAATGGATAAAGATATCGATGCTATTTATTCCCACAATGATGGCATGACCCTTGGGGCTATCGAGGCACTGGAAGAGAAGGGGCTTCTTCCTGGGACTGACGTTGTCATTGTCTCTATAGATGCACAGCAGGCAGCCATTGATGCTCTGCGCGCCGGCAAGGTTAATTGTGTCATCGAGTGTAACCCTAAAACCGGCCCTGAAATTATCAAGCTGGCTGAGAGACTGGCAGCTGGTGAAAACATCCCACGACTTCAATATGTCCATGAAGAAGTTTTCTATGAAACCGATGACCTTTCACTCATTAAGCCCCGTGGGTATTAATATGAAGAATCAGAAATCAGTCATTGATAAGATTTTCTCAGTTTTTAAAAGTACAAGCATAAAAGAGAGAATAAAGATTTCCTATGTTATCATAATCCTCCTGATGATAACACCTCCGGTTATTACGATTGTTTCGTTTGTTGTCCAGATGGTCCGCTATGACCGTATCATAACTAATGTCAGCAAGACAAATCGTCTCACCCAGACGGTAAAAATGGATATCTCCAACGAAATATGGGATGTCGTAGCGGGAAACAAGAAATTCGATGAAGGCAGCCAATACAACATTATTGATGGGATCAACCAGAGCCTGGAAGACATCATGAGAACCACTGAAGAGCGAGAGAACCGACAGATGCTTGAAGTGGCGGGTCGTGCGGTTGAAACGCTGAAGCGCAATGTAGACCGGCTGGGAACCCAGATGAGGAATCAGTCTTCGGTGAGTAAAAATGAAGAAATCCTCGATGAAATTCGAGGGGTATCCGCCCTTATCTCAGATATCCTTCAGGATTTTATTGTACGGGTGATAGAATCAGCAACGATAACAAATGAGCACCATAGACGTATTACTTTCGTACTCACTGTCATTCAGATTTTTACCGTACTTTTTGTTACTATCTTCGCTGTTTTTACCCAGCGTTCAGTGACGGCCAGTATCAATAAGCCTATCAAAAGGCTTGAGAACCTGTCAAAAAGAATTGCGGAAGGGGATTTCACTGTCAGGGTAAAACTTCCTCAGGTAAGCGAGCTTGACGGTCTGACCGATAACCTGAACATCATGGCGGTTAAAATACAGGCATTGATCGCAGAAAATGTCAGGAAACAGCAAAACCTTCAGAAATCGGAGATGAAAGCCCTTCAGGCTCAGATCACACCGCATTTTCTCTATAATACATTCGATACGATAGTCTGGCTTGCCGAAGAAAATAAAAATGATCAGGTTATTGAAATAACACGGTCCTTTTCAAATTTTTTTAGAATATCTCTCAACAAGGGTAAAGACTTCCTGACGGTAAGCGAGGAATTTGAACATGTCAGAAGCTATCTGATTATTCAAAAGATTAGATACAGGGATATCCTGGATTATGAAATTGAATATCCGCCGGAGATGGCAAACTTTCAAATCTTGAAACTATTGCTTCAGCCTCTCATTGAAAACGCATTGTACCATGGGATCAAGAACAAAAGAGGCCGTGGATTATTAGCAGTGAAGGGCTGGCGTGAAAACGAGCGCCTGTGTTTTTCCGTGAAAGACAATGGAATAGGAATGCGGGAAGAACAACTTGCGAATATCATGAAACAGATCAACGGTTCGGGCGATCCCGAGGATTTGAGCAATGTCTATGGTCTGTATAATGTTAACAAGAGACTTGAGCTGTATTATGATACAAGTACAAAGCTGAAAATCACAAGCCGGTATAATGAGGGCACTACGGTTTTTTTCAGCATACCAGAGGTTGAATTCAATGTATAAGATATTTATTGTTGAAGATGAGATAGTCGTGCGTGAAGGGCTACGTAACAGCATACAGTCGGGGACAGGCCCTTTTGTTCTCGCAGGTGAAGCTTCAGACGGCGAGATGGCCCTGTCAATTATGAAGGATGTGAAACCTGACATTCTGATAACTGATATCAGAATGCCTTTTATTGATGGACTTAGCCTTTCAAGGATTATCAAAAAGATACTTCCCTGGATAAAAATAATAATAATATCCGGTCATGACGAATTTCAGTACGCGCAAGAGGCTATATCAATCGGTGTTGACGAGTACATTCTCAAACCTGTTTCCGCCTCTGATATACTTTCGACACTTAACAAGCTGGTAGATACGATTGAACAGGAAAAAATACATCTTTCAAGTATAGAAAACCTGAAACTGCAGGCCCAGTCAAATTCTGAACTGATTAGGGAGCGCTGGCTATGCGACTTGGTGACCGGAATTGTCAAAACGGAAGATGCGCTTGAGAAGGGTGCTGATATGGGCGTCGATCTCATCGCCCATTGCTACCTTGTTGTGATCATCAAGCTTTCCGCTTCCGCTGAAAACTATTCGGATCTGATAACCGCTAAGCTCAAGATTAACTCTCTTATAGACAATCAGGAAGAGGTGTTATGCTTTTCCCAAAGCAGGGATTCAATTATCCTGTTGTTGATGCAGCCCGTTTCCGAATCGCTCGAAGAAACTGCTTATACCTTAGGCCAGGCGATTAAATACGAGGTTGAACGGAACACTGGCTGCATGGTAGCAATTGGCATAGGCTCTCCGGTCGAACGAATCGGAAGCCTGTCCCAATCATATGCTGATGCGGAAAAAGCCGTAAAATTCCTTGTTAAGTCAGGTCAGAAGCTGATAATAGGAGCACATGACCTGAATTCCTTTTCTGAAATTGATTTCCTGAGTCTTGATGGAAGTCCCATATCAGAACAACTGAAATATGTGAAGAAATCAGGAATTGATGAGATTATCGCCCAATATATTACCATGATAGGTGATAAATCGTTTCAGGCCACTCTCATTGGCTATTACCTTCTGTATGACCTTATGGTGGCCATATCAAAGATCATTAATGAACTGGGTGGTGATGTTCAGGAGGTCATACCATCGCTGTCCCAGAAAACGCAGCTTTCAGAGATAGCGGGTTCAAAAGAGACTTTCTGTGACGGGGTGAGATTGATTTTGGATACTTTCATAGAGTTCAGGGAATCAAAAGCGGCGGGAAAATATTATACAATGATTCAGAAAGCAAAACAACATATAAATCTAAATTTCGGCGACCAGGATATTTCTCTGCATTCAGTGGCATCGATCGTTCATATCAGCCCAAACCATTTCAGTACCATTTTTTCCCAAGAAACCGGTGAAACCTTCATTGAATATCTTACACAAGTCCGTATCAACAAGTCGAAAGACCTATTGCTGACGACAAATCTTAGAAGCGCGGACATCGCCTATGATGTAGGATTTGGGGATCCCCATTATTTCAGTTTCATTTTCAAGAAACATACAGGCATTTCGCCCCGAGAATTTAGAACCGGAAGCAAATGCCTGTATTGAAGAAGTGATCTCTTGGTAGCCGTCACGCCTACCCTTGGTTGCCGGTCTGCTTCTTGCCTGACAGGTGCAGCCAGGACGGTAGGGCAAGACTGAATTTCTTCTTGTCACGCAACGACATGATGACGCTTTGCAGCACTATGAAGAAATACAGCAAAAGTCCACTTACTATCGCTTGGAAGTTTGATTGAACTCCTCCTGCACGGATCAGTTCATTGATCACTAGAAGAATCAACGTACCGATCGGCGCCCCAAGCAGGTTGCCTACGCCGCCGTTGAGCAGGGTCCCGCCTATGATAGCCGAGGCTATTGCTTTCATTTCGGCTCCTGCCGCATTTCCGACATTGCCAGCCCCTGTTGTCATTATGTACACAAACCCTGCGATGCCGGCCGTTAGGCCGCATATCACGTATGTGAGGAATACCGTTCTCTTTACGTTAATACCGAGCATCATAGCGCTATTACTATTGCCGCCGACGGCATAGACATTGCGCCCGAAACGTGACCATTTCATAACGGCTGCAAGGATTACAAGAAGGACAACCACAACAATGACACCAGGTTTTATCTCACACGGGATGAAAATGCCCAGTCTGTTTTTTGTGCCAAGCCATGGGATCACCATATTAAAATTTCTCAAACTCACGAATGCAGGCATAGTCACGTTGATCGGGTCTTTATGGAGTGTCGTCAGTAGCCCCTGTGCCAGGAACAACCCTGACAGAGTTATGATAAATGGTTGAATCTCAAGATAGGCAATGAGATATCCCTGCAGGAGTCCGAATGCGAGGCCTATGCCCAGTGAAACAAGCACAGCTCCCCCGATGCTTCCCGCCTTAGATTCCAGAAAGACAGCACAGGCCATTGTTATCAGCCCGCATACTGAGCCTATGGATATGTCGATACCGCCTCCAATCATGACGATGCACAAACCCAGTGTCATGATGATGAGCGGAGCATTTAGGTTGAACAAGTCAACAAAAGTCTGGAACTGCATGAAACTACCTGGAAAACTGATAATTGCAAACATATACATCAGTACAAATATGATTGCAGCTATGAGAAAAAGAATATTCGAATTCGATAGTCTTGTCTTTGGTTTGATTATGTTCAAAGATGCCATCCTATTCCTCCTTCCCGGTTGAGTTTGCGATGGAAATCAATGAATCTTTTGGAGAACTTCCCTTGAACTGGCCAGTAAGTCTGCCGGCTCGAATCCGCTCCAGAGTTTTGCTGACAAAAACTCTGACTACTGGCGATGCAACCACCATGAGAATGATAATGAAGACCGCCTTGAAAACCTTGATCATCGCGGGTTCTACCTCCAGCCTAAGCAGGGTCCTGTTAAGCATTTCGATAGTGTACGCACCAATTATGGAACCTGTAATGTTGAATTTCCCACCGCCCAGCGAGTTTCCGCCTATAGCCACGGCAAGAATTGCATCCATCATGATGTTTTTGAGCAGGTTGACGCTATCGTGACGCCCTGCCTTGTTCACTGCGATAAAACCTGCGACTGCGGTACAGACGCCCATAAGCAAGAAGGTAAGAAATATAATCTTCTTCGGATTGATACCGTTCAGACGTGCAGCATTAGGATTGATCCCCACAGTCTCCACATAAAGCCTGAGATTTGTGGTCCTGAATAGAATTGCAACAAGCACGATGAAGACAACAGTTAGGATTATTGGAGTCTGTATTGGTAAGCCCGGTATTACGGTGCCAATTTGATTCGATATGTCATTAGCCAGTATGGGAGATAATTTGCCGTCGATCATAAAGGCTATGGACCTGCCCCCGGTATACAGTATGAGGGATGCAACCATTGGCTGAACCTTGAACACCGAAACCAGTGTGCCGTTGAATGCGCCGAGAAGTAAGCCTACGACGCAACTCAGGAGGAAACCAGCCACTATGACAAGCAGAGTAACCTCGCCGGCATGCAGAACGAACAGGACAAATACTGCAGAAGAGATGGTGGCACTTACCCCTACGCTTATGTCCTGCCCTTGTGAGGCTGCAGTTACCAGAGTCATGCCTATTGACAGGATGACCAACTCAGAGGCCCCGAACAAGATATTCGGTATATTCCCGTAGAATGCTCCGTTTACCACGGTGACGCTGAAATAATCTACACCCTTTATCAGATTAATGATAATGAGCAGCATCATAACCGAGATGGGGAGTACCAGCTGAGATAGATTTGTTATCAATTTGCGCATATGTACTCTCTCCCCTGGGCTATTACGTTCATAACATCGTTTTCTGTCACATCCGTTCCCCTGAGTTCTCCTACGATTTCACGGTCCTTCATGACTATCAATCGGGAACATGTCCGGAGCATCTCTTCGATTTCTGAAGATATGAATGTCAGGCTCATTCCGCCTTCAGCGAGCTTGATCACAAGTTTTTGAATCTCTACCTTGGTACCAACGTCGATTCCTCGGGTTGGTTCGTCCAAGATCAGGTATTCTGGGTTAGTTAGTAGCCAACGGGCCAGAATGACTTTCTGCTGGTTGCCCCCAGAAAGGGATTTGATTGGCGTGTTGGAGTGCGGAGTCTTGATATTCAATTTCTTTATATACTCGTCGGCAAAGTCTTCCGCCTGTTTCAATGAAAAAGGTTTGAAAATGCCTCTCATGACCTGCATGGTTAGAATGATATTGTCGCGTACCGAAAGGTCAGCGATAATACCGTCGCCCTTGCGGTCCTCTGGAAGATATCCGATTCCATGTTTTATTGCTTGCAGGGGTGTCTTGATCTTCACCTTTTTCCCGTGCATCCGGACTTCACCACCGGTGACTTTGTCTGCAGCAAAAATTGCGCGTATACTTTCACTACGCCCGGAACCGAGCAGGCCGGCGAACCCGTTCACTTCGCCTTTTTGTATGGTAAAGTTGAAAGGTTTTACCCCTGCGGCACTCGAAAGTCCTATACTCTCAAAGACTGGAATGGAGGTGTCGGAGACAATCGGCTCATGTTTTTTTATTTTGGTGATATCCTCAAGCACATTACCCAGCATCTTCGAGATAAGTTCGATTTGGGAAAGCGAGGATGTTTCATATTCGCCGACTAACTTCCCATTGCGAAGCACTGTAATTCTATCGCTGATCTCGTATACCTGTTCGAGAAAGTGAGTTATGAAGATGATTCCCACACCCCGATCTTTCAGTTCACGCATGAGAGCGAAGAGTTTATGTACCTCGTCTTCATCAAGTGAGGACGTCGGTTCGTCCAGAATGAGAATCTTACAGTCCATATCTACCGCGCGTGCGATCGCAATCATCTGTTGTACCGCAAGCGAACAGCTTGCAAGTTCCTGAGTCGGGCTTGCTGGAATGCCGAGGGACCCAAGCAACTGTGCCGCCTGTTTGTTCATCTGCTTCCAGTGAACGATTGGGTTCCGGCTGCGGCCTATAAACATATTCTCAGCAACAGTCAAATTAGGACACAGCATTATTTCCTGATAGACCGTGCCAATTCCCTTGTTCTGAGCTTCTTGGGGCGTCTTGAAGTGGATAGGCTCTCCCTGTAAGGTAATTAGGCCGGCGTCCTTTTCGTAGACTCCGGTAATGACTTTAATCAGTGTGGACTTGCCCGCTCCGTTTTCACCCATGACGGCATGGATTTCCCCTTTTCGGAGCTTGAAGTCCACGCTATCCAGAGCTTTGACCCCAGGAAAGGATTTGCTGATACCCTTCATTTCGAGTATGGTTTCTGACAACACTCAAAGATCTCCTTTTATTGTACAAACTGAACGCGGTGCGGTATGCAGAATTTAATCCGCACACCACACTGCACACGTAACATGGTGATAATTGAAACTTCTTACAAACACTACCTTGTGATCACACCTTTACCAGGATCTGCATTGATACCCCAATTCTCGATGTCTGCGTCGGTAATTGTCGCGGTAGTAAAGAGCAGTTCTTCCTGATAGATAGTTCCGCTTGGGAGCTTACCACTCTTGATCCATCTGGAAATCTCAGCTGCCTGACGGGGGTTACACTGCATATCAGCATCCCAGTATCCAGCCTGTACGTTCCGAAGTGCAAACCTGTTAAAGTCAAATCCAATGATCTTGACTTTGCCGTTCGCACCATGGCTGATCCCAGCTGCTTCGAGCGCCTGAACTGCACCTTGTGCCATACCATCGTTTTCAGCATAGATGACGTTGAAATCCTTGCCTGCAGCAATTGCAGCTTCAACAATTTTGCGGGCTTCTTCAAGACTCCAGCTGTCTCCACCTGTTCCATCGGCAACTATATTGAGTTTCTTTGCTTTTGCGGCATTGAGCACTGCTGCGCTACGGCCGATCTCAGCTGCTGAACCCATCTGTCCACGAATAAGGATCAGATTGACTGGGTTAAGACCTAGGCTTAACACCCATTCTACTGCCTTCTCACCTTCATAAGCCATGTCCGAGAGAAGTGCTGCCTGGAAATTAGATTCGTCGGTATCAATCGAACGGTCAAAGAGAATAACCTTTACGCCTGCATCTTTTGCGGACTTCAAGGTATCATCCCATCCAGAAGCGTTTGCTGCTGAGATTAGGAGAAAGTCTACTCCCTCTCGAATATACCCTTTTGCAGCAGCGATCTGCTCGCTGTTGTCGCCTGTGTTGGTTTGTCTTGCGTCATAGCCATTAGCTTTTGAGAACACACTGTTCATGGCTTCAACATTAGCCTGGCGATATCCGGATTCTTCCGGTGGTAGATTTACAATACCCACTTTGATAAGTCCTGACTCTTTCTGACCAGCGGCAAATAGGACGCCCGCACTCACAATTACCAGAACCATCAGTACACATAGAACTTTTTTCATATACCCCTCCTTGTAAGGAATCATGAAAACTTGGATAGTTACTTAGCGGCAACGCCGCATCGATATATGAAATTCTAAACCTGAAATATCAGAAGTACATGAAGTATTCTATTGAGTTTGGTTTGATATTATACGCTTCAATACCAAATCTTGAGAAAGGAGAAAAAATGTATGGTATTCTATTGAAAACTTGTGTTTTCTTCCGATGTTAGTTTGATGATATTACTTCAAGGAAGATGTCTCCCGTTCAAATCATAAAACGAGTATGTGAAGCTGGTAAAATAACTTAAGCAAAGAAGTCTGGTCCCTTTATTCGGCATAAGGGAGAACTGGGTCACCCATGTATAGGCATGAATAAAAAAGTTATTGTTCTGTTTCTGGTTCTGATGATTACCTTTGTAGGTGCACTCAGTGCACAAGAGAGCGGGAGTGTTAAAGAGACGCAGACAAGTGTCTTTGATGTAGGCTTGATAATGAACCTACGATAAACACAAAAGCAGAACCATAGATCAGTTTATTTTTTTGACACGGCAACTTTCAGTTTCAGAGTATCAGCCTTGAACGTCCCGAGGTCTACCGATGAAGGCACTTTCACCTTCAGCTCCTGATAGAAATCCCTGACCTGCTTGTACGGGACTTCAACAATCACCGTCCCATCCTTCTTCTTTGTGCACATGAGCGACTGGGTCTTTCCAATCTACTTGTATGTTGAAATGCCAGGTTTTGAGAGTTTTTTCCTCAGCTGCAGCAAGGCAATGGTCGATATGATATCAGAGAGAATCTTCCCTCTGACGCTAAGATCAGACCATTTTGACAAAGGCAGGAGGTTCAGGTACTTCTTGCTGGTCTTGAATACTGTCTCGATCTGGCTCCTGCCATAGTAGTCGTCCAATTTTACATCAGGTTCCTTCAGCTCGGTGGAAAGAAGGATGAAGAAGCCGAATCGCACAGAAGTCCAGTTCTTCTCCTTGTCGGTCATCGCCTGGTATTCATCCTCATGTTTCAGGCGGTAGTTCCTGCATCCTTCCAGGGCGTTGTCCTTGTCCACATACACATAGGCGTGCATCTTGAGGTCGAAGATATCTGTCTCAAAATGCTTGCCGAAATAGGTGTGGCCCTGGCGGATGAACTCATACTTGGCATTGCCCATCAGCTTTCTAGCCTGATGGTAGAGAGTCTTGTGCGGATAGCCCTTCTTTGCAGGCATGCGCACGGTCATGGTCTTTCCCTTCTCATTCCCACAATGGAAGGCCTCGATCAAGGCCTTGCTTGCATACCCTGCATCTAGGACAAAGTTGCTGATGCAGATATCAAGGGTCTCGGCCACATCCTCCATTGTCGATTGGAGGGTGCTCAGGTCCAGGACGTTGCCGGGTATGATGGAATACCATACGGGGAAACCCGTCTTATCATCCAATACGAGTACCAGCCTTGTCTGGATGGAGGTTGATTCTATCCCGCCTCTGCAAAGGGCATTGAACGGGTTGTCCCGTATGGTGTTGGGCAAGGGCACGGAATCCACATAGCAACTGGTGCCAAATTCAGGATCGGTTTTTCTCATATGGGAGACAAACGCCTTGAAGAAGGCAACCCTGCTCCTGTCTTCACCCATCATGGAGAAATATACGGTGTCGCTCCCAAGGGAACCTGAGGGAATCTCGTCAAAGAGATAGGAAGCGAAGGATTTGCCGATGAAATCGTCACAGGAGACCTTGGACCCGTCCTTCAGGACCGAGTGCAGCAAGTGGGAAAGTACCCTCTCGTACTCCCTGTCTTGTGAAAAAGCTTTCCGCAGAACCCTGATCAGCCCTGATTTTTCACAAAACCGGAGAAAGAGGTAGACATCACCAAAAACGGTATGGATCTCGGGCTCTGCAAAGATATCGAGGGCCTTCACCTTGGGATCTTCCTTCCCGAGGATTTCAAAGGTATCGGATGCCGAATCATAGGCCACAAGCCCTCTGGTAGGAGACAGGAAAACTCCGCTTCTCCCTGCAGCATCAAGAGATATGACTTTTCCAAGCTTCTCCCTGATTCTGTGACGGGAAAGGCCTTTGCGTGAGGGGTCGTATTCTGTCGTCAGGATCGAGGCGCTGCCTGACCTGACACTCCCATCCTCATTTCTCACCAGTTTCTGCACTTTTATGAATGCCATGGGCCTTTGCCTCCCAAATGCCGATATATAGTTCTAGGTAGACCTATATGTAGGATATGACAAATGGCTTCAGAGTGCAATTGAAATCGCAAAAAAGTGCTTTGAAATGCAGGAATCAAAGGTTTTGAGAGAGCTTGTTAGGGTATGGTTCTACTTTTGGGTTTATCGTAGGCTGAAGGAACTTAGCCTCCGATTGGGATTTGCTAGTTCGCTATGCTGCCGTCTTGCAGAGATAAAGGTGAGTGCTTCAGTGCTCTGTCCACCAGTCATGGATACAGACTTGCGTATCTCGCTTTGCAATTTCAGTTCAGGGAATTGGAAAAAAGCAAGTGAAATGATGGAGCACATCGAGAATACTAAGTGGTACGATCTTAGGGGCATCCTTTATCAAAACAGAAAAACTGCACATAGCTTTATAGGGGATAGCTGGTATACTAAAGATACAAGTAGGTGCTTTACCATATTTTCATCCCAAGTCTTTTTTGCGACTTTCCTATTGGAGACCATATGAAAACTATTAAAGTTTTGGCTGTTTTGCTTATTCCCCTCCTTTTTACAGGGTGCTTCGATGTCTTTCAATCAGTATCCCTCCATGACGGCGAGATTGAGATTGCATTAAGGTATACGCTACAGGCAGGGTTATTGGAAATGATCAATGGCTTCTCAGAGGAAAAAATTGATATCAATGAGTTGCTTGATGAAGCGGATGCTACACTCCCCGAATACAAAGGCTTCTCCCTTGGGGTTACAGAGATTAACACCTCATTTCATAAAGGTATTGAAATGCGCATGGCAGGGAATATGGATGCGCTTGAGGTGAATGATGAGAAACAGTATTTTCTGCCAATCCAAAACGGCTCCCACTACTCTATCCTCATTCCCTCCATGGCTGATGGTGATGAGTTGGATGAAATGGGAGCGGCATTCTTATCGGGTTCAATGTACACGCTGCTCATTGACCTAAGCGGTGACTTACAAGGGGTACGGGATGCCAGATTGGTGTATGCTGGCAACACTATGCTCTCCAGTGATGAAGACTCAGAACTATTGGTACATATATATGGCTCATCCATGCTTGTTGAGCTACCTATGCTCTTTATGTTTTTAGCTCCTGACGATTTCTCTATTGAGTTGTATTGAAGCAGGTTCGATTGTAGTTGCAAAGAGAAGAGGAAAAGAATCAGAGGTACTTTGTAGCATCAGTTGTTATGAACATGATCAGAGCTAACACGCGCACTGCCTCGCACACGTGTGCTATACTTAGGCAGCTATGAATACAAGAGAAACTATAACCAAATTTTACCATGAGTTGGACAGA
>Ga0172382_10009843_pt1 | contig 12949 bp, 9 predicted proteins | sample Leawel138RmetaG_FD_122245 | JGI IMG/M metagenome (GOLD analysis project Ga0172382, IMG submission 122245) | Leachate microbial communities from a municipal landfill in Southern Ontario, Canada - Leachate well 138R metaG | ecosystem: Engineered > Solid waste > Landfill > Unclassified | place...
GCCGCGCTGCACCTCCTCGGGCATGGAGGTGGAAAGCCCCGAGGCATACATCTCTTCTGTATCAAGACCCGTCGGCTCCAGGAAGACATGGTGCCTTTCGTGCTGGGGGAATTTGACAAACTTGTCCTCAATGGAGGGACAATACCGGGGACCGACCCCCTCGATGATTCCCGAATAAAGAGGTGAGCGGCCCATGTTGTCCATCAGAAGTTTTTTTGTTTCAGCTGAAGTCCAGGTGATGTAGCAGGGCAGCTCGGCGGCTGGCGCCCATTCGGGATCGTCTTCATGCTCGAAAGAGAAGGGCCTGGCAATCCGGTCGGCTTCCTGCGGCTCCATGACACCGAGATCCAGGCTTCTTTTGTGAAAACGTCCGGGGGTCCCCGTTTTGAAACGCCGGGTTGGAAGGCCCAGGGCGGTCAGCGCCTCTCCGAGTCCGACGGCGGGACTCAGCTGATCGGGGCCCGAGCTTCGGACCGAATCCCCGATGATCACACGTCCGTCGAGGAAGGTCCCCGGACAGAGAATGACGCTGGCTGCCTGGTAAAGCGAACCGGTCGCGGCAACCACGGCTTCGACGCGTCCGTCCTCTACCAGCAGGCCGGTAATCTCCTGCTGGACAAGCATGAGATTGGGCTCCGACTCCAGCACCTGCTTCATGCCCCGCTGGTATCCTGTCCGGTCCATCTGCGCCCGGGGCGACATGACGGCGGGACCCTTGGTCGCGTTCAGCATCCTGAACTGAATCATGTGAAGATCCGCCAGACGGCCCATCTCACCGCCCAAGGCGTCAATTTCGCGCACCATCTGGCCCTTGGCTGTGCCGCCGATGTTGGGGTTGCAGGGAAGGTTGGCCAGGCTGTCCAGGGTCATGGTAAAAAGAATGACGCTCCGCCCAAGTCTTGCGGCCGCAAGAGCCGCCTCACAGCCGGCATGCCCCGCGCCCACCACGATGACATCGGCCTTACCCGCCGTGTAGGCGCCCGGTTTTGATGGTTCCTGGGAAAATGAGTTCACGCCGCCCACCTATTTGCCGATGCAGAAACGGCCGAATATTTCCTCGATCAGGGTTTCGGATACATCATCGCCCGTGATGGCGGAAAGCTCAGTCAGGGCTTCTTTCAAGCTGATGGCGACAAGGTCAAATGACAGGGCCTTTTTCAAATCTTCCCCGGCTTTTTCAACCAGGCCGATGGCCCGGTCGATGGCTCCCTTGTGGCGGGCGTGGGTCAGGATCTCGTGGCTATCCCCCTCCCCGGCATGGCTGGATGGTTCTGTTTTCGATTTTTGTTCCCGCTCCAGCTGTCCTTCTTCAATGAAGGCGGTCAGGACACGGCGCAGTTTCGCGAGATCTTCCTCCTGCTTCTCCGACCAGGCAAGGGCGGGGATTCCGGGGAAGCGGCCCGCCGCGTAGACGGCCGGATCTTCCTCCGGCGGAAGCGCCGGACGCAAGTCATCTTTTCCAAGGATGAGAAGAAGGGGGCGGCCCTCCTCCAGCAGCCGGTCAATGCGCGCTGCCTCCGCATTTAAAATGTCCGCTTCAGGCAGGGGAGGCGACAAAACCCAAAGAACAAGATCAGCCTCCTGGAGGGCACTTTCGGCGCGTGCGATTCCCTCACGCTCGATCGGATCCAGGCTCTCATGGGCCAGGCCCGCTGTGTCAGTCAGATGGATCAGATAGCCGTCCAGGGTCAGGTCTACTTCCACGGTGTCCCGGGTCGTTCCGGGGATGGGGCTGACGATGGCGCGGTCGCGTCCCGCCAGGGCGTTGAGTATGGATGATTTGCCGACGTTGGGGCTGCCGGCGATCACGACAGCCAGCCCCTCGCGGATAACACGGCCGCTGGCAAAGGTATCCGACAGGCGGCGCAGTTCCGCCGACGCCTCATCGATCTCAAGGATCAGGGCAGCGCGGTCCTGAGGGCGTTCCTCTTCCTCATCCCAGTCAAGCAGCATCTCCAGATGGGCGAGGACGCCATAGAGCTGGCCGACACGCCTGCGCACAGTTCGCGAGATGCCGCCCCTCAGCTGGCGGAAGGCAACCTCAGCCTGGCGTTCAGCCTGGGCGCCGATCAGGTCCATGACGGCCTCGGCCGAAGACAGGTCCATCTTGCCGTTGATGAAAGCCCGGCGGCTGAATTCGCCTGGTCCCGCCGGCCTGGCCCCCGCAGCGATCACGCTGTCCAGGATGGCTTGGCGGACCGCCTGCCCGCCGTGGCAGGAAACTTCGTAAACATCCTCTCCCGTGTAGGAATGGGGCGCCTTGAAACAGGCGAGGACAACCTCGTCAATACCGGCCCAGATCCCCGGCGCCATGGTATAGCCCTCCATGAGGGATGGGCGAAGCCGGGCCCCGCCGTAAGGCCTGAAAAGCTGATCGCAAATGGGTCCGGACTTGGGCCCTGAAATGCGAAACACCGCCAAGCCGCTCTCGCCCGGCGGTGTTGAAAAAGCCGCGATCGTGTCAATGTCAGACAGGTTCATGGTACGGTCATCCGATAATCTCCAGACCGGCTGTCGGTGAGACGACAACATAGCGGCGAGGTTCAACGCCTTCGCTGTAGGTTGTGATGCCCTCTACGTCACGAAGGATCAAGTGTACAATCCGTCTTTCAGCAGCAGTCATGGACTTCAATCTCGATTCCCGCCCCGTGTCGAGGACGCGTTCAGCTGTCCGCTGGGCCTGGTGCTGGATGCGCTGTTCACGGCGTGTACGGTAGCCCGCCACATCGACGACAACTCGCAGGTGCTCATCCACGAAGCGGTTGGCCACGATATTGGACAGGTACTGGATGGCATCCAGTGTTTCTCCGTGACGGCCGATGGCCACACCGCAGTCACTTCCTGTGATCTCGATGTGCAGACTTTCTTCCTCTCCCAGATAGGATTCAATCCGGCCATGGATGCCGACCCCGGACAGGATGGCTTCAATGTAGTCGAGCGCAGCATTTTCCGCGGAAGCAAAACCGCGCTCCTCACTTGTCACCTTCCAGCCTTCATCCTCTTCCTCATCAGGTCTTGCCGGGGCAAGGCTTTCTTTCTTTTTGACAGGCTTTTGCGTGGCAGGCAAACGGTCCTCATCAACGGTAACCCTGACGCGGGCAGGCCGCCGGCCGAAACCCAGCAACCCTCCTGTCTCACCCTCATCCAAAACTTCGATCAAGGCGAAATCCTCGCTGACCGCGAGCTCCTCCAAAGCCTGACTAATTGCCTGCTCGACCGTCCTGGCGGTCATTTCTATGGCGCGTTCCATGCCAATAGCCTCCTCACGCACTAACAACGAAATCCATCGGATCCGCTGTTATCCAAAGCGCGGCGGTGCCGCGCGCAATATTCAACTCAGACGTCTTTTTTACTTCTAAGACGCTCAAAAAATGCCTTCAATCCGCCTTGCTCCTCGGGACTCTCAATGGACGACTCCCGTGCACGCGACCGGTCGAAAACAGCCTGTTCTTCCGCATGAGCCAGCCGGATCGGTTTGACATAGTACTCATAACCAATGGCGGACTGGATGATATACATGACATTTTGGAAAAGCCAGTAAAGACACATGGCTGCCGGCATACTGAACATGGTGAACAGCATGATGAGCGGCATGAAAAGGTTCATACTCTTCATCATGCCGGCTCCCGGATCCGGGTTCTGGCCGCGTTTGGCGGGATTGGCCTTTTCCCTGCGCTTCTCTTCCTTGGTCTTCTCGGGCCGGGCCGTGCTCTTGCGCATGATCTGCATCTGGAAAAAATAGGTCAGCATGGTAACGATAATGAGCAGGACAAGGGGAAGCTGGACCTGCCATTCGGACCCGAACCACTTAAGCGGATTCACCGCGGGCGTCATGCCCAGATCGATGCCAAGAAATTTCGTATTGATAAATTGAGGCAGCTGAATCCAACCGTTTGAGACCGAATGCTGAAGTGCGCTCCCCGAAGCATTGAGTCCGTTCAGTACAGGAATATCCATGGAGGCCACATTCTTGACCTGGGCGGCCGTCATCAACCCCTTGTCCCCGAGCATATTGGCCATCTTGTAGATGCTTTGCATATCGACACTGCTGATAAAGCGCAGGGGCGCTCTGAAAATATAGATGATGGGCCAGATGACGACCAGCTGGAGCAGGGTGGGGAGACAGCCGGACATCATGGAGATGCCGTTGTCTTTGTAGAGCTGTTGCGTCAACTCGCTGACCCGGGCCTGATCCTTGCCGTATCGCCGTTTGATCTCATTGACTTCCGGCTGCAGGGTTTGCTGGCGCAGTGTACTCCGCTGGCTTCGAAGTCCCAGCGGCATCAGAACCAGCCGGATCAGGATGGTAAAGAGAATAATCACCAGGCCGTAACTGTTCAGCCAATTATACAGTGTTCCAAGTATCAGTCCGAACAGATTGTAAAGGGGATCCAGCAATCCAAGCTGAACCGTGATCAATGGCGCCATTTGTCTTTTTCCTTAACTCAGCGATACAGCCGATTGTCGCCCTCGAGCGACATTTTCCCGGCGGAACCGCGTATTTTCTTTTCGGGGACGGGATCATACCCGCCCTTGCAAAGCGGTTGGCAGCGCAAAATGCGCCACAGGGCGAGCCCTCCACCCTTGACCGCTCCATGGATTCTGACCGCGTCCAGGGCATAAGCCGAACAAGTAGGTGTAAACCGGCAGCATGCCGGGTGGGCGGAAGATAAATATCCTTGGTAAAATTTAATCAGAGTGAGCAAACCCGACGCGACAAAAGACGGCCGCCCGTCCCCGTGCCGGTTCATCCCCACTGTGCTGCTGTTTCTTTTATTCACATTCACGCACGCAGCTGCCGTTTTTATCTTCTTTGTCCAATCCATCCCGGCCTGCGCCGGATTCTCTGATGAGTTGACCAATTGTCCGGGTCAGCTCAGACAGTGCCGGCTCCTTTTCCGGAGTCCACCTGGCTGTCACGATCAGGTCGTAACCCGTAAATACCTCAACACCGCTCAAGCTGAACGACTCACGCAAGAGTCTTTTTGCCCTGTTACGCGGTACCGCCCCCCTGATGGTGCGGCTGACCGTAAAACCAACCCGGGGCGCTTGCCGCGCATAGCTCCCGCGATTCCGATAGGCATGCAAACCGACAGTGTTGCCGCCATGGAAATTTCCAAGACGGTAAACACGGGAGAAGTCTCGGTTTCGCTTCAGTCTGTCCGCGCTTGCCACCGTACCCGACTCCTGTGTCAGGACGAGAGTTTTTTTCGGCCTTTAAGACGGCGCCGCTTCAGCACGGAGCGTCCGGATGCCGTGGCCATTCTTTTTCTAAAACCGTGTACGCGGGAACGCTTCCTGCGTTTCGGTTGATAGGTCCGTTTCATTCTATTCCCCCAACAATTCTATATCTCGACGTTTTAAAAACGCGGCAGTCTTGTCCATTTGTCTGCCCAAGGGCATAACGAAAGAATTATACTGAATGAACCGCCAGTCCGTCAATCAGATTGTTGATATTTTATTTCTTCTACTCCAACGACCGCTCAGCGGCCTCGATGACATGCTTCATCAGGACGGTTGTGGTGACGGATCCAACGCCGCGGGGCACAGGCGAGATGTTGGCAACAAGCGGCTCCACCTCATCAAAGGCGACATCGCCCACGAATTTTCCATCTTCGGTTTCGTTAACCCCCACATCGATGATCGTCTGGCCTGGCGCGACCATATCGCCACGCACCATCTCCGCCTTGCCCGCGCAGGCGATGATGAGATCGCTTTCACGGGTAACCGCAGGCAGATCCACCGTTCGCGTGTGGCAGATGGTCACCGTCGCGTGCTCAGCCAGGAGCATCATGGCGACCGGTTTGCCGATCACAAGACTGCGGCCGATGACAGTCGCCCTGGCCCCCTTGATGGGGATCTGGTTGTGCTTTAGCATGGCAAGTGTTGCCTCGGCTGTACAAGGGGCAAATCCCCTCCCTGTACCAGTAAAAACGCCGGCCATGGAAGCCGGGCTGATTCCGTCTACATCTTTTTTGGCGCAGAGCGTATTACAGATCTCTGCTTCATCCAAATGGGCTGGCAGCGGCCTGAACAAAAGGCAGCCGTGAACCGAGTCGTCTTCATTGACCTTTTCTATCACAGCTTTGAGCTGATCCTGGTCCACATCGTGCGGGAGCGCATGAACCACGGTTCGGACACCAATCTTTTCCGCGCGTTTCAGTGCCCCGCGCTCATAGTAAACAGCGTCACTTTCTTCTCCGACGCGGACAATCGCAAGCGTCGGTTCAACGCCTTTTTCACGTAAATGAACAAGCCGCTCGATCAGTTGCGCTGTCATTTGGTCTGCAACATCTTTGCCGAGCAAAATTTTCGCCATACTTTTTCTCCTTAATCCAGACTGTTATCGCGTATTGAATTTATTCTAGCATGAAAAAGTGCCGCCGTTCATTCTTGAACGGCGGCGGGTCAACAGGGCTTCAGGTCCGGCCTGCTCAGGCTTGTTCGACTTCAGTTTCAGGTCCGGCCTCCTGGACTTCCGGCGTTTTCTTTCGGACCACCAGGTGCCCCTGATCAGAATCAAGATCGATTTCGGCTGTGTCGCCCCTGGAAACGGTATTGTCCAGAAGCGCCTCCGAGAACCGGTCCTCGACTTCGGTCTGGATCAGGCGGCGGAGAGGGCGTGCCCCGTATTGCGGTTCGTATCCTTTTTCGGCCAGCCAGTCTTTGGCCCGGCCGGTCACGTCGGTCATCAGCCCGATATCGGCAATCCGGGCGGACAGGCGGTTGATCATAATATCGACGATCAGCCGCATGGTCGGCCGGTCAAGCATCCGGAAGAAGATGATCTCATCGACCCTGTTAATGAATTCAGGCGAAAAGGCACGGTGGAGCTCCTCCATGACAAGATCGCGGGCTTCCTGGTAAGTTTTTCCGCCGTAGATCTCCTCCTCCTGCCTGTCTTCCACGTCCTGGGCTTCGTGCTCAAAGGCAAAGCCGATCCGCCTTCCCTCGTTACCAACCAGCAATCGTGCACCGATGTTGGATGTCATGATGATAATGGTATTTTTGAAATCAACGGTCCGGCCCTGGCCGTCCGTCAGCCGGCCGTCCTCCAGAATCTGGAGCATGGCGTTTAAGACGTCGGGATGGGCTTTTTCGATTTCATCGAAAAGAACGACGGAGTAGGGACGGCGCCGCACTTTTTCGGTCAGCTGGCCGCCCTCGTCATATCCGACATAGCCGGGCGGCGCGCCGATCAGCTTCGAGACGTCAAATTTTTCCATGAACTCCGACATGTCAATACGCACCAGGGCATTCTCGTTACCGAACATGGTCTCCGCCAAGGCCTTGGCCAGCTCTGTCTTCCCGACGCCGGTTGTCCCCAGGAAGATAAAGGAGCCCGTTGGCCGGAAGGGGTCTTTCAAACCGAGCCGGCCGCGGCGTATTGCCTTGGCAACGGCGGTGACCGCCTCGTCCTGCCCCAGGACACGTTTTTTCAACTCGTCCTCAAGGCGGCGCAGGCGTTCACTGTCATCCTCGGTCAAGCTTCTGACCGGGATGCTGGTCCAGCTGGATACGATATCGGCGATCATGTCGGCTGTTAAGACCGGCCAGTCTTCCCGGTTTGAGTCCAGGCTGCAGTCAGCCAGCGTTTTGAGGTTTTCCGTCAGTTCATCCTCTTGCACTTTCAGGTCGGCAGCTTTCTCGAATTCCTCATCCTTCACTGCCTTTTCCTTGTCGGCTATCACCTGATCCAGCTTTTCGCGCAGCCCGCGAACCTCGTCCGAGCCTCCCTCCAAGTTGATTCTCAGCCGTGATGACGCTTCGTCGATCAGGTCAATGGCCTTGTCGGGCAAAAAACGGTCCGTGATGTAACGGGTCGACAACTGGACGGCCGCCTCAACGGCCTCATCCGAGATCCGCACCCTGTGATGGCACTCATAGTGGGGCCGCAGGCCATAAAGGATTTCGACCGTGTCCTCTTCGCCCGGCTCGCTGACCATGACCGGCTGGAATCTTCGCTCCAGGGCGGCGTCTTTTTCGATGTGCTTGCGGTATTCATCCAGGGTGGTTGCCCCGATCACCTGCACTTCACCCCGGGCCAGCATGGGCTTGAGGATGTTGGAAGCATCCATGGCCCCCTCGGACGCCCCCGCGCCAATGATGGTATGGAGTTCATCGATAAAGAGGATGATATTGCCGGCTTCGACGGCCTCGTCGATCCCCTTCTTCAGGCGCTCCTCAAATTCACCCCTGTATTTTGACCCGGCCAGCATGCCGCCGAGGTCAAGCGAAACAAGGCGCTTGCCCCGGAGCAGGTCGGGGACTTCGTCGGCCACAATCTTCTGGGCCAGGCCTTCCGTGATGGCGGTCTTGCCCACTCCTGGCTCACCGATCAGGACCGGATTGTTTTTTGTCCTGCGGCATAGAATCTGTTCGATGCGGCGGATCTCCTCCTCGCGGCCGATGATGGGATCGAAGCGGTCCTCCGCTGCCATTTGAGTCAGGTCGCGGCTGAATTTATCCAGGTTGGGCGTGTCCGAGTCTTTTGACTCCCTGTCCGCGCGGGCCGATTCCGGGCCCCTGACCGGTCCTGACGGAAGCTGACCTTCCTGGCTCGCGTCTGATAATTTGCTGTAGAACTGTCTCGGAGCAATGCCCACCTCCTCCAGGATCCGGACGGCCACGCTGTCACCTTCACGCAAAATCCCCATCAGGAGATGCTCGGGCTCGATGACCCCGCTTTGGGTCCGGCCCTCCGCTTCCTTGGCAGCGAGATTGACAACCAGGCGGGTCCTGGGTGTCATCATTCCGATTATCTGATTTCCATCGATTTGTTCTGCGTCTTCCGGCGGGACATCGACTGGCTGCTTGTGGTTCAAAACCGTCAGGTGACGGCTGATTGTCTGTGCGTCAAGACCGGCCTGGGCCAGCAGCTCGCTGGCGATGCCGGCGCGCTCGGCAACAATACCGGCAAGCAGGTGTTCTGTCCCGATGTAACCGGTCTCAAAAGAGCGCGCTGTCACCCAGGCCGATCCCAGCGCCTCCCCTGATCTTCTTGAAAATCGTATCATCATATCCATATTCCCCCTGAACTGTATTTTTAAGCTTAAGATCTAATACTCTTTTAGCGTTTGCCGGATATAGGCAGCCCGCGCCCGGTCGCGCTCCCTTTCATCCATGGGCATGCCCGCTCCCTGCTGGATCGCGCCTTCTCCTGTTTCTGTCAGCAGCAACTGGATCAGCCCGTAATCCGGCATCCCCTCCAGGCCCAGCTCTCTTCCAAGCCGGACAAGGGACAGGAGCCGCATGGCTTCCTCTGAACTCATCAGGCGGGCCTTGGTTAAAAGTCCCGTGGCCCGGCTGATTTCATCCTCCAGGGCCGCGGGATCGCGGGCGTGCAGCGCGCGCCGCGCCTTTCGCTCTTCCTGGGCCAGTTCGATGACCAGCCGGTCCAGATCCGCCAGGATTTGGTCTGTGGTGACGCCCAGGGTTACCTGGTTTGACAGCTGAATCATGTCAGCCTTGGCTTCGGTTCCCTCTCCCTCGGCACCCCTCAGTACATAACCTGCCTTTGCCAGTTTTTCTGCCAGGGGTCCGATGATATTGGACCGGATCAGTCCCGGGAGGTGGAGCATAACGGATGCCCGCATGCCGGTTCCCGTGTTGGTCGGACAGGCGGTCAGGTAACCGAGCCGGTCATTTTTCGCAAAAGACAGTGAGCTTTCCAAAGACGAGGCGCATTGACTGACCTGCCTGGCGGTTTCATCCAGAAGGAGACCCGCGCTGACCGTGTAGAGCCGCAAGTGGTCTTCCTCGTTCACAAGAATGCCTGAAGCTTCTCCCGGAAAAAGAAGCAGCGCTTTCCCCTTGGTGTTCCCCAGCATGCTCCTGCTGATAATCCGCCGCTCGGCCAGGGCCAGGGTTTCGACCTTTCCAAGGTCAGCCAGTTCCACTACGATTGCTTTTTCACCCGACTTCTGGCAAATGGCGCGGAAGGCAGCGATCACCTTATCTTTTACATAATCCTGTTCATCCGGCTTCAGCCGCCAGGGGAAGGGCGTATGCGCCAGGTTTCTTGCCAACCGGACGCGCGTCGAAATAACGACATCACTGACAGGGCCTTCTTCCAGATACCAGGCCATCAGTCGCCTCCTTCTCCTTTTTGTTGATGTTTTCGAATTTCATCGCGGATTCCCGCAGCTTCCTCGTAAGCTTCTTCTCTGATAGCCGCGTCCAGTCTTTGGCGCAATTCCGCAAGCTCATCCGACTTATGGCTTTCCCCCGGAGCCTCAATATGGCGCGTGTGTCCCTGCACCCGTCGAAAGACAGGATCAAGTACAGCGGCAAAGGTGTCGTAGCACTGCTCACAGCCCAACAGGCCTGTTTCTTTCAGCTGCCGCTCCGTTTCCCCGCAGGAAGGACAGACCAGGCCTGCAGGTTCCCTGCGGGGCGACCCCGGATGTGCGGGATAACCAAAGGGGGAGGGCCCGGGAAGGATTGAACCGAAAGGGCTCCCCCACCCGGGGTCCGGCGTTTGCCCGGTCATTGCGGCACACCGGTCACACAAATATTGGTCGAACTCTTGTCCCTTGACATTCCGGGTCAGCTGGACCGTAGCCTGGCGTTGACCACAACTTTGACACAACATGCTTATCCCTCCCCGGCGGCGAGTCTGGTGAGCATCTGCCGCAAAAGGTCGGATCGCACACAGTCGCGGGTCGGCACGGCGATTTGCCGCAAGCTAGTATCCGACAAGGAGGTCTTCATCAGAAGGAGAATTTCCCGTGACAAGAGGTCAAGCGCCATCAGCTGATTGATCATGACAATGGCCTGGTGCTGGCTCAAGCGGTCAGGTATGGACCGGGCCAGATGCATCAGGTATTCGGTTTCCTCGGTGTAAGGCACCCGCGTAATCCGGACGAAGCCGGAACCTCCCCGCCGGCTTTCCACCATATAGCCATGCCGGTGGCTGAAACGCGTCGTAATAACATAAGTGATCTGCGAAGGAGCCACCTGCAGCTCAGAAGCGAAGGCATTGCGGGACAGCTCACAAAAACCGTCCTGCTTATCAATCAGATCGAGAATGGTTCTTTCAATCATGTCCGTCAAACTGCTCATCCCTGCCGCCATTTCTATAAATAGACTTATACTATCTTTGACTTTCATTATAAAGTGATCGGACCGGATCGTCAATAGAAAAAAGAAAACCCCGCTTTCGCGGGGTAGTCCTAACGAACGACGGAAGCGGTGATCAGCTGTCACCGGCCTCCCCGTCCAATTCTTCAGAAAAATCAAAGAGATCGAGGAGCGGATTGTCATCTTCCATGTCCGGCTCTTCCTGCGGCGGCGTCAGATCAAAGTTGCATTTGTTGACAAATACTTCAGGATCCAGCCCCTGCTCACGCATGAAGAGCTCGTAATCCTCCTGGGTCTCATGGGTGAAGCCCAGCTCCCTCGCCTCCTGCTCATACTCCGTGCGCGCGATCCGTTCATCCGCCGTCGCGTTGAGCAAAGCCATATTGGCTGGAACAACCGGGACGGCGCTGATGTTGCGGTAACGGGCCAGGCCTGTACCCGCCGGGATCAGTTTGCCAATAATGACATTCTCTTTCAAGCCTTCAAGCGGATCAATCTTGCCCTTGACGGCGGCATCGGTCAGGACACGGGTCGTTTCCTGGAAGGAGGCGGCGGACAGGAAGGACTCGGTTGCCAGTGAGGCCTTGGTGATGCCAAGCAGAACCTGCTTGCCTTCAGCAGGCTGGAGATCGTTTTCCACGGCCTCCGCGTTGGCCCGGTGGTACTCGGCCATGTCGACGATGCTGCCCGTGAGCAATTGCGTGTCGCCCGGGTCTTCGATTTTGAATTTCCTCAACATCTGACGGACGATGATCTCGATGTGCTTGTCGTTAATCTCAACACCGTTGTTCTTATAGACTTTCAAGACCTCGGCGATGATGTATTTCTGGACGCCGCGGGCACCCTTGATCTTCATGATGTCGTGTGGATTGACCGAGCCGTCCGTAATGAGGTCACCTTCTTCGACCACATCACCGGTGTCGACGATGAGGGGGGTTGAAATCGAAATGCTGTACTGTTTCGTCTTGCCGTCTTCCGCGGTCACGATTACTTCACGGCGGCGCTTCTCTGTCTCGCTCACCGTAACTGTTCCGCTCAACTCCGTGATGACCGCCTGGCCCTTGGGTTTTCTGGCCTCGAACAACTCCTCAACACGGGGGAGACCCTGTGTGATATCGTCACCCGACGCGATGCCGCCCGTATGGAAGGTACGCATGGTCAACTGGGTTCCCGGCTCGCCGATCGACTGGGCCGCCATAATACCGACGGCTTCGCCGATGACGGTCGGACCGCCTGTCGCCAGGTTACGGCCATAGCACTTGGCGCAAACCCCCTTGTCACACTGACAGGTCAGGTTGCTGCGGATGGGGATCCGCATCATGCCAAGCTCTTCGATCTTGACAGCGGTTGAGTTGCTGATGATCTCATTCTTTTCGACCAGGACTTCGCCCGTTTCGGGGTGGATGATGGGGAGCGCGGCGTAGCGCCCTTCGATCCGGTTGGCCAGGGTCTCAACAACACGTTTGGTCTTGCCGCCCACCACAACCGGTGACACTTCAATGTAGTCGTCGGTGCCGCAATCCTCGCTGCGGATGATCACATCCTGGGAGATGTCAACCAGGCGCCTTGTCAGATAGCCGGAGTCGGCCGTCTTCAGCGCCGTATCGGAAAGCGACTTGCGCGCGCCGTGCGACGAGATAAAGAATTCAAGGACGTTCATGCCTTCGCGCAGGTTGGATTTGATGGGAATCTCGATAGTCCGGCCCGAGGTATCGGTCATATTGCCCCGCATGCCTGCCAGTTGTTTAATCTGGTCGATATTGCCGCGGGCGCCCGACAGGGACATCATATAAATGGGATTGTAAACGCCAAGACGCTCCTTGAGCGCTTCCGTGATCTCATCGGTGGTCGCGCGCCAAATGCCGAC
>Ga0172382_10009845_pt1 | contig 12945 bp, 9 predicted proteins | sample Leawel138RmetaG_FD_122245 | JGI IMG/M metagenome (GOLD analysis project Ga0172382, IMG submission 122245) | Leachate microbial communities from a municipal landfill in Southern Ontario, Canada - Leachate well 138R metaG | ecosystem: Engineered > Solid waste > Landfill > Unclassified | place...
AAACACCCCTCTTCCATCTAAAGCCTGCCTATACCATGAAACCGGCCCCGGGAGAAAGGATGAGCTGAGAATCACGCTGAAAAGGGCTGAAGTCGGGAACAGGGCAGCGACACTGTCATCCGGCGACAAACAGACTCACGGTATATATATGCCATTATTTCTGGCAGGTTGCGCTTATGAATCTTTGGATATCCGGGGCTGCTTCTCAGTCACCGGCGAGGAACACAGGGAAGGGAAAGAGCCTGCTCGTCAGTAAAATACAGTAATTATTATTTGCCCAAATCTTCTCATTGAGTTATACTTGCTTTCAGTTCATGGGTTATATGAATTTATACAACCTGCTCGTTAGAAAAGCCGATAGGCGCGTTACGGCCAGGGATGATAATGGATGAAAAGTTTTTAAACCGATCCGGCAACATCGCAATTTTGCATTTGTAAATATTATCCATGCAAATGATCGAGCAACAGGCTGATCACCAGCAACCCTGAGCTGCAACATTGCCGGCTTTGTAATATTGTCTATGTCATGTTTACAGGGAGGTATGAACGTGCTTTTCGGCAGGTATAATTTTTCTTGTGTATTTGAAGATAATGCCATGCTCCCGGAGTACAAGGGTTCCACTTTCCGAGGTGTATTTGGCCACGCTCTGAAGAAGGTGGTGTGCGCGCTCAAGCGCCGGCCATGTGAAGAGTGCCTCTTGAGGCAGACATGCGTGTATGCATTCGTGTTCGAAGGCGTTCATGGCAACGGTGCATACCCTGATAAAAAGAGGGTAGCCGCCCCACCCAATGCATATGTCATTGAGCCGCCCCTTGAGACAAAAACCATGTATAAGGCAGGAGAATCATTTGAGTTTACGCTGCTTCTCTTCGGCAAGGCGAACGATCATCTGCCCTACTTCATCTATGCCATGGAGCAGATCGGCAGGACAGGAATCGGCAGGAGAATCAACGGCAAGGCTGCAGGCTTTACTCTCAAGTCTGTCTGCTCCAGCGGGCATGAGTTGTATTCATGCAAAACAAGGCAGATGGGCAGTTTCTCTGATGTGCAGACATATTCCCCGGATGATTTTAGGAGAGAGCACCAGGACCATGCCGGAAAGCATGCTGTTAAAATCACCCTCGTTACTCCCCTGAGACTGAAATACAGAAGCAGACTGGAACCTGATCTGCCCTTTCACGTCCTCGTCCGGGCGGGATTGAGGAGGTTGTCGTCACTTCTTGCCTATCACGGTTCGGGCGAACCTCAGCTCGATTATAAGGGCCTGGTGCATCGCGCCATTGATGTTCAGACCATGGAATCATCGATACGCTGGTTTGACTGGAGGCGCTATTCGAACCGACAGGAGCAGGCCATGTTCATGGGGGGAATGGTCGGAGAGATCATGTATGCGGATGTACCGGGCGAGTACTTTCCCATTTTGAGCTTTTGCCGGGAAGTGCACCTTGGAAAACAGACCACCTTCGGGCTCGGCAAAATCGAAGTGGAGCTGTTATGACAAAGGGCGTCATCATCCCTGAGGAGGCCTGTCCATGAAAACCATCCTTCTCGCGGTCATAGGGCTGAACCCTCAGGTGCTCACCGAGACACTGTATGCCCTGCATAAAGAAGGAAGGCATGTCGACGAGATCCATGTCATCACCACCCGCGCCGGCAAGGAGCAGATCTACGCCACCCTGCTCTCACCGCATGACGGCATGTTTCAGAAATATCTCGATGATTATCGAATAGCACCAGGCGCCATTGCCTTTGCCTTCGACCATGTGCATGTGGTGCGAGATGCCAAAGGCATCGAACTGGACGACATCCGCGACGAAGACGACAACGCCCTGCTCATGAAAACCTGCGCAGAACTCACCTATCGCTTCACGAACGACTCCAATCAGGCGGTTTTCTTTTCCATAGCAGGCGGCCGCAAGACCATGAGCGCCTGCCTGATGGCTGCAGCCCAGTTCTACGGCCGTGTGCAGGACCGCATCTACCATGTGCTCGTCACGCCGGAATTCGAGAGCAACCGGAATTTTTTCTATCCGCCCCCCGCTTCAGGGCCCATTGAGTTGCACGATCGCGACGGCAGGCCGTATGTCCGGGAAACACGGTATGCCGAGGTGCAACTGGTGCTCATCCCCTTCGTGTCCCTCCGGGACAGACTCTCTGAAGACATGCTGCGCGAGCCCAAAGACCCGGCAACGCTCATGCTCTCGCTCATCAGGGAAAAACCTGCCCTGCTCGAGGTGGACCTGCACGCAGGATGCCTCCGATATAAGGGCCGCGAGTTGGATGTTCACCCATCCCACCTTGCGGTATACGCCTTCTTTGCGAGGGGAAAACGCTCCTGTACCCTGGACACAGGCTGCCGGTCCTGCTCGAAGTGCTATCTGTCGATCACCGGCATACTCGACCGCACCGGTCAGATCATGAATATCTATCGCACGATCGCGGGCACCAGGGAACTTGCCGCGATGAGCGACACAGGCATCATGAACCTGAACGCGGAGAACTTCCACTCCTACAAGAGCAAGCTGAAGCACGACATTATTGCGGTCTTCGGGCTGAGCTCCTCTCATGAGCTGGTCATTGAATCAAAAGGCAAAAAACCCGACACCTGCTTCGGTATCCGCATCCCGCGGGAACGTATCCGGGTTATCCTGTGAAGCGGCAATGTTGCGAACCTTCAATGGACGAGTTGATTATGTATAGAATTCACTTCGAATCAGGGAGAATACAATGAATGATATCCCATTGAAAACCAAAATAGTTCTGGGTGCCTTGCTCCATGATATAGGCAAATTCAAACAGCGTGCTGCTTTTGAAGAAGACAAGGGCATGACGCATGTTCAAATAGGATATGGATGGTTGAAAGATCACTATGGAGAAGGGATTATTTCTGCTGGAGCCCGTGACCACCATGGCAACGAGCCTGAAACATGGGAATCCAATATCAGCCTCATAATCTATGAAGCCGACAATTGCTCGGCAGCGGAAAGAAAAAAATATGATCCTCGGAATGACACAGGTAAAGAATGGCATCGTCAGATTCAACTTGCCAATGTTTTTTCTCGGGTTCGTGATCCTGCAAGGGGTGATGATGACCCATCTTTCCCACCTATGAGCTATTATCCATTGGCTGTTCTGGGGGAATGGATCGCGCCTCTTACAGAATCCGGGGCTAACAACAAAGATGCGTATCGCCTTCTCTGGGATGGATTTTTACATGAATTCGATATCCTAAAGCAGAAGTCATGTCATTATAATGTCGATGCCATTGCCCTCCTTCTGGAAAAGTATACATCTTTCATCCCTTCCATCACCCTTAAGGTTTATGGCGGAGATGATGCAGCCACTTATCGCAAACATCCTGATATATCCCTTTTCGATCACCTAAAAATAACTGCCGCGACAGCATCTTGTCTCTATGATTATTATGCCGCAAGGTATCCATCAAAATTTAATGAAACCGTGTTGAAGGATGAAATTACCAACTGGGAAATAAGTAGTGGCCCAAACTCCGCGCCCCTGCTTTTGGTCGGCGGCGACATATCCGGAGTGCAGAGCTTCATTTATACAATATCCTCGAAAGGTGCTCTCAAATCTCTCAAAGGTCGATCTTTCTACCTGGAGCTTTTGATTGAACATACGGCGGATATGTTGCTTGAGGGGCTCGATCAAACACGGTGCAACATCATCTTTACCGGCGGGGGTCATTTCTATATCCTGGCGCCCAATACGGAAGCAGCTTTGAAAACCATTGAGCATGTGCGCTCCAGGATCAATGATTACCTGTTCAGATCATTCAATGCGTCTATTCAAATGCACATCAGGTTTGTGCCATTTGCAAAGCACAACTTTGGTGATGCATCCGGTCCTTGGAGAGAGCTCGGCAGGGAAATGGAAAACTCAAAACAGCATAAATGGGAGCACTACTTGGAAGATCTTCTGGCCGAACCGGCCATGCCGGAAGAAAGCTGCCTCACCAGAAATTGCGACATCTGCGGCAGAGAGGACCAGCCGCTTACCGCTCTATCGGATGACAAATCCGAAGTCCTTTCCTGTCAATGGTGCCGGGAGCAGTATCTTCTTGGAGGCAGTCTTCAGGCAGCGGCACGCAAGAAGGGACGTCTAGTGATCTATCGGATGAAAGATCGTCCCTCAAGTGAGAATGACATGCGTATCGATGACTGCTTTTATCACATCGGCGAGTCATACAAAGACGAGGCGGGCAAAGATGCTTCGGCCGTGTTTCATCTGAATGATTGGGACCTGTCGGATTATGTGCACCCGCATAGCAGACCTCTTATGGCGGGAATATATTTTTCAGAGAATTGCAGAGAGCTTGAGGATATGGCGCTTCAAGGGTTCGGCATGAACAGAATAGGCGTTCTAAAAATGGACGTGGACAATCTGGGAACCATATTCTCCCAATCAGTGCCTGAAAACGAGCGCACGCTCTCCCGCATGGCGTCTCTTTCCAGAAACATGAGTCTATTTTTCAAGTACCATATAAATGGCATCCTCGGAATGGACGAAGGGTATCCCTTACCCTTTCTATTGTGTGACAGAAGGAACGTAAAGCGCAACCTGACCATCGTGTATTCAGGAGGTGACGACCTTTTTCTGATCGGCCACTGGCTGGACATCATGGAATCATCTTTCGATATCAATGCCGCCTTGGGAGGATTCACAGCAAACACCTTTATCACTGTTTCAGGCGGCATGGTCCTGGGAGATTCGCATGATCCTGTCTATCATCTGGCGCAGCAGGCGCACGCCGCGGAAAAAGCCGCCAAGGACGGCACAAAACAGTCCATAACGATTTTTAGTTGCGAGCATGTGTTCAAATGGAGCCTCATCACCCTTTTCCAAGAACGCATACAATCCCTCGCCGGTTTTTTTACACTTGGCCGAAACCATCTTGAACTTCCGGAGGGTTCCCTCACCCGGAGCATGCTGTATCGGATGTTGCTATTATTCAGGGACCACAGAAAGAGAAAAGATGCTGGTTGGCATCTTCCACATCTGGCGTATTCATTGGGGCGTTTCAGGCCCGGCAAAGGCTTTGAAAAATCATGGAGCAGCCTGAAAGACTACGTCTTCTCAACCAATGTCGATTGGCATAACCTCGAGATGGCTGTCCTGATAATTTTGATGATGATGAGAAAGGAGAATGGACAATGATAGAAAAGCTGGAACCATTGAACAAGTGTTGTGAAAAATATGGACATGAATTGGCAGATCTTGAGAGTGTGAGTATCGACAGGATAGTCCAGATAGCGGACGAAGTCGGATCCTTTCTGGTAAGAGGGAAATATAAAAAGTTTCATAATTCAGAAGGTTCAATGGGCATAAAGGTCAACCAGATACGCAGATTTCTTGACGCCGTGAGACGAATTGAGGCCAGTTTGAAAAAGGGCAATTTTGAACAAATCAAGGGCTCAGTAATTCTCCTGCGACCCAAGCTTGCTTATGCCGCCGGCAGGGAAGAAAAGATAAAACCGCTTATGAATGTCCTTGATCCGGCCATCAAGTCCGGCGCCGAGTCCCGGGAAAACTTTGAAAAGCTCTTGCGCCTCATCGAAGGCATTATTGCGTATCATAGCTACTATGGTGGAACCAATTAGGGAGGTGAACGTTTATGGATCCAATGAAAAATCGCAAATTGATCGGCAAGATAGAATTGTCAGGCATATTGGAGTGCGTAACCGGACTGCATATTGGAGCATCCAACGACAATATGGAGATCGGGGCCTTAGACTCACCTGTGGTAAGAGACCCCATATCAAACGAACCATATATTCCCGGTTCCTCATTGAAAGGCAAGCTGAGAGCCCTTTTAGAAAAAGCCTATCCGGATCTGTACCCAAACCGTAACGGCGGTCGCGGAATAAACCGTCATGAATGTGATGACTGGGATGCAGGGAAAAGTAGGAATAAAAACCTCATGGATATGGATCTGGATTACCCCGGGGCATTGCAGTGCCCGGTATGCCGGCTGTTTGGGTCGACCGGGCCTAGTGAAAAAAACCGAAACTTCCCTGCGCGACTGAAGGTGCGGGATTTATGTCTTGAGAATGCGTCCGATCTTGAAAATCTTGAATCAGGGCTCTTGTATACCGAGTGGAAATTCGAGAACAGTATTGATCGCATAACATCGGCCGCGAACCCGCGCAACCTCGAGCGGGTGCCAAGGGGGGCAAAATTCAGGTTATCCATGGTTTATGATGTCGAGGATGCCGAGGCCATAACCGCTGATCTTGAAAATCTGAGGCTTGCCGTCAATCTGCTGCACGATGACGCTCTGGGTGGACATGGCTCACGGGGATACGGTCAGGTGAAGCTCGAATTCAACCAGGTTCAGGCCAGAAAACTAGAATATTACCGCGGGGAGGCAGGCCAGACCAAAGAAGTAATGAATCTAGAAGATATGTACGAGTTGGTGGAATTCTTTCGGACCGCCAAAGGATAGATAATGAAAACATATCTCTACAGACTTACCTTCACGGGGCCGGTGCACTTTGGCGCAACCGACGGCATCGGCATGGAAAATTCGCGTGTCACGCTTGCCTCCGATGCCCTCACTTCAGCGCTGGTCAACGCATTGTGCGTGCTCGGCAAAGCCGATGCGGCTATGGAGACTCTATTGAGTGATACTCCAGGCTTTATCCTGAGTTCCCTGTTTCTTTACCAACGCAATGAAGATGGGATTGTCCGGTATGCTTTTCCCAAGCCACTAAGTAGACCGCCTGCGGACAACCAAACTTTGCAGAGGTTGGGAAAAGAGATCAGAAAAATCAACTTTCTTTGCCCGGAAGATATCCATGCATGGCTTGGGGATGATCGTCTCAGCTTGGATAACATAAGGCGAATCAAGATTCGTAGCGAATCATTATTAAAAAGAGCATACAGGGAGGAGCTAAGGCCCAGGGTTGCCCTAGACAGGCAGAGCAACAACAGCAGCATCTGGCGTTGCGGGGTGATTCATTTCGAAAAAGATGCCGGGTTATTCGGACTTGTCCATATACGCGATGATACCTGGAAAAGAATCCTGGAGAATGCATTTATCATGCTTGGTGACTTAGGTTTGGGCGGGGAGCGCACCTATGGATACGGATCATTCGAATTTTCAGGTTTTGAGGCCCCTCCGGCCTCATGGCTCAAAAAAGAGGAGATCAGAAAAAGATACATGCTTTTATCAAGCTATTATCCCAATTCTAAAGAAAAACCACATATAAGGGAAAACTTTGTTGCATGGAATTTTTTTGAATCCCGGGGTTATATAGTGAGCGGCAGAAACACCACTACATTCAAACGCAAAAGATTGCGCATGTTGAGCGAGGGCAGCGTAGTGCATCAACCGGTCAGGGGGATGCTGGCGGATGTTACGCCCGATGACGCGCAAGCACTCGGAATTTCCCATAGAGTTTATCGATCCGGGCTTGTGTTTCTTTTTCCCTGGGAGGAAGCATGAACAAGGTATCCGAAAAAAAGGAGTTGAAATATAAACTGCCTGTAATCCTTGAAGTTATCTCGCCAATCCACATAGGGTCGCGCGAGGGCAGTCTTCGTAATACTGACTTCATATCATATAAAAGCGCAGCCTATGTCATTGACGAGAATAAGTTCTGCGCATTTCTTCAGTCCCATGATCTGATAGATGATTTTATTGACTCAGTGAGCTCGGGATTCAGTTCCATTGCCGAATTCATGAGAGAAAAAGGCATCAATGACCTGAACAAGAACATTCGAAACATCGCATTGTACTCAATACGAGGCGGTGAAGATAAAATGAAGAATTTCAGACCCTTTGTTCGTGATGCTCATGGTCAGGTCTTCATCCCCGGAACGTCCATAAAGGGAACCCTTCGGACAGGTCTTCTGCATGGGATTTTATCCAGCGATTCCGGTTTGAGAGAAGATAAGGAGTCTTGGGTAGAAAATAATCTACGGAAGCTTGAATCGGGTAATAAAGAAAAAGCCAAGAGACAATTTTCATCCAAGATTCTCCAATCTGAGATTATGCAAAATTTTCCGGTTCAAGGCACAACTGAAAAAGACGGTCCAAATCGGGACATCTTGCGGTGTCTGACTGTGCGAGATGCATATCCCATCGGCCAGGTCGAATCCAGGTTGATCAAACTGCAATTTCTCTCAAAGAATGCTTCGGACGAGGTGTATTGGAGCAAACAGAAAAAAAATGGTCGGCCTCTTGAGATTTGGGTGGAGGCGGTCATAGCCGGAAAGTTCATGACCGAACTGATCTGGGATACAACGCTATTCGATTATTTCAAGGCAGAAGATTGGTATATAAAAGATCTCAATGGACTCCTCCGTAATATCTGGAACATGAATAAAAGCATCTTTGATCACGAGAAGAAACATTTCTCAACGAATTCTAGACCCAAAGACGCGGCTGCCCGAACCGCAGCACAAAGTCTTTATACTTGGTATGAAAAACAGCAAGGCTCTTTTCTCAGGATCGGCTTCGGTTCCGGGATGCTGTCTACTACCGTTGATGAAGTGCTCTCTCCTAGCATCAGAACAAAAATCAGAAATATATGCGGCCATAGCAGAGGCAATGACCCTGCTCCAAAAACCAGGCGTGTCTGGGAAAAGGAGCATAATCAATGGGTGCCCATGGGCTGGATGAGATTTTCGCAACTGGAAGACAGCCCAACAATTGCTGTCCACAAAAAAGAGCCTGAACCAGTTGTAGAAGAAACCTGGGGAAAGGCCACGCTTGAATGGAGGGCCCAGGATGCAACCGTGCTTGCACTCTCGGGAAATCGAAAAGCCTTTGGTAACGGCAAGGAACTCATACCGCTATCAATGCATGACCGGCTGATCAAAAAACGCAAGAACGTAACCGCGAAGATCACAGTTGTTCAAAAAGGCAACTCATTTATAATCGTGAAAATCGAACCATATGTGTGAGGTAGGATATGACCCGAACTATCATTTCCACTGTCGGTACATCGCTCATCAAAAATGCCGCCCAGAAAATCGGTGCAGACAAAGCTCGCAACAAAGTCGGGCTTATTCGATATCTGCAGGACGAGCCGCAGGAAAAGGCCAGTGCAGAGACTAACGCGCTCTCTCGTGTGGTGCAGCAGGATGACCGGCTGGTCTTTCTGCACTCTCACACGGTAGACGGCCTTATATGCGCTCAAGCCCTGTGCGCTTATTATCAGAAGGCATCTCATGAATGCGAGGCAATCGAAATACAGAACCTTACCTATACTGAAACCAGCTTCAAGATGCGCGGGCTGCGCTCGCTCGTGGCGGAAATGATCAATAACATAAACAAAGAGCGCGCACTAAAGCGCGAGGTTCTCATCAACGCCACCGGCGGTTTCAAGGCGGAGATCGCCTACGCCACACTGGTGGGCCTGCTTTTCGATGTGCCGGTTTACTACATCCACGAAGCGTTTACGGACATCATCGAAATGCCGCCCACACCCATTTCCTGGGATATGAACCTCCTGGCGGATCACGAGGAGTTTTTTGTCTGGATCAACAAAGACTTGCAAAAAGCCTCCATGGTAGAGAAGAGGCTTGCTGGTCTGCCTGAAAAAATCCGTCTCCTGCTATGCGAGGAGGATGGCTTCTGCATGCTTTCTCCTGCAGGCGAGGTGATGTGGCGGGCATATGGAAAACATCTTGCCGAACTGCCGGAAGGCACGGTCTTTCTTTCCGCTGCGGCACGAAGAACCCTGGCGCAGGCACCAACCAGTACTCAGGAAGTCATGCGCGCCACACTGCACAAGCTTGCTTCTCCCACCTTGCGCCGGGGAGGTTCTTGCCAGACCAGTCCTTCGGGCTGCATGATCTACCCCAGAGGGAATCGGCCGATACGCGTTTTCTATTATGAACTCGATGACAAGGCCCGTGTCTGTGAACTCGCCAGTCACATTGACGGCAGCTATGAGCGCCTGCTGAAAAAAGGCGTAAAAAGAAGTAATTATAAAAATTTTGAACCTTATTATGATGCATAAGGCAAAAAAAAGAGGTTGATGTTCATCATGCATGTGGATCCTCTCTTGCAGCCCGCCCTGATAGTGCGCACGCTCCGGCAGATGGATGAACGACCGGCTCCTGGTGATTCTTTTCCAAGTGAGATCATGAAAAAAAGCCAAGGTGCTCTATGAATAAGGTGTGGATCTCCCAGGGCCAAGGACGATCATGCAACCGAGCAGAGAAAACTGCATGCCCGCAGGCTTCCGAACTACGACGCGGGGCTGTTTCCATTCCCGACAATGCATCGAAAAGTATCTGAAGGCCCTTTTTGCGAGAACACGATGGAAAAATGCGTTATCATCGTCATCGCAGACGCCGGAATCCGGCCTGATATGTAGAGAATCAAGCCCCTGGAGGCCATTTTATGAAAAACATATTGATACTTTCTGTGGGCGGTTCGGCCGAGCCCATCGTGAATGCCATCAAGGATACCAGGCCTCAACCGGATTTTGTTTATTTTCTCTGTTCCACAGGGCCCAATGGCAGTCGCCATGCTATCGATAATCAGGGTGATCCATGCGGCGACACCAGAAAAAGCAAATGCCCTGAGTGCGGTACAGAACATTACATCGGCAATCCCAAGGGAAAGGCCATCGTTGCTCAGGCAAGGCTTGATACCGACCATTATGGGGTTGTCACCGTAGATGATCCCGATGACCTCGACGAATGCATGCAGGTGCTAAAAAAACTGGGCAGAACTATAGCGTCCCGGCACGGACGGGATTGCCGGATCATCGCCAACTACACCGGCGGAACCAAGACCATGTCACTGGCCATGGGCCTGATCGGCATCCTCTCCGAACAATGGGACCTGTCCATAAACCGCGGCCCGCGGATCGATCTGATAAAAGTCAGGGGCGGCGACATGCCTGTGGCGGTAGAAAAATGGCGCATCTATGCTGATATTCAGATAAAAGCTGTTCGGGAGGCCATAAACGATTTCGACTATAACCAAGCTATGCACATGATCGGCACCTTGCTTTCCAGGCCATTGGACAAGGAATTTCGGGACAGTCTCATGTCATGGCATCAGATTTGTCGGGCCTTTGATGCTTGGGACAGATTTGATCATAGGGGAGCGTTGGATCTTCTCGAACCGCATGGTAAAAGCCAGCATAAGAACATTATTCTCTTGAAGAGATTGCTCGGCCTTATAAAGGGTTCCGGCTATGAACAGGTCGGAGACCTCATAAATAATGCCGAGCGCAAAGCGCATCGGAAAAATTATGACGATGCCGTGGCCCGGCTGTATCGTGCCGCGGAACTCTTTGCCCAGATCAGGCTGGAACGTGAATATCAACTGCGATCGGGCGATATGGAGCTTGAAGACCTCAGAAAAGATCTTCAGAAAGAATACGCACCGTTTGTGCGAGATAAAGGCAAAATACTCCTCGGGTTAAAAGATGATTATGAATTGCTCTTCCGTTTAGATGATTTGCTCGGCAAGCTGTATATGGAGCAGAAGCACAGAATCATCTCAACCCTTAAGGCTCGCAACCAGAGCATTCTGGCACATGGCCTTACTCCTCTGGCCGAAAGTGATTACCGTTCAGCGCATGAGGTCCTGGCTGGGTTCATCCTCCAGACTGCGCATGGTGCGGATATCGAGATCGAAGTGCCGCAACTTCCCAGGGAAGGGATTATCGAATAGAAAACAGTGCTTCAAAGCTCTCTGATAACAGAATAGCGCCTTTGCGGAAAAAAACATCCAGGAGGTCTTGCGATCGCCCTGCTGACTCCGCGCCGAGGATACGACGGGGCAACGTTGCAATGTTGGCAAGCCCTGCAAGGATAGCGGTATGGTTGCGAGATGAAGGAAACCTGCGGCAAAGGAGAACTGCATGATCGTCTACATAAGAACCCAGGGAGCAAGGGTTATCAAAGAGGGGAGACACCTTCTTGTGAAAAAGGGCGGCGATACCTATCACACGCTCTTCACCTACAAGCTCAGCCAGATACTTGTCTACGGCAACGTGGAGATCACCCACAGGGCCCTGGCACAGATTCTGCGGCACGGCATCGACGTGGTGTTTCTCACCTTTAGCGGCCGGTATCTGGGGAGGCTGGCATCGCAGGAGCCGCGCAATGTCTACCTGCGCAGGCGACAGTGGCGGCTCCTCGATGACGAAGCCTTCTGTCTGAAGTCGGCAAAGTCCTTTGTCTCTGGAAAGCTGTCGAATATGGCCACCGTGCTCATGCGCATCAAGAGGACAAAGGGCGTACAGACTGCCGGAACCAGGGCCAGTGAGATCATAAACATCCTGAAGATGCTCGACAGGGCTGAGACCGTCGACAGTGTGCGGGGCTATGAAGGAAGGGGCTCAGCTCTCTATTTCAATGCCTTTCCGAAAGGATTCGTGGACGACTGGGGGTTCACCCGACGTATCAGGAGGCCCCCCACTGACCCGGTCAATTCGGTGCTCTCACTGCTCTACACGTTTCTCATGAACCGGGTCTATGCAGCGGTTCGGGTTGCAGGCCTCGATCCCTATCCGGGCTCCCTGCACTCCATCGACTATGGCAGATACTCGCTGGTACTCGACCTCATGGAGGAGTTCCGGCCGATTATCGCAGACACCCTCGCTCTCTCGCTCTTCAATCTGAAGATACTCAAAAAAGACGACTTCGCTGTTGTAAAGCCCGAGGACGATGCGCAGGAAGCGCCAAAGGAGGAGAACATTGAGCACATTCTCAAAGACCCTATAGGCCTCATGTCTGATACCGGCAATACACCCGATGTCATTGATCTCCCGGAGCAGAGGATGACGGAAACGCCTTCACGGGAAGCCTTGACCGCGAAATATCCTGTTAGGCTCACGCCCGCCGCCTTTTCCCGGGTGATTGATGCCTTTGAGAAAAAGCTCACCACGGAATTCTTCTACCCGCCTGCGGACAGGAGACTCACCTATGCCGACGCCCTTATCTACCAGGCT
>Ga0172382_10009846_pt1 | contig 12943 bp, 14 predicted proteins | sample Leawel138RmetaG_FD_122245 | JGI IMG/M metagenome (GOLD analysis project Ga0172382, IMG submission 122245) | Leachate microbial communities from a municipal landfill in Southern Ontario, Canada - Leachate well 138R metaG | ecosystem: Engineered > Solid waste > Landfill > Unclassified | place...
CTAAAAACATACTTTGTACTTGGTCACTTAACACGCCTACTATTATAGAAAATGAGGAGCATTTAACAGCTTCCCTAGACAAAAGAATTAACGCTGCGAGAAGAGTAGCAGACAAGGGAGTGAAGATTGGTTTTCATTTTCACCCAATTGTTGAGTATGAGGATTATTTAAATGAGTATGGCGAGGTTTATTCTCAGCTGATAAAAGAGTTTAAGGCGAACGAGGTTGCACTTGTTAGCTTTGGAACGCTGACATTTATAAAACCTGTTATCAAGCAGTTAAGAGAGCGGGAATTTAGAAGTAAAATAACTCAGATGCCATTTGAAGATGCAAGTGGAAAAAACTCATATCCGCTTGCAACCAAAGTAGAGATGTTCAGACATGCTTATGGAAGTTTTGCCCCTTGGCACAAGGATGTTTTCTTTTATCTATGCATGGAAGAGCATAGCATGTGGAGCCAGACTTTTGGCTACCAATACTCTACAAACAACGACTTTGAGAGAGCGATGCTTGGCTCGTATGCAAAAAAATTAGAGATGGAGTTTTTGATTTGAAATTTTTATCAAAGTATCTGCTGTTTATCTATTTGGCAGCTCTTATCATCTTTGCTATATATGATACTTTTTTAGTAGAGAGGGAGCAACCATCAAATATATCGAATATTCAAGAAACCAAAAAAAAACCTACAAACAAAATGTTATTGGCAAATCAGAACAAAAAAAATTTTAGCACCTTAGTGATACCCGCGATAGACAGAGTTCATGATGAACTTGAAGATCAGTACAATGAAATTTCGCAAAATCTTACAAATATTCTATACAGAGATAAAATTTTAGAGCTAAAAGAGGCATATTCGGCAGAGAGTGACGAGGAGCTGCTAATGGCTCTGAAACCTCACCCAAAAAGCATAGCTATTGCTCAGGCTGCTATGGAGAGTGCCTGGGCAAAATCTAGGTTTTTCAAAGAGGCAAACAATCTATACGGCATCTGGTCTGTAAACAAAAATAAGCCACGAATATCAGCATCAAAACAAAGAGGCGAAAGAGTAGTTTGGCTTAAAAGATACCCAAGTATTGAAGACTCCATTAGAGACTACTACAAAACACTTGCCCGCTCCAAAGCCTACAAAGACTTTAGAGAGCTTAAGATGCAGACTGATAATCCGTATCTGCTAGTAGAGAAACTAGAGAACTACTCTGAAATCGGCGATAAATATGCTGATGATTTAACTAAAATAATCAGATACAATAAACTCTACCTATACGACAAATAACCCTTTATATCAAACCAAGAAGTGCAATAAGAAGCACCGGCGGCGTTATGATGAGTCCGACTTTCATATACTCGCCCCACCCTATTTTCACTCCCTTCTTAGCTAACACATGCAGCCATAAAAGAGTAGCCAAGGAACCGATAGGAGTCATTTTTGGACCAAGATTTGAACCTAAAATGTTTGCATAAACAAGCGCCTCATTTCCAACGTAACCAACTTGATCAATAGCTATATCCATAATCATAATTGTCGGCATGTTGTTCATAACAGAGCTTACAATTGCCGAGAGAAATCCGGTTCCGATAATAGCAATAGCATCTCCATGCATATTTAACTCCCTAATCCAAGAAGCGATAACATCCGTCAAACCCTCATTTTTCAGGCCATAAACTACAACATACAGACCGATGCTAAACCATACAACCTGCCAAGGTGCGGCTTTTATAGTCGCCATAGGTTTTAGTGCTTTGTAATAATTTGCAATTACCAAAAGAACCAGAGCGCCTCCGAGTGCAAAAAGAGAGACAGGGAGATTGTAGTAATCGCCCATGAAGTAGCCTGCCATTAAAAATGTGAGAAAAAACCAGCTAAACATAAACATAATCCTGTTTTTTATCACAGATGAAGCTTCTGGAAGTTTTGATACATCAATCGTAAAAGGGATATCTTTACGAAAATAGATCCACAAAACCGCAATGGAAGCGATGATGCTAAGCAAATTCGGTAAAAACATATTTTTTGCATACTCGACAAAACCAATATCAAAATAACCGGCTGTAACTATATTAGTAAGGTTTGAGATAACAAGCGGGTTTGATGCACTATCGCCGATAAAACCGCCTGCCATTAAAAAAGCAAATATCGCCAACGGCTTCATCTTAAGATACTTCATCTTAGCAAGGAGTATCGGCGTTAAAATAAGCGCCGCACCGTCATTTGCAAAAAATGCGGCAACAATTGCACCCAAAAGCAGTATATATACAAACATCTTATGTCCGTTCCCGCCACTAAGTTTTGCCATCTTTATGGCTGCATACTCAAAAAAACCAATCTCATCCAAAATCATAGAAAGAAGAATTATCCCGATAAAAGCCAGCGTTGCATCCCAGACAATTTCTATTACACTTATCACATCTGCAAAGCTTACAACCCCAACTACAAGTGCAACAATCGCTCCCATGATTGCAGAAGAGCCGATTTGAAGACCTTTTGGTTGCCAGATTATAAAGAACAAAGTAACCAAAAAAACGGACATTGCCAACGCCATGCGTAACTCCTCTTATCTTAAAAGATAAAACTATAGCAGAATTAAATTCAAATATCAATATATCTTGATTTATATATAAAGCTTCAAGTGCTTGATAGCACAACTGTGACAAGCTTCATTATCCATTACTATTTCCTTATTAAAGCGGTGCTTTTTCTGCTTTATCGCTACTCTTATCTTTATCAAATATATAAGCAAACATTGGTACATAGATTAGTGTAAGAAGTGTTCCAACTATAACTCCACCGATTGCAACATCTGCTAAAGGGCTAAGCCTCTCTAGCCCAACGGCTTGCTCTAAGGCTATAGGTATCATTCCTGCGGATGTAGCAAAAGCAGTCATCATAACAGGACGAAAACGAACTTTTACTGCTTCTATTGCACTCTCAAAAGCACCCTCTCCACTCTCACGATTGTTTTGATAAAAGTCAATTAGAAGAACTGCATTTTTTATTATGATTCCAAAGAGTAGAAGAATACCTAGCAAACTTGGCATACAACTAGGTTTCTCAAAAATCAACATTCCCCAAGCTGCACCGATTAATGACAAAGGTAAAACTAATATCATAATCAATGCCATCCTAACAGAACGATATATCGCAATAAGAACCATAGTTAAAATTATAACTCCAAGCCCAATGGCTTTTATCATACGCTTGAAACTATCGTTCAATTGAGCTATATCTCCTGTTTGCTCAACTATAACATCGTTTAGTTTTACACTCTTTAATGCTTCTATTGTGTCATCTGTCAAGTGGGTAACAGGACGTTTTGAACGATAACCATTTACATCTAAAGAGTAGAGCATCTTATCTCTTTCTATCTTTGCAAAGGTAAGATGACGATTGAGTGAGGCAATGTGTGAAAGTGGTATTTCGCCCATCGGTGTTGCGATTGGAAGAAGTCTTAAAGTCTCAATATTTTGAGAAAATTTCCCCTTTAAGTAGAGCCTTACAAATTGGGTATTCATAGATTCTAAATTTGCATTGAGTCCGATTATTTCACCTTTTATTGGAAGTTGCATAGCAATTTGATATGGCGTAATTCCATAACTTAGTGCCTTATTTTCATCTATGCTTAACTCAACTTCCATAAAGTCTTTATCCCAACTTGTACTTACAGAGGTAAGTCCTGCAACATCGCTAAGAGCCTGCTTGACCAAATACGATTTATCACTTAGTCCCTCTACAACCGCGGAGGATAGCCTCACATCCACAGTTGCTTTTATGCTTGAGAGTGCAGTTGCTCCAAAGTCAAAAACATCATTTCTCTTAACTCCCTCAACATGAGAAATTTTCTCACGAATAATATCTTCAAGCTCCCAGATTGTCTCTTCTCTATCAAATCTATTGATGCAGTTAATGGTAAGAGTAGCTTCAGCAGGTAAATTTCCACTTCCTAGAGATAAAACACCGGGTTCTGTACCAAAGGCAACTGAACTCATTTTTACCCATTTTTGCTCATGTAACCACTTTAAAATCGGTTTGATTTTTTCCTCTGCACTCTCAACAGTTTCATTGGCACTAAAAGCAACTTGAGCTTTTATAATACCAGTATCCATAGGCGGCATAGCATCTTTACCGATAGTAGGCATAATATTTTTCAAACTAATACCAAGAAGCAAGATAACGCCAACTGTAAGTAAGATGCGGCGAAAAATTCTAAACTTTCCGTTAGAAAATTTTATGATCCCAACATAAGGTGTCACTAATCTTCCAATGGTGTTGTTATAAAAACTATCAAACATTTTTTCTACTTTTGTTTTACCGGTTCCATTTTTATATAACCAAGCAGAGAGTAGTGGTATAAATGTTATAGATAAAAACCAACTAACAAACAAAGCGATGATAAGAGTCTCGATTAACGGTCTAAAAATCTTTTGTGGAAATCCACCAATAAACATAAGTGGAAAAAGAATAGCGGCTGTAGCAATAGTTCCTGCAAAAACAGGGCTTAAAACCTCTTTTGTTCCTTCTTTAATGGCATCTTGTAAGCTTGCATGTTTCTCATTTAGATGTCTCTCTATATTTTCTAAAACAACAACAGCATCATCTACGAGCATCCCAAGTGCTAAAATAATAGCCGTATAGATTACTATGTTTAACTCTCCGCCAGTTAACCAAACGATGGCAATAGTAGAGAAAAAAACCATAGGAATAGAGAGCCCTGCTGCGATAATCGCTCTAAAATTACCCAAGAAAATCATAATAATCAAAAGAGTAAAGATAATAGCATCTCTTAGAGCATCAAGCATATTGGAGTTTGCTTGCTCTATCAAATCTCTTTGCGTATCACTTATCTCAAAGTTGATGTTAGGATACTCGTCTTGAAGTTTTTGCATCTGGGCACGAGCCGCATTACTAACGTCAAGAACACTTCCTCCGGGTGCACGCTGGATGGCAAGAGCAATAGCCCCTTGTCCATTTCCCAAATATCCGCTTGTTCGTTTCTGGTAGCTCCACTTAATGTCTGCTACATCTCCTAAACGTACATTTGGCATTACAGGGAGTTGTTTAAGTCGCTCCACATTGTCTTTTTCGCCGTAATATGTAACCGTGAAAAAATCATTCTCACCCTTGATGAACCCAATAGGTATGTCACGATTAAGCACTCTTATGGCTTTGGCTATCTCCTCAAAATTGACACTATAACGCTTTGCTTTAAAGGGATCTATCTCGATATTTATCGCGCTCTCAAATCCACCAAACACTTCAACATTTCCTATCTCTGTGTTACTTAAGAGCTGTGGTTTTATAAAACTATCCGCTATTTTTCTAATATCAGCCAAATTAACACTGCTATTTTTTGGAGTAAGTGAGATAATATCAACAGGAAGCGTAAAGTCTCCTGCCGTATAAACAGCCGGATTAAGTCCTGCTGGTATTTTAGCTCGTGCAATGCTTAGTGCGTTTGCTACATCAACCGCTGCCGCGTTTAAACCCTTTTCATACTCAAATTCAGCTTTTACGATAGAGAAGTTTGCAACATTTATACTGCTGACATCCGTAACAAGTCCTAAACGTGCTATCTCTTGTTCTAAGGGTTTAGAAACAGTTGATGCTGCGACTTGAGCAGTAGCTCCGGGGATGGCTGTAATAACTATAACTTGAGGTGGATTTGCATCTGGAAATAAGTTTTTTGGAAGAACTATTAAAGCAATAATCCCCATTATAAAAAATGTGGCGATTATAGAGTAAAGAAGATAAGATCTTTTGTAAAAATACTCAAACATTTTTTTACTCCCTTACCTCTAGGGCATAACCGCTTGAGAGTTTAAGTAAAATATCTGGTTTTGCTACAACGATTTTCTCTCCGCTGAAGCTCTCCGATACAACAACACCTTGCTCTGCGCTCTCTAAGATATGCACCTCTTTTGGCTCTGCTTTGTTAGCATCTACTACAAGAACATAACTTTTACCCTCACGGTTAAGAAGCGCATCAAATGGCAGAAGAAAACCTTTGTTATTATAAATAATCACATCTACCTCAGCTCTGTCGCCACTTGTAAGCGTAGAGTCTCCCGTATATACTTTATACTCTGCCAAACCATGAAAGGTGCTACCAAGAGCAATAACAGGAAAATCCTCTCCATTAAACGAGACTTCCTTTATATTTATATTTGTAGGAATTCTAAGCATCAAATAAAAACCATTTTTAGAGCTGATTTTAGCAAGTGGACTCCCCGGCATACTCATAGCCCCATCACTTCCCATACTTTTAGCTATCACTCCATCAACCGGGGAAGTGATTAGTGCGTAAGAGAGGTTGTTTTTTGATTCTATCTCTTGCTGTTTAAGACCTGCTAATTTTGCCTCAGTTGCAGCTATCATAGTCGCCTCTTTTTGAGACTCTTCTATAGATGCCCCTTGCACGTTAAGGAGTTCTAGTGTTCTTTTGTGTGTCGCTCTTAAGTTCTTTAGTGCAATATTTTCAGAAGTTATCTGGTTTTGAATACTTTTAAGAGTGCTCTGTATGCTAGTTGTATCAAGTCTTGCTATTATCTCGCCTTTTTTAACTGGCGTGCCACTGTTTTTTATACTAATAATTCTCGCTGAAATTCTTGAAGAGAGTAAAACATCTTTGTCATTATCTACATCCGCAAGATATGGAAGTGAGAGTTTCGCATCAACCAATGAAGGTAACATAGTTCTTACTACAATAGGGTAAATCTTTGCTTTAGCAAGTGCCGCATCAGCTGCTCTGGCTGTTTGGATTTTTTTTGCTCCAGTCACGCCAAGAGCCACGACTACGATTAGGGCTAAACCTATTTTTAGATATTTTTTCATTTTAGCATCTCCTCAATATTATTAGCATATATAACTGCTAGCTGCATTTTTGTTTGTATTACCTCAGCATCTGCTTTATAAAGCTGGGCTTCTGCTGAAATAACATCATCTTCGTATCTTAAATACTCTTCAGTTGAGAGCCTGCCATTTTTAAAGTTGAGTTTTGCAAGCTCAAGTAGTTGTTTTTTATCGTCTATACTTTGAGTGTAGAGTTTCACAGAGTTATATAAAAGCGGTAACGACTCCTCTAGCATCTGCGCTTTTGACTCTAGTTCATCTGTCATTTTTGCGAGTTCTACTTCAGAAGATTTTACTTCTATTTTTGCTAAAGATATCTCACTATAATTTTCCATTTGAAGTAGTGGTATATTTAAAATCACACCTATATTTCCATACTCTTCATTTAAGCTTTTATCATTGTTATATGCAGTTCCTTGTGAAAAAACATAGGTTCCTTGTGCAAAAAACGCAGGGTATAGTTTCTCCTTCTCGGCTTTTACACTTAACTTATCAGCAGCAATTCTTACCCTTAAAGGCTCTAGAGATGCTAAGCCTCTACTACTATCTAGATTTTCATTAACACTCATAGTAACTGGTGCTTCAAGTTTTATACCAGTAAGAGAGTATATGATGCTTATGAGTTTTCTCTTTTGTATTTCGATACTATTTTTAGTAATATTAATTTGATTGAGACTATCATTTATTTTATAAAGTTCTGATGCTCCAACTCTTCCATTTTCTACTTTTATTTGCAAAGTTTTTTTCGTCTCTAGCAGTGACTTCTCTTTTATATCTAAAGATTTTTGAAGTGCCACTAAGTAGATGTAATTTGCGTTATTACCTACAATAAGCGCTTCATTTTCAAGAAGATTTATATACTTTTTTGCTTTTGCACTCTTTTGCATTATTTTAGCCTTCTCAACCAGAGTAAAGATAGATTTCATAAAAATAGGCATAGTAAACGCAGCTCCTTCACGAGTTATATTTTGGCTAAAAGGTTGCGCGGTAGCAGGGTTTTTTATCGTGTTTGGAGGAACGGGTAATAGGTTTGTGGGCGAAGAGTAGTGATCGTAACTCGCAAAAAGATTTATTTTAGGGTAGAGTTTTGCATCTGCTAAATCTTCATAAATCTCTGCTTTTTTTACTACCATCTCATCAGACTTTGTTTGCGAATGTCTCTTAAGCGCATCAAAGAGTTCTGGTATTGTGTATGCACTTAGCATCAAAGGCAAAGAGAGCATTATTAATGTTTTTTTTAACATAGTAATCCTTTTATGATTTTTTTAGAGAGTGATTCAACTATATTTTCAAACTCAACTTCAGGTAGTTTGCTCTTATCTTCTAAAACAGAAAATATCCTCTCTCTAAGAGGTTTTGTAGTGTTGTAAGAGGTAAGAGTAGAGACAATCATCATCTGAATTATAAAAGGATTCTCTTTTTCAAAGACTTTTTCCTCTGCACCTTGTTCTAAAATGAGTATCAATCTTGAGAGAGTACGAGAGATTATCGTTGTACATTTATCGGGAAGTGTTGCAGCTCCGCTTGCTATCTCTCTTGCAAAGATGGAGCTAAAAGTTGGGTTTGAGATAAGAAAGGAGCCAAAAGTTTCTATATAGTTATGAAGTCTCTCTTTAGCATCACCCTTTAGTGTGTTTTTTTCAATAGTTTGAACAAGCTTTAAAAATTCAGAGTAAACAACAGCTTCATAAAGTGCTGCTTTGTCTTTAAAGTGGTAATAAATTGCAGGTTTGGTAATATTGCACTCTTTAGCAATTACATCCAAATTTGTATTTTCATAACCAAACTTAGAAAAATTTTCTATAGCAGTTATTAAAATCAACTCTTTTTTTGATTTTTTAGCCATTAAAAACTCTCAAATGTATCAAACGCTGTTTTTACATAATATAGGCTTTGTGGTAAAGCTTCTGTCTTCTCTATCATCAAACTTTTTACTTCTTTTGGTCTTGAGAGCTGCATAATTTTCTCTTTTAGTATTAATATTTAAACTTACTTTCTAGTAAGTAAGTTTAATACTTTTATACTTTCTTATAACTTAAAATAACGCTGCACATAATAGAAGAAAAATCTCTATTTGATGCCGCGTGAAAAGTTAAAGCATCAGGGCGGTTATTCTCACAAAAAAGCAACATCAGAATTCATAAGGAACCTATGGCAAAATTAAATCTAAACATCAACATATCTTGATTTAATAATATTATTTTGCTACAATTTTGCAATTTTAACAAAGGAGACCGATATGGATATCTTTTTAAAAAGTGTCTCGGCACTTAATGATGAAACAAGAGTTCTGATACTGCGCTTTCTTGATGAGCATGGACAGATATGCGTTTGCGATTTGCAAAACTCTTTAAATATGATTCAGTCCCGTCTCTCACGCCACCTTAAAATCTTAAAAGAAGCTGGGTTTTTGCGTGTACAGAGACAAGGTACATGGGCATACTACTCTATAAGAAGCCCGCTTGATCGCTTTAGAGCTGAAGCCCTTAGTGAGATAAAACATCTTGATATAGAAATTCCAAAATTAAAAAAATCCTCACAAGCAGGAGAGTGTAAATTATGAGTAAAAAGAGTGTCCTGATTTTATGCACGGGAAATAGCTGCCGCTCTATTATGGCAGAGGCACTTTTAAACGCAAAGCTCGGCGATTGTTTAAAAGCACAAAGTTCAGGAGTTAAAGCAAGCAGGAAAGTAAATCCAAATGCTAAAACACTTTTAGACTCTCTAGGTTACTGGAGAGAGGAGTATCACTCTAAAGTTATTGAGAGTGTTATGGATACCCAGTTTGATTTGATAGTTACAGTTTGCGATCATGCAAAAGAGACCTGCCCTATGTTTCCAAAAGCCGTTAAAACTATACACGTAGGGCTTGATGATCCAAGCGGCAAGCCTAAAGAGGAGTACGAAAAAACCCTTCTTCTTATAGAAAAAGAGCTTCTGCCTCTTGTAAAAAAAGAGTTGTGTCATGTTTGATTGGTTGCATAATCTAGTTGCTTGGCTTGTTTTTGATATTTTTGGATTAGCATCAAGCAGCCACCTTGGCGAAGCGGTTCACTTTTTCATCTACGATACTATAAAAATCTTTATTTTAATTATGGTTATTATCTATCTTGTAACCATCATGAGAAGCTATTTTCCAGTTGAGAAAGCAAGAGAGTATATAAGCAAAAAGCACAAACTCACGGCACATATTCTAGCAGCTGTTTTTGGTGTTATGACTCCGTTTTGTTCATGTAGCGCGATTCCCCTGTTTTTGGGGTTTTTGCAAGCAAGAATCCCACTTGGCGTGACATTTAGCTACCTTATCTCAGCGCCTTTAAGTGATGCCGTAGTCATTGCGATGCTTATCTCTTTGTTTGGTTTTAAAATCGCACTGCTTTATGTCGGTGTAGGTCTCTTAGTAGCAGTGGTTGCAGGAATCATTATCGGCTCTATGAACCTAGAAAAAGAGATTCTTATAGAGATAAAACCGGTAGAGACTCCCTCTTTTGCGCAAAACAAGCCACCCTTTAGCAGCAGACTTAAAGAGGCATCAGATTACACTTTGGATATATTTAAAAAGATATATCTTTATGTTGTCGTGGGCGTGGGGATTGGGGCATTTATACACGGCTATGTTCCAACTGACTTTATAAGTAAATATGCAGGAGGCGATGCCTGGTATGCACCGATTATAGGCGTTGTCATGGGCATCCCGATGTATAGCAGTGCTGCGGGAATTTTACCTCTTGTTGAAGCGTTAACTCAAAAAGGGATGCTTCTTGGAACTGCACTTAGCTTTATGATGGCGGTTGTAGCACTAAGCCTTCCTGAGGCAATGATACTAAAAAGAGTCTTATCTATGAAGTTAATAGCAATTTTTTTTGGCGTAGTCGGTTTTGGGATACTATTAGTCGGGTATCTATTTAATATTATTTTATAAAAGGAAAGAGCATGAAAATTGAGATTTTAGGGACAGGTTGTGCAAAGTGCAAAACACTTGAAGCGGTGGTAAAAAAGGCTGTTGCAAAGAGCGGAAGGTTTGTACAGATAGAAAAAGTGGATGACATAATGAAAATTATGGAGTATCAGGTTGTAAGTACCCCTGGGCTTGTAATAGATAAAAAAGTAGTAAGTACGGGAAAGGTTCTTAGCGTAGATGAAGTTCTCTCGTTTATAGATAAAATAAGTTAACATCTAAAGCTTAACCATTTGTATATCTCAATACAGATATAATTCTGAACAATTATAAGGAAATATTTTGCAACAAAATCAACATTTAGAACTCGGACGCATAAACTGCCTAAGAGTTGAAAGACACACACCTCATGGCATATTTCTGAGTGCCCTTGATGAAAAAGATGTGCTTCTGCCACAAGCTTATGTAACAGACGAGATGCAAGAGGGTACGCTATTAGAGCTATTTTTATATACGGATTCTGAAGATAGACTTATCGCTACGACTCTTAAACCAAAAGCTATGCTTGATGAGTTTGCCCTTTTTGAGGTGGTAGATGTCGCACCTTTTGGATCATTTGTTGGTTGGGGGCTTGCAAAGGATCTTTTTGTTCCAAATATGTTTCAAAAAGAGAAGTTTAAAATCGGCGAGAAAAGATTTCTAAAGGTTGTCTATGACGAAAAGACACACCGACTTGTTGGAACCGAAAAACTAGGCAGCTTTTTTGATAAAAAGCCAAAGGGGCTTGCCCCACACAAAGAGGTTGATATTCTCATCATCGCAAAAACTCCGCTTGGTTTTAAGTGCATTGTCGAGGAGAAATATGAGGGGCTTATCTATCACAACGAAATATTTCAAAAGATAGAGATTGGAAGTAAAAAAAGAGCGTATGTAAAAACCGTAAGAAAAGATGGCTGTATTGATTTAACTCTTCAAGCTCTCGGAGCTAAACAAAAAGATGCATCTTGTCAAAAAGTAATGTCGCTTATCAAAGAGAGCGGCGGTTCTATGCCTTACAACTATAAAAGCGACCCAGAGTTAGTGCAAAATGTTTTCGGCTTAAGCAAAAAAGCGTACAAGCGCGCTCTCACAACTCTTCAAGAAAGTGGAGATATTGAGATTAAAGAGAGCGGAATATATCTCAAGAGCTCACATGGCAAAAAAGAGAAATAGTATAGAACTGCTTGAGGCAAATATAACCTATACCCTAGAGAGAAACTTATACAAAATTATATGTTTTTTTCCTCTTAAGATGAGCGTTGATGTAATGGTTTACGAAGATGGAGCAAAAGCGAAAATAAAAAATATTCCCTTTGCGCATCTACCAAAACAGATAAAAAAAATTATAAAACCAAACTAGAAAATGTGGCTTCATTATTGTCTCTTTTTGGATAACATATTCTATTAAAAACGGAGAAAATACTATGCCTAATATGAAAAAATGCAGCTCACTTGAAGAGGTAAGAGCAGAGATAGATAAGATAGATGATAAAATTGTAGAACTTATCTCCAAAAGAAGTCATCTTGTGCGTCAAGCTGCTCCATTTAAAAATAGCATCGAAGAGGTTAAAGCCGAAGATAGAATTGATTTTATCCTACAAAAAGTTCGACACTCTGCGATTCAAGCAGGTGTATCTCCAAATATGATCTCTGATCTTTTTAAAATTATGATAAATGAGATGGTTGAGACAGAGATATCAGAGTTTAGAAACAAACAGACGTTTTAAGACTCTTTACTTATACGCCTATGTGCTTTTATAGCACCCTCTGAAAAGTTAGTTCTTAAAAACAGAAACTCGTCAACTTTTCAGAATAAAAACTTATACTACTCGGCTAAGCTCTTTAACACTCTCTTTTATTACCTTTATACACTCATTGCTTCTTTTTGAAAGCTCATCAATCTTTGCAATATTTCCAATAATCTCTTCTGTTGTTTTAGCGTTTTGAGTATAGCTCTCTACTGTAGTCTCTGCTAAAGTAACTCCCTTGTCAATTGCATGACTGATGCTTTGCATACGTTTTGAGGTGTCAGTTGAGAGTTCTGCCAGCGACTCAATTGTTTGACTGCTCATATTCATCTGCTGGCTTGTCTCGTTTATGGATTGGCTTACTATATTAATAGTTGCATTTATCTCAGTAAGACTTTTTTGTGTTCTCTCTGC
>Ga0172382_10009847_pt1 | contig 12942 bp, 8 predicted proteins | sample Leawel138RmetaG_FD_122245 | JGI IMG/M metagenome (GOLD analysis project Ga0172382, IMG submission 122245) | Leachate microbial communities from a municipal landfill in Southern Ontario, Canada - Leachate well 138R metaG | ecosystem: Engineered > Solid waste > Landfill > Unclassified | place...
GAGGGTGCCGGACCTTTCGGTGATCTCGGCCATGGCGCTGTCCATGCCGAGGGCCGGGCGATAGGGGCGGAAAGACGACATGGCCTCGACCACGTCGGCGACGCCGATGATGCGCGCCTCCAGCCGGATGGCCTCGCCGGCGAGTCCGCGCGGGTAGCCGGAGCCGTTCATGCGCTCGTGGTGCTGGGCCACCATGTCGATGATGGGCCAGGGGAACTTCACGCCCTTGAGGATTTCCTGACCGGCCTCGGCGTGGGCCTTGATGAGCTCGAATTCCATTGCAGCAAGTGCGCCCGGTTTACTGAGGATCTCGGCCGGCACGGAGATCTTGCCGATATCGTGGATGAGGCTGCCGAAATGCACGCCCTCGATCTGCTGCGGCGACAATCCCATGTGCGTGGCGATGGCCACCGCCAGGCGCGCGACCCGCTGCTGATGTCCGGCCGTGTAGGGATCGCGTTTCTCGATGGTGGCGGCGACGGCTTGCACCGTGGCCTCCATGGTCTCGCGCAGGCGCTGCAGGTGGTGTTCGCGCTCGAGCTCGAGCGCGGCGTGCGCCGCTCGGGTGCGTAGCGTGACGATGCCGAACGCGACGTCATTGACCAGCTCATCGAGCAACCGCATCTCGTCCGGATCGAAGCCGTACGCCTGGTCTCCATAGAGCGCCAGCAAACCGAGCACCTGGCCCTTGTGCTTGAGCGGAAAGACGGCGTTGGAGGCATAGCCGCGTTCGAGCGCGGCGGTGCGCCAGGGATGAAAGCGCGGATCGTGGAGCACGTCTTGGAACACCTGCGGCTCACCACTGCGCACGGCCATGCCGCCCGGCCCACGGCCCGTGGGGCTGTCGTCCCAGGTGACGGTGACGTGATCCAGATAATCGATCCCGTTACCTGCGCGCGCGACGGGACGGATGTGTTTTTGCGCATCGTGTTCGACAAAGCCGATCCACGCGAGGCGATAGCCGCCCACCTGCACAAGGATGTCGCACACGCCTTGCAACAACTCCATTTCGCTCGTCGCGCGTACCAGGATCTCATTGCCGTGGCTGAGAGTCTTGAGGGCGCGGTTGGTCTTGCGGAGGGCAAGTTCGTAGCTCTTGCGATCGGTGATGTCCACACCCTGAGCCACGGTGGCAAGCAGTTCCACACCATCCTCCGCGTACAGGTTCGAGGAATTCCACAGCACCGTCTTGCGATCGCCGCTGCGGGTGCAGATGGGCAACTCGGCCGATTCGAGGCGCCCGCCATGGCGGGTGTGGCCGATGCGCTCCGTGAGCGCCGTGCGTTCCGCCTCTGGGAACAGCATGGCGAGCGGCTGGCCGATGACTTCGTCGCTGCGGTAACCCGTCAACTGCTCGATGCCCTGGTTGAAGCGGGTGATCGTCAGCTGCGAATCCCAGACGATGATCGGGGAGGCGGAATACTTGAACAGCGTTTCCAGGTAATCGCGCGTCTCCCGCAGCGCCTTGCGCAGGCTGATGTCCACCAGCGTGCAGCGGATCTGCTGCACGAAGCCGCGCTCGTCGCGCGTGGCGCTGACGGAGTGGAGCACCGGCAGGCGTGCGCCGTCGGGGCGGCGCAGGTGCAGCTCCACCGGCGCGACCGCCTCGTGTGCGTTGAGGTCCCTGATCTGATCGGCCAGCAGGGCCTTGCCCGTGGTGGTGAGCAGGTCGGTGATGATGAGCCGGCCGATCACCTCGTCGCGCGGACGGGCGAGCATGCGCAGGGCCGTGTCGTTGGCTTCGACGACCAGGCCGTCCGGGGCCAGGGTCTGATAGCCGCAGGGCGCGGTGTCGTAGAGCGAGGCGAGCCGGTTGCGCGAGGCGGTGAGTTCACGCTCGGATAGAAACCGCGTCACGGCCGCTGCGTAGATGTCCGCAAAGGCGCTTACGATGCGCAGGTCATGGCCCGTGTAGTCGCTGTCCTTGTTGGCCAAGGCGATCATCCCCATGACGCGCGACTGCGAGAAACACGGCACCCCCATGAACCTGCGGATGGGCAGATGGCCGGGCGGCGTGCCCACGCTGGCCGGGTGCGCAGGCGGATCGTTGGCGATGAGCGGCGCCTTCTGATCCAGCACCCAGCCGCCCAGCCCGCCCGCCTTCTCGAACACCACGGTTTTGCCCGCCACCTTGCACTGGGCAAAGATGTCACGGGTCATGGTCGGGCAATTGAGGTAGCCGGTGGCCGGGTCCATGTAGCCCACGAAGCCGAGGTCGCTGCCCGTGAAGTCGCGGCACTGTTCCAGGATGGCCGCGGAGAGCGTCTCGATATCATCGGTGTTCAGGCAGCGCCGGAAGGCTTCGAACAAGCCGGCGGGGAGCGCAGTGAGTTCGGCGGGACTGGCCAGTACGAAGGGCTTGCTGCTCGCCAGGCGTTCCAGGCTCGTGCCCAGGGCGGACGCCATGTGTTCGATCAGCACCAGGGTGTCGGTGTCGAAGGTCTTGCCGGGCGCAGATACCGCGAGCAGCAGGCCCTGTGCGCCCTTGTGGCGCATACGGATGGGCAGGTAGGCGGCACCGGTGACGCCGTGATGGGCCTCGAGCGCGGTGGGGGAGTAGTCCGACGCCGCATAGTCCGGCACGACCAGCATTTGGTCGTGCGCGAACGCCTCGAACGCGGCGGTGCGCCCAGGGGCGCTCGCGGCGAGGACCTTGTTGCTCGCACCTTCGAAGCCCAGGCTGAGGCGCACCACCAATTTGCCTTGCAGGGCCGCATCGGCCATGCAGATCGCACCCTTCACGGCGCCGAGTTTGTGCGCCGCCTGCAAGGTGAGGTGGAAAGCGTCGACCTGTTTGGCGCAGACGGCCAGGGTTTGGTTGAAATCCCGCCACAGCGTCGTCGCGTCGGTGCTGATTTTTGATCGGGTCTGCCCGGCCGCCATGCCCTTCTCCGCTAAGCCTCTGCTTTGAACACCCGCTGCATGGGGAGGTTCCGTTACCGGTTGTGTCGCGCCGCGGCAAGCAACTCGGGACAGGACGGGCGTCGCGACAAGACATCCGTCATTCCGGCGAAAGCCGGAATTCATTCCCACCGCACGGCTTTCGCCGGCTGACGGAGCAGAACGACATTCGTGAGAGGCTGGCGAACAGCATCGCGCGCTGCCCGTCACAGTTTCGCGAACCGGGCCGCAAGATTGCGCAATGGGTCCTCGCGGTGTTCGCTTCTCCAGGCAAAAAAAACGGGCGTCACTGACGCCCGTTTTCTCGGTGCCGGGATGTAACGCGTCACTTCACCGCGTACAGGTGCCCGTCCATGCTGCCGAAGTACACGAACTTGCCATCGACCACCGGTGCGGCCGCTACGGCGCCGTCGGTGCGGAAGTTCCAGCGTGCCGTGCCGTCGCGCAGGTTCAGCGCGTACACGTGGCGGTCGTAGCTGCCCACGTAGACCAGGCCGTCCGCCACCGCCGGGCCGGCGGCGACCCAATCGCGGGTGCGGAACTTCCAGCGCTGCGCGCCCGAAGCCAAGTCCGCCGCGTACACATAACCGTCGTTGCTACCGAAGATCAGCAGGTTGTCCACCACTGCGGGCGCGCTCTGCATGGGGCCGTTGAACTGGCGCCGCCATACGGTCTGGCCGGTCTGCATGTCGACGGCATACAGCGTGTGATCGCGGCTGCCCGCCAGCGCGACCGTATCGGTCAGGACCGGCGCGGCCTGCACCGCGTTGCGGGTGCGGAAGCGCCAGCGCTCCTGGCCGTCATCGGTGCGTAGCGCATACAGGTAGCCGTCGTCGGCGCCGAACACGACCTGATCGGCGTGCACCGCGGGTGAGGCGTAGATGGCGCCGCCCACGCGCACGCGCCAGAGTGCGCGGCCGGTGGCCGTGTCCACGGTGTGCAGGTGTCCGTCGGTGGCGCCCACATAGAGACGCCCGTTCACCAACACCGGCGCGGTGGTGAGCGCCGCGCCTGCCGTGTAGTCCCACACGGGTTGCCCGGTGCGCACGTCGAGGGCATAGAGGTGGCCGTCCTGGCTGCTGACGTAGGCGTGGGACTCGGTGACCACGGGCGCGCCGCCCACTGCGCTACCGGTCTTGAAGCGCCAGCGCTCGCGGCCGTCTTCGACCGCGACGGCGAACACGTAGCCTTCCTGATTGCCTATATAGGCCACGCCGTTGAACACCGTGGGCGAGGTGTTGATCGGGCTGCCGGTGGCGAATTTCCAGTGCACCGCCTGGAGCTGCGGCACGCCGGCGGCGTCGTACACACCCGCGTGCGACGGGCCGCCGCGGTACATGCCCACCTTGGGCGCGCCGCACCCGGCGAGCAGCGCCGCAAGGGCCAGGATCAGAATGGATGTCGTTGTTTTCATTGGTCCCCCCACTGAATTCCGCGCATTGTAACAACATCCGGCCGGGGAACGCGTGAGCCCACGGGAAAAGCCGCGGCTGTGGCGATGTCCTCATTCCGGCGCAACCCGGAACCGATCTTCGGCCCCTGGCGTGGACCCCGGCTTTCGCCGGGCGTGCAGGAATACACCCTCGCCGGATGACGGGAAAATCACGGCTGTTGACCTCTTAATTCGGGGCGCAGGCGGCCTCTAAACGCACGCAATTCAGGGGGATTTCCTAACCCCTCGCAGGCCCGGCATGGCGGGTGATCTTCGCCGTACCCAATTCACAGGCGTGGTGATACCATCGCCCGACTTTCAGTGAAGCCGATCACATTCTTGTGAGAACAAGGAAGAAGTGAGTATCCAATGAGCCTGCTACGGAAATCCCTGTTGTTGCCGCTGCTGCTTTCCGTTCCTTCCCTCGCCACTGCGCTTCCCGACTGGGTAACCACACCGCCCGCGGACACCATGATGTACATCTGGGGCGTAGGCGAGGGCTCGAACCTTGAGCGCGCCGAAAAAGACGCCCTGAAAAACATCGCGGGCAAACTCAGCACGAGCATCAGCAGCCAATCGGAAAGCCGGGCGACCTCCCGCGATCGGCAGGTGTCGCGTTACTTCAACGAAAACGTGCAAACCCGCATCCGCGACATCCAGCTGTACGACTACCGCACCACGGAGTCGGTACCGCACAAGGGCGGGTTCTACACGCTGGTGCAGATGAAGCGTCAGTCCTTCATCCGCAATACGCAGCTCAAGCTCGAACAGACCAACGCCGGGCTGCGCAGCGCCGCGAAGGACGCCGACCGCGGTTCCGCGCTCAAGCGGGCGCTCGGTTACCGCGCCCTGCTGCCTCAGATCGATGAGGCCGTTGCACTCGCGCTGGTGCTGCAATCGGCCGACCCGGACTTCGAAGCCACCGCTGCCCTGAACGAGTACCGTGACATCATTGACCGCGCCACCAAGCTGATGGGCGCGCTCAAGGTGCACGTCAAGGCCAGTGGCGAATTGCAGCCGGTCGCGGAGGAATTCGAGCGCTTTCTCGCCGAGGCCGATATCGCGACCACCGGCGCGGGCAGCGCGGATGGCGTGATCGAACTCTCGGGGCGCGTCAACCAGCGCGAGCTGTTCGGCGCGAAGAACGTGGAAGTCCAGCTCAAAGTCGCGACAAAAGAAAATGACGGCACGGTCCTGAAGCGGCAGTCCTACCCGTTGAGCGGCAGTTCGGTCACCAGCTACGACGCGGCCCTGCGCAGCGCTGCACTGTCGTTGGCCGACATGGACCGTGAGCAACTGCTCAGCGAGATCGGTCTCAAATAACTTTGTTTTTCATTGGTGTTTTTGCTGTTCGTTTGCGTTGCCCATCAGGAGATCAAAAATGAAAAAGCGGATGCTTCCCCTCCTTGCCATTACCCTGCTTTCCGGCTGCGCGGGTCATCAGGTGAAACTGGCGGAATACAATCCTGCCCAGCTCAAAGAAGCCGACATCATGCCGAGCAAGGCCGAGCTGGCCGGCAAACCCATGAAGGTGGTGGTGCTCGGTGCCAAGGACGCTCATATCAAGATGGCCAAGAGCGCCGAGGTGGGCCTCACCGTCGCCAATGCCATCGAGGCGCAGCTCGGCAAGACCGGTGTGGAACTGGTCGATCGCAGCATCGCCGGCAAGCTGGGCGACGAAATCGCCCTCGCCGAAATGAAGGGCTCGCGCGGTTACAAGGGCCCTGAGGTCTCCGACTTCGTCATCACCGGCAACATCACTAAGGCGAATACCGCCACCGATTTCACGGAAGCGCGCTCGGGCCGGGACAGCAAGGGCAATTACTATCAAATCGCCGCGACCTGCAGCTTCAGCGCCACCGTCGCCGGCAACGTGAAGATCTACCAGGTGCCCTCGCTGCAACTGGTGAAGACCATCGACGTGGAGAGCACCCGTTCCAACACCCGTGAAACGCGCACCAGCTACTGCGACTTCCCGGCGGCCGAGCAGGAAAGCCTGTTGCGTGAAGCCGCCGTCTCGTCGGTGGAGAAGTCCCGCGACGTGCTGCAGAACTATTTCGCGCCCCACGGCTACGTGCTGGAGCGCCGCGACAGCAAGAGCAAGAGCGTGTTCAAGGTGACGCTGGGTTCCAGGCAGGGCGCGGCCCCCAAGGGCGACGTGGTGTTCGTGCAGAAGACCGCTTCCAATAATCCCCTGACCGGCGAGAAGTCCGTCGAGGAATACGAGGTCGCCACGGGCGTGGTCTCCGACCAGCTCGGTCCGCAGTTCGCCTGGATCGTGGTGGACGACAAGGAGGCCGCCGATAAGATCCGTCTGGGCGACACCGTCAAGCTGGCGTTCAAGATCGGTATGTTCGAGAAGGTGGTGAATTTCACCCGCTGAAGTCCCGGATGCCCCGATCGTCCAGCGGTCGGGGCGCCTTCTTCGAGAAAACAGCCATGATGCGCTCCCGGAACGATCCCGCCGGTCGGACGACACGCCTCGCGGCGGCCTTCGTCCTTTCATGCAGTGGCTTTCCGGGGCTGGCGGTCGCCGGCGATGCCTTCGCCGACGCGCCCTGCTGGCTGCTTCAGCCGTCCACCGATCGCATCACCGGCCACATCGGTGTGAGCCGCGCCTACGGCTTCACTGCCGAGCAACCGCTCCAATTGGCCCGGGAGCGTGCACTCGGCGGTCTGGTCAATTACCTCGGCCTGGAGGTCCCCGCGGCCGAGCTGACGGCGCAGGGCAAGTCTTCCGCCGACGAATGGGAGATCAGCGGACACACGCTGCGGCTGGCCGCTTCTTACCAGGCGGCGGGTTGGCTGTTCCAGTACGCCTACCACGCGCCCTCCGGCGAGGCACCGGCCACCCGTTGCGCGCTGCCACGGCAGGCCGATCCGGCCCGCTGCGAACCGGCGTGGGTCTGCAATCCGGTGCAGCCGGGTGCGGTGGGTGTGGTCGGCATCAGCCATCGGGCGATGAGCTTGCCGCGCCAGTTCAGCCTGGCCCAGGAAAACGCCCTGCAATTGTTGCGCTACAGCTTCGGCGTGCGGGTGCACGGCGGCGAGCGGTATTTCGCCGCGGGCCATCACCTCGGCAGCGTGCGGCTGCGCGCCCAGGACATGCAGGTGGAGGCCAGCGGCCCGCCGCCGCAGGACGTCCGCCTGTACGTGAGGGAAGTGCGTTTCTGGGGAGACAGCCTGCTGTTGTGGATGGTCTCGCCGGACCTGGCCTATTACCCGACGCCGAGCGGCGCGGGCTGGGTGACGGAAATACCCGACGGGCTGGGCCACGCGGCGGTCGGCATGGCCGGACGCACCGTCTCCAACCTGGTGTCCGATCAGGTGGAACTGGCGGTGCAGCGGGCCATCACGGAACTCGCCAAGGCCGTGGACGTGGAGGTCGAGGCCCATGACCTCAGTGCCCGCAGCGCGCAATCCCGTTATCGTATGAGTGCAGTGAGTAACGAGGTGGACGTTTCTTTGCACGCCCGCGTCCTCGCCATGTATCTTGACGACGCGGGAAAGGTTTTTGTGTTAGTTGTACCCAGGAAGTAGAACCTAAAAACGAGCAGGAGTATTCAACATGTCGAAAAAGATCCTGGCCGGCGCACTGGCCTCTGCCTTCTTGCTGACCGGCTGCATGGGCGGCAACGTCAAAGAGACCGCCTCTTTGCCTGACTGGGTGATGAACCCGACCATCGAGGGCGGCATCGCCGCGACCGAGTGCGTGCTCACCACCGGCGACTTCAGCCTCGACAAGGCGGAAGTGGTGGCCCTCGGCCGCGCTGCCCTGGCCAAGCAACTGGAAGTGCGCGTGAAGGCCATGGACGAGACCTACTCGCGCAAGGTCAAGACCGAAGCGGGCACCGTCACCGGCCGCACCTTCGAATCCGTGTCCCGTCAGGTGGCCGACACCAAACTGCAGGGTTCGCGCGCCATCAAGGTCGATTACGTGGTGATCGAAGACAAGCGCAACATCTGCGCCATGGTCGGCCTGGATCCCAAGCTGACCAAGGAGCTGTTCGACGCGCTGCTCGCACAGGCCGACGCCAAGCTCGACCCGCAGTCCAAGGAAGTGATGTACGAAGAGTTCAAGGCCTACAAGGCCCAGGAGCGCCTGGAGCAGGCCACGGCCCAGCCGTAACCCGTCGGGGTGGCCGGGCCCAGCCCGGCCACCCGATGTTGCGAATCCCCCTGGGCGCGGGCCAGTGTGCAGTCCACGCCCTGTTCAACTCCCTACAAGGATCCGTTCATGAGGCCGCTACTGCGTGCTGCACCCCTGCTGCTGGTCACCTTCGCCGCTTCTGCCGCCGATGATTTCGAGGCCTTCCAGCGCCAGCAGATGCAGGAGCGGCAGGCGTACGAGACCCGCGCCACGGACGAGTTCGAGGCCTACCGCAAGGAGATCCTGAAGGCCTTTGAAGACTACCGCCGCAAGGCGGCCGCCGTATGGGGCGCGCAGGACGCCGCGCTGCCCGAGCGCAAGCGCCTGGTCGAGTACGGCGCGGGCATGACCGAACGGCGCACCATCGATTTCGAAAGGGGCGTCGCCAAGGTGGAGATCGCCCTGTCGCCGACGCAGGCCGCCGATACGGCCAGCGTGGCAAAGCGCCTCGGCACACTGGTGCAACAAGCGGTCACCGAGGCGCCTGACACCCGGTCCATCCAGGACATCGCCGCGGCGCCCGAGGCCGCCAAGCGCCAGGGCGAGGCCGTGCTCGCCGATCTGGTTCAGTCCGCCGATGGCCGCCCGGTGAGCGGCGCGAATGCCGCGGCCTTCGCGCGCCAGGTGGTGAGTGCAGGTGTCAGCCGGCGCACCCAGTTGGGTGAGGACGGTCAGAAGCGCGTGGTGGCGAGCGCCGAGTTTCCCCTCATCCCCAACCACATCCGCGTACGCGCGGCGAAATTCGAGCCGCTGGTGCGCAGCCACGCGCAGCGGCAGAAGCTCGATCCCAAACTGATCTTCGCGGTGATGGAGACCGAGAGCGCCTTCAATCCCACCGCCCGCTCCACCGTGCCGGCCTTCGGCCTCATGCAGCTGGTACCCACCTCCGGCGCGCGTGACGCCTACCGTCATCTGCACAACCAGGACCGCGTGGTCTCCGACAGCTACCTGTACGACCCGAAGAACAACATCGAACTGGGCTCGGCCTATCTGGATCGCCTGCTGTCGGTATACCTCGCCGGCGTGAAAAACCCGGAGGCGCGCCTGTGGTGCGCCATCGCCGCCTACAACACCGGCCCGGGCAACGTGATGCGCGCGTTTGCGGGTACCTACCGCACATCCATGGGCAGCCGCGCCGATTGGCAGGCCCGGGCGCTCGGCAGGATCAACGGCATGTCCTCCGAGCAGGTGTTCAAACACCTGGTGGGAAATCTTCCCTACGAAGAGACCCGCCACTACGTGCAGAAGGTCCGCGAACGCATGCCCAAGTACGGCTCGATGTGAGGACGGGGCCATGAAATGCGCAACGAAAATATTCGCCTTGATCGTGACGGCAGTGCTGGCGGCCGGCGCACGGGCCGAATGTACGCCGGAGATCGCGCGCCTCGCGGCCCACGAAGGCATCGTCAAGATCCAGAAACAGGGCAACGCCCGGCGCCTCGACCCGCAGGACACCACGCCCTCCCTGTGCGCCGGTGACGCGGTGTTCACCTTCGCCGGCCAGGCGCTGATCACGCTCACCGGCGGCGGCAACGTGGTCATGGACCCGCAGACCACCGTGCGCTTTGCCAGCGACGCCAACGCGCGCCTCGAGCAGGGCAAAGCCCTCTTCACCATCCAGCAGCGCGGCAAGGCGCAGGGTTATTCGGTGGACACGCGTCTGTCGGTCATCGGCGTGAAGGGTACGCAATTCCTGGTGCGGGACGACGCCAGCGAAATGGCCGTGGTGTTGCAGCGCGGACGTGTCGAGGTGGCGAGCCTGGCCGGCGAGTTCGAACACTATCGCGCCGCGGCGCTCTCGGAATTCGAGGCCTACCGTCAGCGCGAGCAAGAGGCGTTCGATGCCTACCGCCGCCAGCAGCACGAGGAGTTCATCGGCTACGTGAAATCCATCGGCCTCGATGCAGGCCAGATGCTCGCCATCAGCGGCGCCAAGGCCGTGCAGGCCGAAGTGAGCGCCGAGGCACGGCGCGACATCGAACGCATGGAAGGCTTCGCCAACCGCAGCCTCGATGTGAATGAGCCCTGAGCGCAGGCTGCGGCTGCGCCTGCTCGCCATCGCGCTGTTCGCCACGCTGCTCGGCGTGGCGCTCACCGCCGCGCGGCCCGCGCTGCTCGCCGCACCGGCGGCGCTGGTGAGCGATCACTACTTCCGTTTCGACACCCGCACGCCCGACCCGCGCGTACTGCTGGTCGCCGTGGACCATCGCAGCGTGAAGGCCCTCGGGCGCTGGCCCTGGGCTCGCGCGCAGCTGGCGGCGGGACTCGCCAGGTTGTCCGCGGCGCGCGTGGTCGCGCTCGATATGGTGTTCTCCGAGGCCACCGACGCTGCCGCCGATGAGCGGCTCGCCGAAACGCTCGCGGGACTGAACAGTGTCGGCGGCTTTTTTCTGAACGGCACCCTGGCCGATCTGCTCGACGCCGACCAGCAGGCGGCCCTGATGGCCTCGGCCATCACCGACGTGGAACCGGGACCGCAGCCCTACCTGGAGGCACGGGAACTTGAACTGAACATCCCCGCCATTGAGGAGGCGGTGATCCTCGCCGCCAGCCTCAACACCCTGCCGGATCCGGATGGTCTGTTCCGCATCTATCCGCTCGCCTTCGTATTGCACGGCGAGCTGTTCCCGACCCTGGCCATCCAGGCGCTGCGACTGTACAGCGACGATCAGCTGGCGGTGCGCAGCACGCCGGAGCCGGCCATGGACATCGCTGGCCGCAGCCTGCACCCGGGGGCGCGCGGCGTGGCGCGCCTCAACTACTACCCGGTGGAGAGCTATCGCACCATCTCCTTCATCGACCTGCTGCAGGGGCGTGTGGCGCCGGAGGTGTTTCGCGATGCCATCGTCATCGTCGGCGTGACCGAGACCGGCGTGGCCGACGTGCGCTCCACGCCCATGGGCCAGATGCCCGGTCCGCTGTTGCACTACACCTTTGCATCCAATCTCCTGGACGGCAGCGTGCTCGAGGAGCACCGCTTTGCCGAGCTGCTGCTGGCGCTGGCCTGCGGGCTCCTGCCCCTGCTCGCGGTCGGCACGCTGCGCGCGCCGCCGGCGCGCGCGCTGCTCTATGGCGCGGCGCTCGTCGGCCTGTTCGCCGCCGGCGTGCTCGCCTTTCGTGCCCACGGCTGGTTCGAGGCGTTCTATCCCATGGTGACCCTGGCCGTCTCGGCGCTGGCCTGCGAGGCGGCGCTGTTTGCCGGGCAGGAACGCCAGGCGCGCTATCTGCGCGCCGCCTTCGGCAGCTACATCGCGCCGTCGTTGATCACCGATCTGATGGACAAGCCCGAGCTGCTGGCGCTGGGCGGCACGGTGAAGGAGGCCACCTTCCTGTTCTCGGACATCCGCAACTTCACCACCCTCGCCGAGCAGGCGGACGCCGCCACCCTGGCCGAGACCCTCAACGAGCTGTTCACGCCGCTGACCGAGGCCATCCTCGACGAGGGCGGCATGCTCGACAAATACATCGGCGACGCCATCATGGCGGTGTTCAACGCCCCGCACGACCTCCCCGACCATCCGCTGCATGCCTGCCGCGCTGCCCTCGGCATGCGGGAACGCCTGCACGCCTTCAACGCGCGGCGGCGGCAGGAGGGCAAACCCGAGCTCGATATCGGCATCGGCATCAACACCGGCCGTGCGCTCATCGGCAACCTGGGCTCGTGTTTCCGCTTCAACTACACGGCAGTGGGTGATGCGGTGAACCTGGCCTCCCGGTTGGAAGGCATGAACAAGCAACTCGGCACGCACATCATCATCGGCGAGAGCACCTGGCTGGCGGTGCGCCATGCGCTGGCCTGCCGGCCGCTGGGTGAGGTGACCGTGAAGGGCAAGCGGGAGCCGCAGCCGGTCTACGAACTGGTGGGAGCGACACCCGGCACGGCGGGCGACGAAGCCCGCCGCGCGGTGGCGTAACACGCATCGAACTGGACGTATGCGGCGTAGCCCGGATGAAGCGCAGCGGAATCCGGGATCTTCTGCCGTGGAGGTTCCCCGGATTCCGCTGCGCTTCATCCGGGCTACGCGGGAATCAGAAGTCGAAGCCGGCCTGCTTGAACAGCCGCTTGGCCTCGTCTTCGTCCTTGGGCACCCCGCGGCCTTCTTGATACAGCATGGCCAGGGTGGTGAGGGAGCCGGCCAGGCCCTGGTCACCGGCGCGGCGGAACCACAGCGCGGCCTGGGCCTCATCCTTTTCCACGCATTCCCCTTCCAGGTACATGAAGCCCAGGCCGTGCTGGGCGAGGGCATGGCCCTGTTCGGCGGCGGCGCGCATCCACTTGAGGGCATCGGCGCCGTGCGGGGCGCCGAGCAGGCCGTTCTGCTGGATGATGGCCACGCGGTACTGGGCCTCGGGCTCGCCGGCCTCGGCCAACGGCATGAGCAATTGCATGGCGGTGGCGAAGTGCTTGCCCTCGAATGCGGCGATGCCGCTGCTCAGTTCCATTTCGGTTTCGCTGATC
>Ga0172382_10009848_pt1 | contig 12941 bp, 11 predicted proteins | sample Leawel138RmetaG_FD_122245 | JGI IMG/M metagenome (GOLD analysis project Ga0172382, IMG submission 122245) | Leachate microbial communities from a municipal landfill in Southern Ontario, Canada - Leachate well 138R metaG | ecosystem: Engineered > Solid waste > Landfill > Unclassified | place...
CGCCGAAGCGCAAGCCTCGTCGTTTATGGATGAGCCCGGACGTAGAACAGTCACTGCTGACTGTTCTACGCCTGGCGAATCGGAGCGGCCTGCAAGCCGCGACGTGGAGAGGTCAAGCGAGGCCATCTCGACATACGGCGCCGCAGGCATCCCGCATGGTGGTGGGTCATGAATCCGGGCCGCATGCAAGCGGCGACGAGGACAAAGCGCCGGCCCACAGGACCGGGATTCTTCACGGAGAGAGGCTGAACATGGCTATTGGCGTTTTTGACATATTCAAGGTCGGCATCGGTCCATCCAGTTCACATACCGTAGGGCCCATGCGAGCCGCGACGATGTTCGCCAAGACATTGCTTGCCGGGCACCCTGATGGCGGTATCGAAAGAGTCGTCGTGGAACTCTATGGGTCGCTGGGTGCGACGGGCCAGGGACATGGCACCGATACTGCCGTCATGCTGGGCCTGGCCGGACATGACCCAGAAAGCGTCGATGTGGAACGCGTTGCCGCCTATCTCGGAACAATACGCGAGTCGGGTACCTTGATCCTGCTCGGGCGTTGTCCGATCAGTTTCGATGCCGCCACGGATATTCCTTTCCTGCCGTTCAAGACACTGCCCCTGCACCCCAATGGCATGCACTGCCTGGCGCATGGAAGTGGCGGCCGTGTGCTGCTCGAACGCAGCTATTACTCCGTCGGCGGCGGCTTTGTGGTCCAGGGTGATGCCGAAGGCCAGCTTGGTGCCTCGCCGCTGGTCCTGCCGGACATGTCCCAGCTGCCCATGCCATTTCGCAGTGGCGAGGATCTTTTGCGGCTGTCGGAACAGCACCAGTGTTCCATTGCCGACATCATGCGCGGCAACGAGGGTTTCTGGCGATCCGAGGACGAAACGGTCGCCGGTCTGGAACGGATCTGGTCCGTGATGCAGGCCTGCGTGGAGCGCGGCTGCCGGACGATCGGCACCCTGCCCGGTCCGTTCAAGGTGCGGCGCCGCGCTCCGGAACTGCTGCGCAGGCTGGAATCACGCGGTGGGCGCGCTGGCGCTGATCCACTCACCGTCATGGATTACGTCAATGTCTATGCATTGGCAGTCAACGAAGAGAATGCCGCCGGTGGACGCGTCGTCACGGCGCCAACCAACGGCGCGGCCGGCATCATTCCCGCCGTGCTGCACTACTACAACGACTTCATTGCCGAGAGCTCCCGCAAAGGCATCGAGGATTTCCTGCTGACGGCCGCTGCCATTGGCATTCTGTACAAAGAGAATGCATCGATATCCGGGGCCGAGGTGGGCTGTCAGGGCGAAGTCGGCGTGGCCTGTTCAATGGCGGCCGCAGCGCTGTGCGCAGTCCTCGGGGGCACACCCCGGCAAGTCGAGAATGCGGCGGAGATCGGCATGGAACACCATCTTGGGCTGACCTGCGACCCGGTGGGCGGGCTGGTGCAGATTCCGTGCATAGAACGCAACGCCATCGCGGCGGTCAAGGCAATCAACGCGGCGAGAATGGCGCTCCATGGCGATGGCACGCACACCGTGAGCCTGGATCAGGTGATCAAGACCATGCGCGAAACCGGTGCCGACATGCTCAGCAAATACAAGGAGACATCGCAGGGAGGCCTGGCAGTGAATATCGTGGAATGCTGAATGTTGCCGGCCCAATGATCAATCAAAGACTTCATCCATCCAGTCATAGAGCACAGCCGCTGACAATGCCAGGTTGCCGACTTGGCAATGTGCGTCGGCACCTTCTTCGTAGCGGAAGACCCGTTCCGTCACCGGACCGGCCACCCGTGTCCTGAAGATTTCCGCCTGGGCCAGCGGCTCGCCGCCTTCGGCTTCGCCCACCATGCTCAGACACGGCACCTCGATCCGCTGCAGGTACTCCGCGGTCTGGAAAGCTTCGAGCAAGGCCACCCAGTCGCGCAGCGATTCCACACCGAAGCGGAAGAAAGCGATCTTGAGCAGGGACCGCAGTTTGTTGGGCAGCGCGTCGCTGGACAGCTGCGACATCCATTCCCGCCTGAGTTCAGGGGGATCGTCCACCACTTCGGGCGGAAAGAAACCGAGCTCATAGGCTTTGAGGTTCACGATGGGAGAGTTGACGGCCAATGCCCGGATGCGGGGCTCGAAGCAGGCGGCGCGAGTGGTGAAGTAGCCGCCCAGACTGATGCCATACAGACCCAGACGATCCATGTCCACAGTGGGTTGCGCCGAAAGCCAATCGACCACAGCCTTGATGGGGACTTCCCAATCGGGACGGAACTTGATCTGGGGATGCAGGCGCGTCATGCCCGTCTGCCCCGGCCCGTCGATCAGCAAGACGTTGTAGCCGCGATCCAGCGCAGCCCGCCCCCCCGCGAAGTACAGTTCTTCACCTCTGCCGTCAAAAACGGTATTCAGGCTCAAGGTCTTGCGCGAAGCCCGGGCGCCATCATCAGGCTGAAGGAAGTACGCTGGAATGAAGGCATTTTCGTAAGGGATCTCGACGACCCGCAAGGGCATTGCGAGCAGGCCGGCGCCCAGGATGAAAGCCTGGCGCGACGCCATGCCCCATTGACGATGATCCGGCGCATAGGGGTCGCAATAATATTCGGCGGCGCGATAGTACATGGAGGCGCGCAGCAAGTGCTCGCGGGCGCTGACGACGTGATTCTTTTCCAGCGCGGCTCGCCCCAGCGCCTCGACCCGCTGGCCCAGTTCCGAGTGAACCTGTACCCAGTGCTGCGCAGCATCGCGTTCATTATCGGGCTGGCGTTCGGCCAGCTCACGGATTCTGTCTGCTGCGACGAGCAATTCCCCGATCGACGCCCCACCGTAGTTGGCGGCGCCCAACCCCCGTTGCAGCTGGAATTCCATTTCAGGGTCGGAAAACCCCTGGATGCGCATCCGTCCGCGCTCGACTCCTTTCGTCTTCGCGTTCATATCGTCTCCGGTTTGTCATCGTTATTGTCGGAAAACCCGCATTGCGGCAATTATATTGACCCTGCTTCTCCCGCCATCAAAAAACATTGTTTGTCTCACGTGTTTATGTTCCCGGAACCTGCCAGGAAAGCAGGCCGCGCCAGCTGGCCCGGGTGCAAGCTGGATGGATCATGCGGGCCCGCTGAGAATATCGAGAAAGGCTCCCACAGCAGGACTGGGAGGACGGTCTTTTCGCTCCAGCCGGTACAGCGATCTGGACAAGCCAGCCATTTCATGGACACGCAGCTCTACTACGCGGCCCAGCTGCAAGAGGTCTTCCACGACTGCCAAAGGCAGCATCGATACGCCCAACCCGGATGCAACCGCCCGCGCAATGCCTTCATTGCTGCCGATTTCGATGCTGCGGTGGGGTTTCAGGCCTTGCCTGGAGAGCAGATCGAAGGAAACTTCGCGTGTACCGGAACCGGCTTCGCGCACCAGCCAGGTGCATTCGGCCAGATCCCCCTCGGACACCCACACCGATCTCGCTGCCGACTGTTCAGATCGCGCGGCTGAGCTGCTCTGCCCCGTTGCGGATCGGGCCCGAAAACCCGGCGGTGCCACCATGATCAAACGTTCTTCCCTCCATGGGTAATAAGCTATGCCTTCCTTCTGGACGGGGCCTTCGACCAGGGCCAGGTCCAGCAGGCAATCGTACAGATCTTCGACAATGGACTGCGTGTTGGCCACCACCACCTTCAGGGTGATATCGGGCCAGTGCCGGGAAAACGCATGTAAATATCGCGGCAGCCAATAGCTGGCGATGGTGGTGCTGGCACCGATGACCAGTTTTCCACGCTTGAGCCCGCTGCGTTGTTGCAATTCTTCGACAGCAGCATGTTCGAGCGCGAAGATGGCTCGCGCATGCGCATTGAGCGCCGATCCTGCTTCCGTCAGGGTCAACCCCTGACCCGCCCTCGCTCCGCTGCGTTCGATCAGCACCACGTCGAGCTGGCGCTCGAGTTCGGAAACGGCTTTGGACACTGCAGGCTGGCTGATATGCAGGCGCCGGGCGGCTGCCGAAAAGCTGCCTTCTGTCGTCACGGCATGAAACACACGCAATAAATGCAGGTTGAGTCGCATGAGGCCTGATAATTTAACCAAAAGTTATGGGAGTGTGAATATTATGCATTCGACTTATGGCATCGCGCTACTTATCCTTGACCCATCCCGATCAATATCTCCTGGCAGCGCAATGTCATCTCCCCGCTCTCTTGCTGAACCTCATACCGGCCCCCTTTCCCGCATGCCGGGCTCTTCGTGGTGGGCCGGCATCGCTCTGGCCGCCGTGATCGCCGGCGTCGGAATGTGGCTTTCCAATCTGGACAGCATGAGATCATTGGGTTTCAGTGCCCTCACCTTCGCAATCATTCTTGGCATGGTGCTGGGCAATACAGTATTTCCTGCCATCGCCCCACACACCGGCAAGGGCGTGGATTTCTGCAAGACCCGGCTGCTGCGCATCGGCATCATCCTTTTCGGCTTTCGCCTGACCTTTCAGGAAGCCATCTCGGTTGGCGTGGCCGGCATCGTGCTGGATGCCGTCATCATTCTGTCCGTCTACTGTCTGGCCATGCTCGCCGGCCGTCGATTGCTGGGCATGGACAAGCATACCTGCATGCTGGTGGGCGCTGGCGCCGCCGTCTGCGGTGCCGCCGCCGTGATGGCCATGGAATCCATCGTCCGCGCGCAGGCTCACAAGGTCTCGGTGGCAGTCGCGACGGTCGTCGTGTTCGGGACGGTCGGCATGTTTCTGTATCCCCTGCTCTATCCCTATCTGGGCCTGTCGGAACATGCTTTCGGTATCTACATCGGTTCTACCGTACATGAAGTCGCCCAAGTCGTGGCCGCCGGCAATGCCGTCGGGCCCGTCGCAGCCAATACAGCGATCGTGGAAAAAATGCTGCGCGTTATGATGCTGGCCCCCTTCCTGATCGGCGTGTCGTGGTGGATGCAATGGCAGGCGCGCCGATCCCAGAATCCCGACGAAGCCGAGGGCATCGGGCAGGTTCGCCCCCCGATTCCATGGTTCGCTCTGGGATTCGTCGCGGCCGTAGGCATCAACTCCCTGAATATCGTCCCGCAGGAAGTCGCGTCTTTGCTGGTGCAAGTCAGCACTGTCCTGCTGGCCATGGCGATGGCGGCACTGGGCCTGCTCACGCACGCCAGCGCGGTGCGGAAGGCGGGAGCCGGTCCTCTGGCCCTGGCAGGCATCCTCTTCCTCTTTCTCGTCATTGGCGGCTTCGGGTTGAACCTGCTGGCAAGCCAGTTCTGAGGAATCGGTCGATAGTTCGATCACGCGCCAAAACGAAGTTTCGACGTCAGTCAAAGCGCAAGCCTCGCCGTTGACGGCGCGGTCAGGCGAGGCTATCTCGACAGACGGCGCCGCAGGGTAGCGAAGCAGCTCCGACCAACATGAAATGATCTGCTACCGAAATCCTGGACAGAAGTTCTTCACAAGGTATGCATCGGCCCGTCTTGTTCCCCGGCCACCGGAACATGGGCCTGCAATTTGCTGTATACCCATGAGCCGAGTGGAGCTTTATTGGATATTCATGTGGTTGGTGGCTGAGGTAGCATTGATGAAAATCAATACGTAGATTCCACTACTGAAAGACAATAAACTGTTCGCGATTACACCGGCCGCCTTGGATACGGGTCTGCCTGAGCCGCTCCAGGGTGTCATTCTGCTACGATTCGGAGATCTCTATATGTTCGCAAAAGTCACTTTCGCCGCACTGCTGTCTGTCATGGCCGTTCCCGCCATGGCGGCTCAATGTGACGCCACCATTGAAGGCAACGACGCCATGCAGTTCAACACCAAGGAAATCGTGGTGGACAAGAGCTGCGACGAGTTCACGATAAACCTGCACCATGTCGGCAAGCTGCCGAAGGCGGCAATGGGCCATAACGTCGTAATCACCAAGGCTGCCGACAAGCAAGGTGTTGCCAATGACGCAACAGCGGCCGGCCCGTCCAACGACTACCTCAAACCGGACGACCCTCGCGTCATTGCACACACCAAGCTGTTGGGCGGCGGCGAGAAGGATTCCGTGACTTTCAAGACCGCTGATCTGGAAGCCGGCGGCGACTACGACTTCTTCTGCTCCTTCCCTGGGCACTGGGCCATCATGTCCGGCAAGGTCGTGGTGAAGTAAACAGCCCCACCGGTTGTACGCCTGGAAACCGATCCCCCGCGGATCGGTTTTTTTGTCTGTCCGTTACCGTTGCCGGGCCCTCGCCTGGTCCGATGGCAGCAGCAGAACCACCAATGCCGTGCACGTGGCGATGCCGGCCATGACCAGGAACAGTGTCGCAAAGCTTGACGCCTTCACGACCGGCCCCAGAAGCCAGACTGCGAGCGAACTGATGCCGAAGGCTACCGCCAGCCGCATGCCCACCACCCGTGAACGCATGCTGTCGTCCACATACCTGACGATCATCGCATCGGTGAACGGGATGCTGCCGAATATGCAGACCATCGCGCCCAGCAACGCCGCGAACAGCCACCATCCATTGGCCAGCGAGGCCAATACCAGCCAGGGAATCTGTGCCAGCACCAGGCACAGGTAAAGGCGCTTGAGCGGGATACGGTCGATCAGCTTTCCGACAATGACCTGGGCAAAAGAGGCCAGGGTGTAGATGACGGCCAGCAACAGGCCGATCATGGCAGGGTCTTCGATCAGACCGGCAAACCGTTCGGTCAGAAACTGGGTATTGCCGTTGGTGGTGAAGTTGAACAGCAGACTGCCGGTGACGGCCGCCGCCGTCATGACGACCAGCGCGCGCGCCAGGAGATTGGGTGGCAGCACCACTTGCGGGGGCTTGCGGCTGCGCGCCGGCGCCGGCCCCTGCGGGCCGCAAAGCAGCGAAAAAGCCACGCCGCAAACAATGGAGACCACGCCGGGCACGACGAAAGCCGCCCGCCACCCCCACGCCTGCACCAGCATGCCGGTCAGCAGCGCAGCGCCCGCCACCCCCAGATTGCCTGCCAGGCCATTGACCCCGATGGCCGACCCAGGACGGATTGCACGCTGCACCAGCATGGGAATGCCTACGGGATGGTAGATCGACGCAAACAGGCCGATCAGGGCCAGGCCCGCCGCCAGTTGCCATGGCCCCTGCGCCAATGCGGTAAGCAGCGCGGCGGCACCCAGGCCGAAGAAGAATATCAGCATCATCTGCCGGCGCCCCCATAGATCGCCCAGGCGTCCGGCCGGCACCGAGCCCAGGCCGAACAGGAAGAACGCTCCTACGCTATAAGGCATCAGATCTTCCCATCGGGCATAGTTGAACTCGGCGGCGATCGTTCCGACTGCCGTGGCGAAGATGAGCAGAAACAAGTGGTCAAGTGCGTGGCCCACATTGAGCAGCAGCACGACCTGAAAAGGATGATCCTCAGCCTCGGCCTGGCCCAACGTGGCCGTAGAAAATTTTGTGTTCATGATTAAAAGGCATAGCTCACGTCAACGCCGACCGTCCAATTCCGCCCGGGTGCGGGTTCATAATAGCGCTGATTGCCCTCGTTCACGATGACGGAACCTGCATACTGCCGATCGAACAGATTGTCGATGCGGGCGTAGCTGCCTACGCGCACGGGGCCGTTGCGCCAGACATAACCCGCATGAACGCCGGCCACGAAATAGGATGGTGCGCGCTCGGTGTTGCCGTCATTCACGGGAATGCTGCTGAGATAGCGGCCGTCCACGCCCGCACGGAAGCCTTCATCGGGAAGCCAGTCCAGACTCATGTAGAAGGCCTGTTTCGCAATACCCGGGATATGATTCCCAGCGCGCAGCTGCTTGTCGGGGCTGGCCGGATCCGTACAGCTCGCAGTGGTGCAATCATCCCGATACTTCGCATCGATCCAGCCATAGGCCAGCTGCGCCTGCAAATGCTCCATCATTCGGCCGGTCCATGCCAGCTCCAATCCCGTACGGCGCGTGCGGCCGGCGTTCTGATACGTAGTGCGGCCAAAGCTCGCATCGGCAGCGACGATTTCATCACGCGTACGGCTCTGATAGACGGCAGCAGTCAGGATGCCGCCAGCAATGCGGGCCTTGGCGCCAAGTTCGATATTGGTATTGACGGCGGGCGCCAGGTCGAAGTTCAGACCGGACAAACCGTCATTGCGATATGAAATCTCGTTGAAAGTAGGTGTCTCGAAGCCTCGGCCCGCAGAAACATAGAAGCTGAGATCAGGAGTCGGCGAATAGCGCAGGGCGCCCACCGGCAGCCATTCCTTGTAGCGGGCGCTACCGCTGTCATCACCGTTGCCCGGCATCAGATACTTATCCTGGGAATCGAAGCGGACGGTGCTGTGGCGCAATCCCGCATCCAGAGTCCATTGCGGCGCAAACTGCCATGATGCCTGCACGTAAGGGTCGAGATTCCAGACTTTATTGTTTTCATTGCGCCGCAATTCACCCTGGACGCCCAGATCGGAACCCGAAAAATTCTCGTAGCCACGCCGATCTTCACGAAGCTCGTCATAGGCAAGACCTGCAATGAGGGTGAGTGGCCTCCCGCCGAGCTCGTAATGGCTGGTCCAGCGCACGTCGGCGCCTGCATAGCGGCGGCCCAGATCGATGACGCCTCCGCTATGCTGAGGATTGCGCTGGGCAGCTTCGGGGATGGCCAGGTACTGCACCGTATCGCGCTCGCCGTAATAGACCATGGCTCGCAATTCGTGCCTGTCATCCAGCCGTTTCTCGAACACCAGGCCGCCCTGCGTCTGCTCAACCGATTTGCGGGTGTTGTAGAGCGAGGCATTGGCCACTGCACGTTTCGGATCCTGCTCGAAATCCTGTCGCGACAGGCCCAGCGGATCATCGGCCTTGATGCTCACCGAATTGGCGATCAGCGTCAGACGGGTATCGTCGTCCAGTTGCAGGCCGAGCTTGGCATTACCCAGGTTTTTTCGCGCTCCGCTGTGATCCCGGTAGCCCTGTGTCGTATAACGATTCAGGCTCACCACATAATCGAGTTCGGCATCGCCAAGGTCCGTCAGGCCGCGCGCCTTGGCGCCGTAACGCCAGGCACCGTGGCTGCCCGCTGCAACCGAGCCAGTGAGTTCCGGCGGATGCTTGCCATCCTCGGTGAAGACCTGTACCACGCCTCCCGACGAATTACCGTACAACGCAGAGAAAGGCCCGCGCAGCACTTCTATGCGCTCGATGCTGGCAATGTCGATATTGGACGTCTGCCCCTGTCCATCCGGCATGGTTCCGGGGATACCGTCCACATACAGCCGCACGCCTCGCACACCGAAAGCGGAGCGCGCACCGAAACCGCGGACGGACAACTGCAGATCCTGCGCATAGTTCTCACGGTTCTGGATCTGCAGCCCCGGAACCCCGCCCAGACTTTCGGACAGATTCACCTGGAAACGCGCATTGCGCATGGCCTCGCCGTTCACCAACGATACCGAGGCCGGTGTTTCCAGCAGGGAGGATGCCTCAATGCGCGTCGAACTGACGACAACCGGATCCAGCATTCGCACGCCTTCCTGGGCGAGCGAGGCCTCGGCGGCCGCCCACAATAATGGCAGGCCTCCCTTCATCCGCCAGCCCGATACCGACATGGTCTTCTCCCACTCAATGTTCATCCCTTCGTGATGATACTTGTCCACGGCCAGCATGCCCGCGCCCAACAGCAATTTCCAGGCCGGTTGCACAAGCCACGGCTCCTGTCTTCACGCCAAAGGGATAAAATCGCGGCGTTTTCTCCGATTTCCTGTCTGGACTCGTCCTCTTTTTGCATGCTCACCGCCATCCTGATCTTCATTGTCACTCTGGCGCTCGTCATCACGCAGCCACGCGGACTGGGCATCGGATGGAGCGCCGCAGGCGGCGCTCTGGCCGCGCTGGCTTGCGGCGTGGTCGAACCGCAGGACATCATCGACGTCTGGGGCATCGTCTGGAATGCGACGGCGGCGCTGATCGCGCTCATCATCATCACCCTGGTGCTCGATGTGGCCGGCATGTTCGAATGGCTGGCGCTGCATGTCGCCCGCCTGGGCGCAGGCCAAGCGAAACGCCTCTATATTCTGCTGATTCTGCTGGGAGCCCTCTTGGCGGCATTCTTCGCCAATGATGGAGCCGTACTCATTCTGACACCGCTGGTCATGGCGATGATGACGCAGTTGCGCTTTCCTCCTGCGGCAACACTGGCCTTTGTCATGGCCGCCGGCTTCATTGCAGACGCGGCCAGCCTGCCACTGGTGATCTCCAACCTGGTCAATATCGTTTCGGCAGACTTCTTCGGGATGGATTTCCTGAGCTATGCCGCTGTGATGGTGCCAGTCAATATCGTCGCGGTACTGGCCAGCCTGTGCATGCTCCTCATTCTGTATGGCCGCCATATTCCACAGCATTTCGATGCCACCCTGCTGCGTGACCCGGCCAGCGCCATTCGCGATCCGGCCACCTTCCGCGCAGGCTGGCTCACACTGGCCCTGCTGCTCGCGGGCTGCCTGTTGCTGGAGCCGCTGGGAGTGCCGATCAGCCTTATCGCGGGCACAGCCGCACTTGCGCTGCTGATTGTGGCGGGGCGTGGCCACATCGTGGGGACCCGCCGCATTGTGAAGAGCGCCCCCTGGGAGATCGTGGTCTTTTCCCTGGGGATGTATCTGGTGGTCTACGGCATGCGCAACCAGGGCCTGGCGGCCCAGCTCGCAAACGTTCTGGAATGGCTGGCCGCCCGGGGCCTGTGGACGACCGCGCTGGGCACCGGCATGTTGAGCGCCGTGCTGTCTTCGGTGATGAACAACCTGCCCACCACCTTGCTGGTGGCCCTGTCCATTGATACAGCTCACGTCAGCGATGCCGCACGCGACGTCATGATTTATGCCAACGTCATCGGCAGCGACCTCGGTCCCAAGCTCACGCCCATCGGCAGCCTCGCCACGCTGCTGTGGCTGCATGTCCTGCAACGCAAGGGACTGGCGATTGGCTGGGGCGCCTACTTCCGCACGGGGATCCTGCTCACTCTGCCCGTGCTGCTGCTGACGCTGTCCGCCCTGGCTTGGCGGCTGAGCGGTTGAGCGGGTCGGCGATCCAGGCAGTCATTCGTCGGGGCCCCGCGCCCGGCGTCTCTGGCCGGCAACGGCACCGGGAACACGGCTTGCAACCTGGTGGTCACCACAATGACAGGGGATAATCATGCTGCGTAAAGTGAACAGTCTGAACGGCTATAGCCTGCAGGCGACGGATGGCGAGCTGGGCAAGGTGAAGGACCTCTTCTTCGATGATGAGAAATGGACGATCCGCTACCTTGTCGTGGAGACGGGCAGTTGGCTGAACAGCCGCCGGGTACTGATTTCGCCCTACTCGGTCGTCGGCATCGACGAGGTCGATGAATCGATTTCTGTACGCCTGAGCCAGGAACAGGTCAAGGGCAGTCCTGACATCGACACCCATCAGCCGGTATCCCGTCAGATGGAAGGCAGTTTCTCAAGCTATTACGGTCTGGGCAACTATTGGATCGGGCCGGAATTATGGGGAACCGGCGCCTATCCCGTCGCAGGCGCACCGGGCCGCGCGGAGGAACTCCTGCAGCAGACTTCGGACAATACCGGAGATTACCATCTGCGCAGCGCCGACAATGTCAAAGGCCATCACATCCAGGGGACGGACGAAGAAATCGGGCACGTAGAGGATTTCGTGTTCGATGATGAAAGCTGGGCGCTACGCTACTTCATCGTCGATACCCGCAATTGGTGGCCAGGTGGCAGGAAAGTGCTTCTGGCCACGCACTGGATCGACCACATCGACTGGGCAGGTTCACTGGTAAACGTGAAGCTGACGCAGGAACAGATCCGCAACAGCCCCGAATATGATCCCGATCAGCCACTGAGCCGGGAAATCGAGGTTTCGCTGCATACCCACTATGGCATGCGCAACTACTGGGAGTAGCGGTGGCGTATATATGATGTATAGCTACCACCCTTGATTCGCACGGGCCGCTCATCGGCCGCGTGCGTCAGACACTTCGCGTGCGGGCTCAGAAAGCTACAGGATTTCCTGGACGACCTCGGCCGGGCGGCACAGGCGCGTGCCCTTTTCTGTAACGGCAAAAGGACGATTGAGCAGGACGGGGTGCGCTTCCATGGCTTTCAGCAACGCCTCATCATCGACCGATGGGTCGTCCAGACCGAGCTCGGTATAGATGGCTTCTTTGCTGCGCACGGCATCCCGCACGCTGAGGCCGGCCGCCGCAATCAGACGTGCCAGTTCGTCGCGGGCCAGCGGTTCCTTCAGGTATTCGATTACTTCTACCTGATGCCCGTGATCCTGCAGAGCCTGCAGAACATTGCGCGAAGTGCCGCAAGCCGGATTGTGATAGATGACTGCCATGCTGGATCCCTGTTGAATGTGTTCGGAAAGCAGGAAGAATCGATATTATCAGAGCCGCGGCACAGCGGTCGCCGCCTGATGTTAAATTAAGGCGATTGTTGCGCAACGGTACCCATGGACACGATCTATTCCTTCTCTGCCCGTGCGATCGATGGCCGCGAGCTCGCACTGCGCGATTACGCTGGCCAAGTGCTGCTCGTCGTCAACGTCGCTTCCGAGTGCGGTTTCACCCCTCAATATGCGGGCCTGGAAACGCTGTATCGCGATTACCGCGAGCAGGGCTTCACCGTGCTGGCCTTCCCTTGCAATCAGTTCGGCAGGCAGGAACCCGGCGATGCCCGCGCCATTTCGGAATTCTGCACGTCTCGCTATGACATCACTTTTCCCCTGTTCGAGAAGATAGAGGTCAACGGCCCCCAGGCCCACCCGCTCTATGCCTGGCTAAAAAGCCAGAAAACCGGCATTCTCGGCAGCGAAAGCATCAAGTGGAATTTCAGCAAGTTCCTGATCAACCGCGAAGGCCGCGTAATACAGCGCCTGGGTCCGTCCGCCAAGCCTGAAAGCCTGCGCAGGGAAATCGAACGCGCGCTGGCCTCTCCACCATCCACTGCAGCATAAAACATCC
>Ga0172382_10009849_pt1 | contig 12941 bp, 12 predicted proteins | sample Leawel138RmetaG_FD_122245 | JGI IMG/M metagenome (GOLD analysis project Ga0172382, IMG submission 122245) | Leachate microbial communities from a municipal landfill in Southern Ontario, Canada - Leachate well 138R metaG | ecosystem: Engineered > Solid waste > Landfill > Unclassified | place...
GATCTACCTCATCGACGCTTTCGATGATCTTGAAGAGAATGCAAAGTCCGGATCCTACAACCCTTTGCTTTTGCAATGGGATTATCAGGCGGAGCAGGAAGAGATGTCAGACTTTCGGAAGCGAATCCACGAGAGGGTAGAGTTCAACTTACTGTTTTATCTGGCGGAGTTATCCAAAGCCTGGGATCGGTTAAGCATTGCCAGGAACCATGGATTGGTTGAAAATATCATATATTCAGGACTGCTTCGAAAAACCGAGGAAGTTCTTGAGAAAGGAAATACAAAAGATGCAGAACCCCTATGAAGTATTGGGAATCAAAGAAGGCGCCAGTATACAAGAAATCAAAGCGGCTTATAAAGAGCAGGTGAAGAAATACCACCCGGATCGTCACCAGGACAATCCGCTTTACGAGTTGGCCGAGGAGAAGCTTCAGGAGATTAACGAAGCCTACGATTACTTAATGAAGAACGGCAGCTATACCGGAGGTGGCTCGTCTTATTCAAAGGAACCTAGCGGAGGGAGTCAACCCAGACAGAGCCCTGAGTTTCGTCAAGTGAGAATCGATATCGATCGAGGGAATTTTCCTGCTGCGGAAGCAGCTCTGAATCGCAGTAAAAATAGAGGTGCCGAATGGTTTTTCTTAAGCGGGATGCTCTCTCTGCGCAAGGGCTGGTATGACGACGCAGTGACAAATGTACAGACCGCAATCAGTATGGATCCAAACAATGTTGAATACAGAACAGCTATGAACAGCATGTTGCAGACCTCCGGGGGTTATCGGACGAATGCCTACGGGCGGGGTTATGGCAACTCCAATGACGAGCTGTGCAGGATGCTGCAATGCTATTGCTGTGCCGATATGCTCTGCGATTGTATCTAAGACCATCCACGTGGGACATGTGATAGTGGGGGTGTACAGAAAAGGATTGAAACAGGAATGCAACAAAGCATGAAAACTAGAACAGCCGCTCTTGGAGGCATACTGTTAGCCCTATCGGTGGCTACTCTATTTTTCGCGAGTTTTGTACCGGGTGTTGAACTGACTATTTATGCGATTAGTTCCATCTATACAGCAATCATGATCATTGAGACAAACAGCAAAGGAGGAAGCATTTTTTATGTCGCTTCCGGCATTCTGGCAATGCTCTTAGTTCCCAATAAGGCTGCAGTGCTTCCATACCTATTTTTTTTCGGGCTCTACGGTATCGCAAAATATTTTATTGAAAGAATAGGAAAGCAGACTGTAGAAATAGGCCTTAAACTGCTTTTCTTTAACATCAGTATAGGAGCGGGCATACTGTTGTTCAAGACCATGTTCCTGAGTAATTTTGACCTTCCCGATTACGCAAACACCCTGCTAATCCTGGGAGGTCAGTTGCTGTTCCTCCTTTACGATTATATTTTTACCCTCCTCATCGCCTATTACAAGAGACGCTTTTCAAAGCAACAATAACTCTTTTCGCATATTTCCCGGACTTGTCTCATAAAGATAGACAAATACGGTAGCGAAAAGAGGGTTGGAATATGAACAAGAGGAGATATGCTAACAGTGGCGGTTCCTTCGGGAAAGGAATGCTGACTTTTTTAATCGTAGTGCTTCTTGCAGTGGGCGCAGGCTACGGCTTGACAGAATATGTAATTACGCCTTACTTCCTGGGAAGCGATAAGGAAGAACCACAGGAAAAGGATACAACGCAAGAAGAATTTGAGGGCTCTTCCATCATAATCGATCAGCAGAATGTAAATACGCAAGGTGAAGAAACAGGAGCACCTGTCACAGAAGCCCCGTCACCACAACCGCAAGAGACACAGACGGTCACTACGACCAGCACAAATGTGTTCTATTGTATCCAGTATGGTAGCTTCAGCGATCGAATGGGAGCGGAGACTGTTGCATCGTCCCTGGTTGCCTCTGACATTGCTGTCATGATCATGCAGAAGGATGGGGCGTACAAACTAATCGGGACACCGTATATTACAAAGGAAGAGGCGGTAAGTTCCATGGAAAAAGTAAAAGCAGTCGCAGGTAACGATATATTTATAACCACAGTGGAGGTACGGTTGCAATGATCCCTTTATCCACCGGCATGCGGCCGGAAAGCCTGGACGAATTTGTAGGACAAGGCCATTTCATGTATGAAGGGTCCTTGCTTTACAATGCAATAAAAAATAAGACCTTTGACTCAGCCATCTTCTTCGGTCCGTCGGGAACAGGAAAAACTACCCTTGCCCGCCTGATTGCCAAGGAGATGGATTCCGACTTCTTTGAAATCAATGCCTCCACTACAGGTATTAAAGAACTCAAAGAAATCATTGAGAAAGCAAAGACCAAATTCTTCGGCCTGCAAAAGGAAAAGACCTATCTCTACGTGGATGAATTCCACAGATGGAATAAGCTCCAACAGGATTCCCTATTAAAAGCTCTGGAGGAAGGGGTGGTCCGCTTTATCGGAAGCACCACGGAAAACCCTTACTTCGCAGTGAACAATGCCATACTCAGTCGAGTGAGGTCAATTTATGAATTTAAGAAGCTGAGCGTGGAGGATATCGTGAAAATCCTCCATGGAACCCTTAAAAACAAAGAACGGGGTCTGGGCAGGCGCTCTCTGAAATGGGAGGAAGAAGCCCTAAGGGCGTTAGCAGAAATGTCCGGCGGAGATGCAAGGATTGCCCTGGACACGCTGGGCTTTATTGCAGACAACCTAAAGCCCGACGGTAATATCAATCTTTCCATGGTAGGAGAGGCCATGCAGAGGCAGACCACCTTTTACGATCGAAAAGAGGACAAGTTCAACCTGCTTTCAGCCCTGCAGAAATCCATACGAGGCAGTGATCCGGACGCCTCTATTCACTATCTTGCCAGGTTGATTGATGGAGGAGCCGATATCCTGATGATCGGCCGCAGACTCCTTGTGATTGCCAGTGAAGATGTGGGCATGGCTTATCCCCAGGCAATTTCCATCGTAACTTCTTGTATACAAGCTTCACAGATGGTAGGGCTTCCGGAGGCCAGAATCATCCTAGCGCAGGCTGTTATTTTGCTGGCTTCCTGCCCGAAATCGAACTCCGCCATTTCAGCCATCGACAAAGCAGTGAACGACTTGCATAAAAAGAACATTGACGATGTCCCCCTCCATCTCAAAGACAGCCATTACAGCGGTGCTTCCAAGCGAAGGATCGGGATCGATTATAAATATCCACATGCTTACGGTGGGTATGTCGACCAGCAGTATTTGCCGGACAACCTCCACAAAGCAAAAATAAGATATTACGAACCTACGGAAAACGGAAAAGAAGGGGCCTTCAAAAGGTTTTTAGAGAGCATCAGAGGTCAAAGAAATGAAGATTAAAGTAGCAGAGCATTCGGGCTTTTGCTTTGGTGTCCGGGAAGCCATCCGCAAAACAGAAGCACTCATAGAAAAAAGAACGGATAAGGATGAACGGATCTATACCTGCGGACCGCTGATTCACAACCGGGCAGTAACGGAGGATTTGAGCAGCCGCGGAGTGAAAATCGTGGGACAGCTCTCCCTGATTCCGCCTGCGTCCACTATCGTTATCAGGTCTCATGGTGAGCCAAAATCCTTTCACGATGAAGCTGCACGGCTGAACTTATCCGTCGTGGATGCTACCTGTCCATTTGTATCCAAGATCCACAGATTGGTAGCAGAAGCAAAGGAGAAGGGCAGGAACGTAGTTATCGTGGGCGATACTAATCATCCGGAAGTAAAGGGCATTGTAGGCTGGGCAGGCGAAAACTGTGTGGTGATAAACAGCATCGAAGAGGCGGAAAAAATTGCGTTTGACCACATTACTCTAGTAGCGCAGACCACAATCACCGGTACTCTATGGAACGGTATTGTTGATTATCTCAGAGAAGAGAAAACTGACTTGATTCCTATTCGAACCATTTGCAATGCTACTGATGAACGTCAGAAAAGTTGCGAAGAATTAGCTCGTGAATCCGATTTAATGATCGTAATCGGCGATCGAAACAGCGCAAATTCAAGAAAACTTTTTGAAATTGCGCAAAAACACTGCAAAAAAACCTTCTTTGTAGAAAATAAAAATGATTTACCATTGAAACAAATCGAAATATGCGGTAGAATAGGAGTCGCGGCAGGTGCATCAACTCCTGAACGCATCATTAAGGAGGTTATTTCTACTATGAGTGAAGCTATCACTGAGACTAAAGAATTGCAAGTTGCAGAAGTGGGCGACAACCCCGCAGCAGAAGAAACCGTTGTAGAGGCACCTGTTGAAGCCGAAGCAGCTGTCGAAGAAACACCGTTAGCCGAAGAAACGCCTGAAGCAGGAGAAGCACAGGTAGTTGAAGAAACACCGGTAGCTGACGAAGCACCCGCAGCAGAAGTTGCGGAAGAACAGGACGAAGATTTTAATCCGATGGATGACTTCATGGATGAGATCGACAAGCAGATGATCCTGCCAAGCAGAGGAGAAATCATCGATGGAGAGATTGTACATGTGACCAATCGGGAAATCGTAGTAAACTTGGGTTGCAAAAAAGACGGGATTATTCCTAAGGATGAATTGGTCTTAGACGACGGTCAAGAGTTGACCGACGTTTTTAAAGCAGGAGACAGCATCCAGGCAAAAGTCATCAAGACCGATGATGGAGAAGGAAACATCCTACTTTCTAAGAGAAAACTTGAGATTAACGAACACTGGGACGAGATCAACGAGGCCCTTGACAATAAAACAGTCGTTAATGCGAAAGTCGTCAAGGAAGTTAAAGGCGGCGTAATCGCTGTATACAAAGAAGTTTCCGGATTTATTCCTATGTCTCAACTGTCTGACAGATATGTGGAAAAGGCAGACGAGTTTGTAGGAAAGATTCTTCCTGTGAAGGTGAGCAGAGTAGATCAGAGGAGAAACAAAGCTGTATTCTCACATAAAGCTTACCTGGCAGAAGAGAAACAGAAGAGAGTTAAGGAAATCTGGGATGCGCTGAATGTAGGCGACGTGGTGGAAGGTACCGTAATGCGTTTCACGGATTACGGCGCATTTGTCGATATCGGTGGCTTAGATGGACTTCTCCACATTTCTGAAATTTCTTGGGGCAAGCTCAGGCACCCGCAAGAAGCTCTGAAGATTGGTGAACGAATCGATGTTAAAATCCTTTCTATGAACACAGAGAAGGGTAAAATATCTCTCGGCTTGAAGCAGACCCAGCCGGAACCCTGGTCCGTTATTGACGAGAAGTACAAACCCGAGCAGGTTATCACCGGAAATGTAGTTCAGATCAAGGAATACGGCGCCTTCGTGGAGTTGGAGCCGGGACTTGACGGGTTGGTGCATATCTCCGAAATCGCGCACAAACGCGTTACCAATATTGCGGATGAAATCTCAGTCGGCCAGACTGTAGAAGCCAAGATCCTTGATATTGATAAGGAGAGAAGAAGAATCAGCCTTTCTATCAAAGAGACCATTGAGCCTTCCCTGATGGACGACGAAGATGGGCCTTCCCTGAAGGAAAAGATGGAAAATATGGCTGATAAGGCTGAGGATTTCATCGAGGATGTCAAAGAAAAAGCCGAAGACATCGCGGATGATTTGAAGGAAAAAGCTGAAGACTTGCTAGATAAGGCCGAGGATGTAGCAGAAGCAGTTTCTGATAAGGTAGAAGAGATTGTGGAAGATGTTAAAGAAAAAATCGAAGACTAAGCATCCTGTAGAATAAAATAAGAGACGATCCCTGTTATCAGAGGATCGTCTTTTTTTGTGAAGACTGGGAAATGAGTTCTTCTGCGTTCTTTAGGGTGGTTTCGGTCACATGGAGCCCACCTAACAGGCGAGCGATTTCAAGTTTTTTCCCCTCACTGTCCAAGGGCCTGACGTCAGTAGCGGTTTTTCCCCCGGACTCTTCTTTGAAAATCCGGTAATGGTGATCGGAAAAGGCTGCAATTTGAGGGAGATGGGTGATACAGATTACCTGATGGTCCGCTGCAATCTGTTTCATTTTTCTCCCTACAATACTTGCGGTGGCCCCACTAATTCCACTGTCTATTTCATCAAATATCAAAGTAGGGATGCGATCAAAGTCTCCTATGATAGCCTTAAAGGCAAGCATAATACGGGAGATCTCTCCACCGGACGCTATCTTGCTCAATGGTTTAGGAAGTTCTCCTTTGTTGGTAATGATGAGGAATTCAACTTGGTCAGAGCCTGTTTCTGTATATCTTTTTGCTCCTGAATCAAGTAAAGGGGTGATGGATACAGTCAGGAAGGTGTCTTTGAAATTCAATTCTTCTAATTCCCGTGCTATATCCTGTTCCATTCGGCCCGCTGCGTCTATCCTAATAGCAGTCAGTTTTTCAGTGGATAAATCTAATTGTGCTTTGCAGGATTCCAGTTCCCCGGTCAAAGCCTCCTGTAGTTGATCGGAATTCTCAATATGTTCCAGTTTTTCTTCTATCTTTTCTTTATGCAACAAAACGTTTTCGATGGATCCGCCATATTTCTTTTTCAGGTGATTAAGCAGATCAATCCGCTCAACGATATCGTTGATGGCTTCGGGGGAAAATGTGATGGATTCTTTAGCTCTGCGGAGGTCCATGCGCAGATCGTCCAGCGTGTAAAAGCAATCCGAGACGGTCTCTGACAAATCTGCATAGTCCTTTGAGAAATTCTTTATCCCGTCAAGCAATTGCATACTTTTGCCTAAGCTGTCATGTGAGGCAGGGGTCTGCTCGTATAGAAGTTCATAGACCTCAGAAAGGGTGGAATAAAGGGACTCGCTGTTTTGAAGCAGCAGCAACTGTTCCGCTAAGGAGTCATCCTCGCCGATTAGCGGCTTTGCTTGAGAGATCTCCGTGAGTTCATACTGCATGAAGTCGCGATTTCTTAAGTTTTCCTCCCGGGCACGCAAGATAGCATCCCGCTCTGTTTTCAGACGGACATACTTGCCGTATAGTGCGGCAACCTCATCCTTGACCGGTTCTGTAGATATGCGATTATAGCCATCTAAAAGATCAATATGCGAATCCGGATTCAGCAGAGACTGGTGGTCGTATTGGCCGTGAATGTCTGCGATCCTTCTGCACAGGTTGTTAAGAAAAGAAACGGATACCAGCGTGCCGTTGATTCGGCAGATACTTTTCCCGCCGGCATGGATTTCCCGGAGAATATAGAGGGTGCTCTCATCGCCCAGACCGTTTTCAGACAACAATGATAAAACCGCAGGGTCGGAAATCTCTGCGGTAAGTTCTATAATGGCTTTCTCTGTTCCAGATCGGACAAAGGTTGTATCTGCACGACTTCCTAAAGCCATACTGACAGCTTCGATGATGATGGATTTTCCTGCCCCGGTTTCACCGGTCAGGATGTGCAGACCCTGATGAAAGTCCAGGCTGACACTCTTAATGATTGCGAAATCTCTTATGGAGATGTGAGTGAGCATATGGGTACCTCGATGATGATTGGATCATTTCAAGATGTCATGAAAACGCTTTACTAAGTCGGGAACATTGGCAGGATCATCGATGATCAGAAGAATCGTATTATCTCCGGCTACAGATCCTACCACATGACCCATATTCATCGTGTCGATGGCTTCACCTGCCGCATTGGCGCATCCGGATAGGGTCTTAATAACGATAAGGTTCCCCGAAGAGTTTACAGCTTTAATCGTCTCTTTGAAGATCGTTACAAAGCGTTCGGAAGGTGGCTGTTCGGCAGCTGTGCTTACCGCATATTTATAGCGACCGGACGGAGCCAAAGTTTTAATAAGCTGAAGTTCCTTGATATCTCGTGAGACGGTAGCCTGTGTTGCCTGATAGCCTGCTTTCTTTAATAGGGCGACCAGCATGTCTTGAGTCTCAACCTCATGAGAGTTGACAATGTCTAATATTTTGTTCTGCCTTGTATATCTCATGATTTCCTCCATATACCACAGCGTCTAAGCGATGTGGGAAAACAAAGAATGAATAATTATAGATTGCAATTTGTTTACATTATACCATAGGTAACTTGGATAGAAAAGGTTATTATGATATAATAAATAACTGTGAAGAAAAGCTTCACAAGTATTGACATCATTAGAGTTTATCAGGAGAGTGAAATGAGAATCTTGGGTATAGACCCCGGTTATGCAATAATGGGCTACGGTGTTGTCGATATGGTAGGAAACCGCTTCACAGCATGTGGTTATGGTGCTGTGACCACTGATAAGGATATGGATATGCCCGACCGCTTAAAGCATATATACTGCAGACTCATGGATATCATCGATGAATTTCAGCCCGAGGCTGTTGCCATTGAAGAATTATTTTTTAATAAAAATACGAAGACCGCCCTCATGGTAGGTCAGGCAAGGGGTGTAGCTATGTTGGCCTGTGCCAACTCAGGACTGGATATTTATGAATATACACCGCTACAGATCAAGCAGGGACTGATTGGATACGGAAGAGCAGAAAAATCACAAGTACAGATTATGGTAAAAACCATCTTAAAACTATCTGAAATTCCAAAGCCGGATGATACGGCGGACGCCTTAGCTGCAGCCATTTGTCACGGTCATTCGTCAGGTTACCTCATGCGTATGCGCAAGAACGGTCAATAGTCTTAATGAAAGAAAAAAGCAGAGGAGCGAAGCGATGATTCACTATTTGCGAGGAATAATCACCATGAACTTTGACGGAGGCATCGTGGTGGAAACCGCAGGCGTCGGATACAAGGTATTTGTACCGGACAATTCCCCTCTTTACACAGAAAAGGGAAAGGGTCCGGTGTTAGTTTATACCGTCATGATTGTAAGAGAAGACGATATCAGCCTTTACGGTTTCCATGATAACGACTCTTTAAGCCTCTTCCTCCAGCTACGCACGGTGAACGGAGTCGGAGCTAAGGCTGCTCTGTCTATTTTGTCGTCCATTCCTGTGGACCAAGTGAAGAGAGCGATTGTCTTTGAAGATGCAAATACACTGACAAAAGCAGTTGGGGTAGGCAAAAAAACGGCTCAACGCATCGTGCTGGAATTGAAGGACAAAATTACCGTCTCCGGTGAACTAACGGATCTCGCGGAGCAGGCAGCGGCAGACGGCGGAAGGACGGAAGCGGTAAATGCACTCATTGGCCTTGGCTACAGCCGCAGTGAAGCTGTCAGCGCCGTTGGAGCAGTTGAAGGGGAAGATCTCACGACTGAAGAATACATTCGTCTTGCATTACGAGATACCCAGAGGAAATAGGAGAGAATGAATGGAGTATGAAGACAGGGTTGTGGAGACGAAATTGAAAAACGAAGAAGAAGAGCTGGAGTTGACTTTACGACCGAAACATTTCAATGAATATATCGGGCAAAAGGGTGTTACGGATAACCTTAAGATCTATATTCAAGCAACGAAAATGCGCAAGGAACCGCTGGATCATGTGCTTTTTTATGGACCGCCGGGCCTTGGAAAAACCACCCTGGCAGGAATCATTGCCAACGAGATGGGAGTAGAACTTCGAATTACTTCCGGCCCTGCTATAGAACGAGCGGGTGATTTGGCGGCGATATTGACCAATCTCAATGAAAACGATGTGTTATTCATCGACGAGATACACCGGTTGAATCGTTCTGTGGAGGAAGTTCTCTATTCTGCCATGGAGGATTATGCGCTGGACATCATTATCGGGAAAGGTCCTTCGGCGAGATCCATTCGATTGGACCTGGCTCATTTTACCCTCATCGGGGCAACGACCCGTGCCGGTAGTCTTTCTGCCCCATTGCGTGACCGCTTTGGTGTGGTCAGCAAGTTTGAGATGTATACCCCTGAGGAGCTTGTGGAAATTATTCGCCGGTCTGCTGAGATTTTAAACATCTCCATCGACCAACCGTCCTTAATGGAGCTAGCAATGCGGTCTAGGGGGACACCCCGAGTGGCAAACCGCTTGTTGAAGCGGGTCAGGGACTTCAGTCAGGTCAAGGGTACGGGTGTAATAGATACAGAAATTACGGATAAAACCCTGAAAGCCTTAGGAATTGACAAAAGGGGATTGGAGAGTCTCGATCGGGAAATCCTATCTATTATAATACAACGGTTTCAAGGGGGTCCTGTGGGTATCGATACCATAGCGGCGTCCATAGGAGAAGAACGTGTCACCATTGAGGACGTGTACGAACCATATTTGATCCAGGCAGGATTCCTGCATCGGTCACAGAAGGGAAGAATGGTCTCCGAAGAAGCTTACCACCATTTGGGCCTTGAGACTCCGGGAGATCGACAATTGACACTAGATGACTAGATGACGATCAGAGTTTAGAAGAAGAGGTGAGAAATTGACAAGGAACCGGTTGATTACAGATATAAAGCGGGGAGCACTCTTATTAATCATATTGTTGGGAATGGCTTTATACCCGATTAATGTAGAAGCAGCAGACGTCCCCGACTATATAGAAATAGGATTGAAATACGGCAATGATGTTGCCTCTCAGAGTATTATCTCCCCCGATGGGTTTATTTTAGGTTCGGTATCGCAGGATGGATTTACGGAAAGCTTGCCTCTTCCCGGATATCAGGAGCTGGTGGCTTCCGTCCAAGACGGGCACGTGGAGCTACGGGATAGCGGCGGTGTCTTGATATCCGCCGATATTGGGACGAATGGCTGCCTCATGCCTTATGGTGACGGAGACCATTGCATTCTGTCTGTAGACGGGCAGAAATATCGGGGAGGAGTATTGTTGAAAGTAAAAAACAAGGCCCTGACCGTTATTAATTATCTCACGATGAACGAGTATCTGTATGGAGTTATCCACAGAGAAATGGGCCAGGGTAATCCTATGGAAGCTCTAAAGGCACAGGCCATTTCAGCAAGAACATTTACGGTCGTGAATAGAGACCGTCATTATGAGTACGGATTTGATCTTTGCACGACAACGCATTGCCAGGTTTACGGAGGGTGTAAGGAAGAGTATGAGAGTACGTCGAGAGCTGTGGATGAGACCGATGGGATGATCATCCGCTACCAGGGAGAACCTGCTGAGATCTATTATCATAAGAACAGCGGTGGCCATACTCAAAACTCTGAGGATGAATGGTCTACGCGGACACCCTATTTAAGAGGGGTCCCTGATGCCTACAGTCCGGAATACCCATGGCGGGCTACCATCAACTTTGATGTGCTGCAGCAGAAGCTGACTCAGGCGCAACTGGATCCGGGAACCGTGAAGTCTGTTGAAATCGGAGGACGTGACGGGTCGGGAGCGGTTTCTTCTCTTGTCATTCAAGGTGACAAGGGGGAAGTAGAGCTTACAAAATCAAGGATCCGTGTGGTTCTCGGCAATTCTTTGGTGCGTTCCAGGCATTTCAGCATTGGCGATACCTACGAGGGCAGTCTCCCATCAGGCAGCGGCATGAAGCTGACGCTATTATCGGCTCACGGCACGAAGACCCTGACGGATCCCGACACGATCCATGTCTTGTCGGATAGAGGCGTGGCTCAAGCTATAGATGTCACTTCTTTATCCGCAACAAAGGGAAGTGGGGCGGCTAAGATCGAAGCTCCCGTGAAGGAGCCGGGCGTCTTCGATGACAGCAATACAGCCCATGGAAGCGCATTGATCCTGACAGGCAAAGGCTATGGACATGGCGTGGGTATGTCTCAGGATGGAGCCATTGAAATGGCCAAGCAAGGTATGGATTATATGGACATACTGGATTATTACTTTACGAATATTGAGGTCAATTAATGCACATAGATAAATTTGATTATGAACTGCCTGCGGAACTCATTGCACAGTATCCCACCGAGAAGAGAGAAAACTCACGGCTGATGGTAATCCACAGGGAGAATGGAATCGTAGAACACAAGCATTTCTACGATATATTAGACTATCTTTCCCCCGGTGACTGTCTTGTGATGAACAACTCTAAAGTACTTCCCGCAAGGCTTATAGGCACAAAGGAGGCTACGGGAATCGAGGTTGAATTCCTGCTTACAAAACGCAAGCAGGGGGATATATGGGAGACCATGGTGCGTCCGGGCAGGAGGCTAAAGCCCGGGGATAGAGTTCACTTCTCAGAGGATCCGCTTTTATATGCCGAGATTTTGAATTACGGCGAGGGTGGCACGCGAATCGTTGAATTTAGGTATAATGGAAACTTTTTAGATATACTTGACCGGGTGGGAAAAATGCCTTTACCCCCCTATATACAACGAGAAAGTGGAGAAGGGGACAAGGAAAGATACCAAACGGTTTACTGCAAGGATGAGGGTTCTGTAGCAGCTCCCACAGCAGGGCTGCATTTTACCGATGAGCTTCTTTCCCGGGTGAGAGAAAAGGGGATCCAATTGGCTTACGTAACTCTTCACGTGGGTATCGGGACATTTCGGCCGGTGAAATGCGAGAACATAGAAGAGCATGAAATGCACTTTGAAGAATTTTGGATCGACGAAAAGACAGCCGATATCATCAATAAAACCAAGGCATCCGGAGGAAGAATTATTTCCGTGGGAACCACATCCACCAGAACGTTGGAAAGCGCCGCGAATGCCGATGGAACAGTAAGTGCAGGTCATGGAGATACAGACATCTTTATCTACCCGGGCTATTCTATCCGCGTCGTCGACTGCCAGGTTACCAACTTTCATCTTCCAAAGTCCACCCTGATGATGCTGATATCCGCTTTTTATGACCGGGAAAAAATCTTGAATGCCTATGATATGGCAGTAAGAGAAAAGTACCGGTTTTTCAGCTATGGCGACGCCATGCTCTTGTTATAACGTAGGGGATGACCTCCGGTCTCCCGTTTGGGAAGGATAGAAATGAACGCAGTAACATTTGAATTAAAAAAAGTATGTAAGGATACCAATGCCCGAAGAGGGCAGCTGAAAACACCGCATGGCAACATTGAAACACCGGTCTTTATGCCTGTCGGCACTGCGGCGACTGTGAAGGCAATGCGACCGGAGGACGTAAAGGAGCTGGGTGCTTCCATAA
>Ga0172382_10009853_pt1 | contig 12934 bp, 11 predicted proteins | sample Leawel138RmetaG_FD_122245 | JGI IMG/M metagenome (GOLD analysis project Ga0172382, IMG submission 122245) | Leachate microbial communities from a municipal landfill in Southern Ontario, Canada - Leachate well 138R metaG | ecosystem: Engineered > Solid waste > Landfill > Unclassified | place...
ATCTATTACTGCGCTGCCGATGAAGCGGTCGCCATCGCCGAATCGTCCTACCACCGAGCGCGCTTCCTGCGTGAGTCCAGAATCGACAAGACCACCCAGGAAATGCGCGTGATTCGCGCACAGTTGGGGCCGACAACTCTCCACGATGTCCGTCACCTGCTTGGAGACGCCATCTACGACACCGATCATTATGGCGAAGCCCAGCAGCTCGGTTACGCGTTACGTGATACCAAAAGCTTCGGTGTTCACTACCAAAGCGTGAGAGCGAAAGGGGAGTGCTACGGCGTGATGCGTGCTAGAGCAATCTCCGATGCGATCCACTGGCGTTATCTGCGCTACCACTATGACCAGGGAGCGATCGTCGACGTCGAATCTCTCGATGGCAGTGGCAGGAGGTGATGGCAATGTATAAAGAACTGCTGTGGATCTTCACCCAGCTGCCAGACGATTACATCGTCCTCGATACCGAAACCACTGGACTCCCCGACGAGAACGGCCCGCCGGATATCGTGACACTCGGTATCACCGTGGTAAGAAATCGAAAGATAGCGGAATCCGTCGAGTTTAAAACTCGGCCACAAAAACACATTTCTGAAGAAGCGCAGTCGATACACGGTATTAGCAACGAACAGGCCGCTGAATTCGAATCATTCGATTCTCAGTGGTGTCAGATCGCCGAATACCTGCAAGATCAGCTCATCGTCATTCACAACGCCAGTTTTGACTGGCCAATCCTGCTGGATCACGTCTCCCGATATGGTTTATCAATGCCGCCAATTCAAGGTGTGTTTTGCAGCCAGAAAGCAGCCATACCTTGGGCGCAGGCAATGAATTTGCCTTGCAGCCACCGAGGTCCATCGTTAGATGCTCTGACGAAAGCGCTTGGCGTTGAAGATCTCAGGGAAAAGATCGGTGGAGCTCATGGTGCGGAGATTGATAGCCGATTAACTTACCATGTAGTGGAAAAATTAAACAATTTGGATTGATAGCAAAGTGAAATTATTAACCTAAGTTTTCTCCGAGTATTGAGAATTGTATGAAATTGAAACCAGCAAATTAATCAGGAGGATGATCCATGTTTGATCCCAAAAAGTTCACCACCCCGACCGCCAAACCGCTTCCCGTAGTTCTGCTTCTGGATGTCAGCTCCAGTATGTCCGGAGATAAAATCGAGAACCTTAACAAGGCTGTCGAGGATATGCTCGACAGCTTTGCGCAGGAAGAAAAGATGGAGACTGAGATTCTTGTTTCCGTCATCACTTTCGGCAATCAGGTTGAGCTGCAGGTGCCATATACCAAGGCTTCTCAGGTGCAGTGGCAAGGTCTGCAGGCAAACGGTATGACCCCGATGGGAACCGCCCTCAAAATGGCCAAGGCCATGATCGAGGACAAGGAGACCACTCCGTCCCGCGCTTACCGTCCGACTGTTGTCCTTGTTTCTGACGGACAGCCTAATGACAGCTGGGAAAGACCGCTGGAGGACTTTATCTCCGAAGGACGCTCTTCCAAATGTGACCGCATGGCAATGGCTATCGGACGTGATGCCGATGAGACGGTTCTGAAGCATTTTATCGAGGGCACGCCCCATGACCTTTTCTATGCGGAAAACGCCGGGCAGCTCCATGAGTTTTTCCAGCGTGTGACCATGTCGGTGACCATGCGTACCCAGTCCAAGAACCCGAACGTGGTACCGGCTCCGTCAGAGATCAAGCTGGACGGCGGCAGTGTCAAGTCGGCTACAGCCGGAAATGCAACCGCTTCATCTGATGATGAAGGTTACTGGTAAACAAAAATTTGGAGGTGAATCATGCCACAGGCAATTGGCGACCCTGATGAACTTGACCGTTTCGCGCAGTCTCTGACGCAGTTCATCGATACGTTGAATGAAGCGGTTAACGGTTTGAATCATAGCTTTGGTGCCCTTGGGGATACCTGGCAGGATGAAAAGCGAGCGAGTTTTGAAGAGGACTATAACGCGCTGGTGCAGCAGCTTTCTCATTTTGAGGCGAACGCATCGGAACAGGTCCCATATCTTCATGCTCTGGCTTCACGTTTAAGAGATTATTTACAGAGTTAAGGTGGGGAATGGCGTACGTATCAGTTGGACAAGTTGAGAATCTCGAGGAGGCAATTGCCGGACTTCAGTCGGCCTATGACTCCATGGAGAGTGCCTGTCAGGCCCAAATTGCTGCGGCTGAAGCCAAGTTGGCCGAAGCACAGCAGGAGGCCGACAACAGCGCTCAACTGCTGGATGCTGCGATTGAAGCCGAAATGGAGGCCGGGCAGCAGCTGGAACAGGCTAATGAGCAGCTTACTTCAGCCAATGGGCAGTTAAGTTCCGCTTGTTCATCTCTTTCCGCCTGCGAAGCGAGTGGCAGTTATGACGAGGACGGCAACTATGAACCGCCCAACTGTTCATCTGAAGAGGGAGATGTAGCCGCCGCAGAATCAGCCGATGCAGAAGCGGAATCCGCTGTTGCGGCTGCTGAGGAAGCTTTGGAAGCTGCGAAAGACCATCGCATGAAGATGGAGCAGCGAAATGAAATGGCCCGGCAGTGTCTTGATATGGCAACTCAGCTGGCGGAAACAGTGCAAACGGAGTGTGCAGTCCGGCTTGCCAGTGCTGCGGCTCACCTTGAAACAGGAAAAGCACGACTGGAAAGCGCCAAGGCAGCGCTCAACGCCTATCTCGATACGCCCCCGCCAGCGGCGGAATTTTATTCATGGCTGAAATGGACTCCGGACCCAAATAAGCCGGTTACGCCAAAGGAGCTGCATTCGAGGCTGAATCTATCCGTTGAACAGCAGCGCTACTATTTCGAGTATCTCGCCGATCGTGACCCGGCATTCAGAGCCAAGATTGCCGACTACAGAAGCCAGCTCGAAGCCGCCAACGGTCCTGCTGAAAGGCATGCGGTTCAGCTTAAGATCCGCCGAAACCTTAGCGGCTACTGTGGCGAAAAAATTGTGGAACAGGCACTGAGTCCGCTCGGACATAAAGCGGACACGCAGGCCCGGACCACGTTTGAGGACGGTAGATTCACAAAAACCGACCTGATCATCGAAGATCTGAAAGTGCCGGTTATTCTCGGTCGTGGTGAAGGCATGAGTGCTCCGGCTGGAGGCTCTATCGCCATTGAAGTAAAATGCGGCGGGGCTTCCTATCTGTATTCTCAGAAAGACCACATGGTATTCCAGTCCGGTGGACATCAGGAAGCCAATGCGTCGATGACGATATGTTCACGCGACATCAAGGATTTAACTCCAGAACAGGAAGAAGAGCTGCGTGAAGCCCTTCGGAATGCCGGTTCACCTCTGATAGGTATGCTCCCGACAAAAGATGAAATCGACAAAGCCTGCTGGGACATGGTGACCGGTTCTAATGCAAATAACGGAGGAGCTCATGAAAATTAAAATCGCTCTGATACCAAGTGAACACACCAGCAAAGCTCAGGATCTTTCCTCCAAGCTCCAGAACGCTATGGAGGCAGGTGAGATTAGTGCTGTTGACCAACTCACGGAAGAACTAGTCTCGCTAACAGATAGCGAATATTCCCTGTCCTTACCGGAAGAATACTGGCACCAGCTGATTGAAAAGATCAGAAACTCTGATAACGATTTCAAGTCCGACTACATCATGGCCAAGCCACAACTCGAAACGATTATTGCAGCCGGTGTGGCTGAATCATTTGCGGATGTTTCAAGGGTTATTGAACAGGCATTAAAGGCTGACGGTGTTGTCCTCCAGCTACCGTTTGAAGAGGAGGATGCCGATGTTTGATGATCTATTTAATGTGACTTCGCAGCAAATGGGCAAATTTTCCGACACCGTTAGAGACGAGTTTGGTCAGTCTATTGTCTCAGACGTTTTCGAGCCCCTTTTGCAGGACATCTCCGGCCTTCAGCAAATGGGAGAATTATTTCAGACCCGAGCCGCCGAGATTGATCAGCTAACTGGAGAACTGCAATCAATAGGAAGCATGGGTCATGAGTAGCAGCCGGAAAAACAGGGAGTCCATGCCTAAACGTCTGTTCGATGCCGTTGGCGCAATGAATAAGGCGATTCTGAGGAAGGAAGATACCTACCGCCAGCTTCAAACTGAATTGAAACAATCGGAGCAGGACTGCGACAGAACTGTGGGAAATCTCAGGGCTGTCAGCGACTCTGCGGAAAGAGGCGAACTGGCTGCGCTGCATGATAAAGAGACAGGGTTGCAGAAGGATCTGCAATCGCTAAGCAATGAGATCCGCAGCGTAGAGGATCATATAAAGCAGGTTGAAAAAGCCATTTCCGATCTCGAGAGTGATAAGGACAGGCTTGACCGTGAGATCAGCCAGCGCCCCATCTTAATTACAATCGTAAAATATGTGTTCGGTGATGCTGAACGTGAGGAATCTGAAAGAATCCAGAGAGAGATTCAAAAGAATGAGCTTGGCAAAGATGATTTAATCAAAACCAGATCTAAACTCAGCTCTCGAAAGGCTGGTTTGGAGAATCGCCAGAATGACCTGAAAGTTGAGCTTGCCGGTATCCAGACCAAAATTAAGCGATTGAGTGATTCCAAACTCGCTGGAGCCAGAAAAAGAAACGACGCGCTGAATGCTCTCAAGTCAAAAAAAGAGCAGATTCGCGAGAGAAAACATCGGGTGCACGAGGAGTTTGAGAAGGAATGGGTTTCGGCCCTGAAGAATCTTGATGATCTATGCAAAAGGGTCCGCCTGCGTCAGCCGCATCTGAATGAGTTAACAGCCGAAAATATCAACACGGGCACCCATTTCCCTGACGCTCTGGCGTTCGGGCGCATGTACCTTACCTATCAGAACTGGAAAGGTTATATCCCACGGCTGATCCCTTTTCCTTTTAAGAAATCGCTCTGGCTGCCCGACCAGACTACAGGACACCGGTTGATTCACCAGCTGATGTTACGGCTGATGCACTGCATGCCGGTCGGCAATGTTGAAATTACCGCTGCAGATCCGCTGAGATTGGGTACGTCTTTGGACCCGTTTCTTTCTCTGTTGAAAGTAAAACGGCTCTTTCCCGAGCAGCGATTGCTGACCCGGTCGGACGAACTGGAAAATGCTCTGGCCCGGTTAACGGATTATGTCGAGGATCTGCTTCAGAATAAATTCAAGGGAGAGATCAAGAGCTGGTCCGCCTACAACTCGGCAAACAGCAGCAATCCCATATCCTATAAACTGCTGCTCATTTTCGGAGTTCCGGAACAGTTGACAGACAAAAGCCTCTGGTACCTTGGCCGCCTTCTGGAACATGGACCTGCCTGCGGCGTGCTTCCTGTTGTGACCATTGATGAAAGTCGGCTGGAGGATCGAAAGTTTACAGGACTGCGCACCGCGATAGACAAATATTCCAAGAGAATGGATTCCATTGTTCCGGCAGAGATACTGACCAAGCATGTCTCTGAACTCAATGTTGTGGAGGAACAGGAGTTCTGGCCCGGACGTTCTGAGCTGACCAATTTTCTGGAATCCATATCGGAACGATATGAACTGAGCGCAAAATTCAGCAAGCGCCTGACGGATCTCTGGTGCAATTCGGACTACTGGGAACACGACTCTGTACAGGGCGTAAAAGTGCCGATCGGCTGGACTGCGGATGGCGAGGTCGTTCCTTTCTCAATTGGCGGGGTGAATACCGAGCACCATGTTCTTCTGGCCGGGCGTTCAGGCACAGGTAAATCAAACCTGCTCCATGTTCTGATTCATAGCCTCTGCCACATATATTCACCCTCGGAGTTGAATATCTACCTGCTGGATTACAAGCAGGGTATGGAATTCAGTGTTTATGCTTCTCCGCCGCTTCCTCAGGCAAAACTGGTGGCTACAGAGAGTGATCCCGAATACGGCGTAACTGTTCTGGTGCATTTGACCGAGGAACTTGAAAAAAGAGCTCGGGAATTTAAAAGCCAATCAGTTAGCGAGTTTTATGAATACAGGGAATCTTCAGCAGCCGAACTCCCGCGTATCCTGCTGATTATTGATGAGTTTCAGATTCTGTTTTCTGAGGGACGTCAAGTGGCTGAGTCTGCAGAGAAAATGTTGAACCAGCTGCTGAGACAAGGACGGGCCTACGGCATACATGTGCTGCTGGCCACCCAGACATTGAAAGGAATCCAGTCTCTTTCCATGGGCCAGCTGATAAGCCAGATCGGTTGCAAAATTGCTCTTGCCTGCAGCGCGGAAGACTCCGCGATGATCCTTGGCAACAGCAATTGGGAGGCTTCCAATCTGAGCAGCCCGCCGGAGGGAATTATTAACAATTCCAACGGGGCAAAATCGGCAAATCAAAAGTTTCTGATTCCATATGCTGATCCCGAACTCCGCAAGAATCATATTGCCGCCATCGCTCAAGTGGCAGATCAGCGTGGATACTGCGGTTCCACAAGAATATTCAACGGTTCGCGACTGCCTGAAATGCCTGCACCTGATTGGTTTAACTCAAAAATCCACGAGGCGGTGCAACTGCACCTAGGTGAGCGTTTGAGTTTTGAAGTAGAGCCGCTCTCGCTGACACTGGTTAACCGGCAATCATCGAATTTACTGATATGCGGCTATAACGACGCAATCCATGACGGACTGCTCGCCTCCATCCTTCAAAGCTTGGATTCTCAGAGTGGCATCGACGAGATCATCTACTTTAACGGGCGCTCCATTGTCCCGGAGGGTGCATTAAAATATCTCGATGGTTCCGGAAAAAGACCCGTTTCAAAACACGAGTGTGTTACCTCGCTAAACCTTACCGGCATCTCCGATGAATTACACAAATCCAAAAGAGTCCTGATCATAGACGGCCTGGATTCTACAAAGGAATTCCACTCCGGACTGACAAGCTTTAGACCGATGAAGAAAGATGAGCCGCCCTCGCCACAAGAGAGCATAAAGAGAATCCTGGAGGACGGTCCCCCGCACGGGACATTTGTGATCGCCTTTGTGGATAACTGGAAACGCTGCAATTCATCATGCAAAGACCTTCTGAGCTTCTTTGAAATGCGCATTGGATTCTGCATGAATGAAGACGATGCGGGCTCATTCGTCAGTGGAGCAATTGGAAAATTTAAAGGACTCGAAACAGACAACCGCGCTGTCTTTGCCGATCGCTTGAAGAATCAGGTCAGTTGGTTCCGTCCGTACGTAAATGGTGAAAAATTATGAAGAAATATTTAATGACATGGTACGGAATAACTGATTTCAGGGCCTCAATTGGACTGGAACAGACAACCGGACCCGTTCTGGGAGCTTTGCTGGCGGAAGACTACACCGATGTGGTCATCCTTGGCTTTACGCGCCCGGATAAAACCGCAAACAGAACAGATGGGTTTCAACAAAAAATAGAAAACACTGATGGTTCTGACCCTGCTGCTGCGAGAGAGATTATTGATTTGTTCTCGAACTCGGTTGAGGCACACAACCACTTTACTAAATGGCTGGAAAAGCAGCTTCGGGATGCCGGTAAAAAGGTCAATGTACATTTTCACCCCGTGGGCCTGAAGCATCTCAATGACACAGAAGGCATATATGAGGCTGCGACTCAATCTTTGAATACGGTCGCAGCATCTGAAGGTGAAAAACTGGTTACGCTCTACCTTAGCCCGGGTACTCCCGTTATGGCTTTTGTTTGGGCTTTTGCGGCCCTGAGGCATCCGACTCTCAAAAAACGCCTTATAGCATCTTCTCAGCCCGGAAGACCTCCGGAAAGAATCGCACTGCCGAACGAGTGGCTGGAATGGCACGGAAGACAGGTTCGAACAACTGATGCGGAACCTGATCAGTATGATGCCATTTTTCACCTGTTCGGCGAACAGCGGGTGCCGAACCTGCTTGGCGTGATCCAGTTTTCAAGCAGGAAACACATCTTTGTGAATTCCGCACAGTTCCCTGCCGATGTCATGAAACAGTTTCTTGGAGAAGCTGAATACGGTGAAATTGCGGTGGACCCATATGACCCTGAAAATGTCCGAACCACGATTCTGGATCTGAGCGCGAAAATGCCTGCCGATGCGAAGATCGGCTTCAACTTAACGGGCGGAACCAAGTTGATGTATGCAGGGGCGCTTGCCGCCTGTCGCAAGGTGAATGCGACGCCATTCTATTTTAACAGCCGGAACAATCAGGTGGTTTATCTCAATGACTTTAAGACTGTTGATACAAAACTGATTCCATCGGTAGAGACCTTTATCCAGCTCAACGGCAATAATCTGTTTATCTCGAAGGCTGGCCATTGGGCTGATATACCCGACATTGAATCTCCTGACCGGAAAAATCTGACCAATGAGCTCTGGCAGGCGCGTTCTAAAATATCACGGCTCTATAAAGAGCTGTCTCGTTATAACGACAGCTTTCAGCCATTTGAACTGCATGATGGCGACATCTACGCAACGCTCTCCAAGGATAAAAGTGCGAAGATAAGTGTCGGCACCAAACACTTTGAGTTCAAGGAGTGGCCGGATTTTGCTCAATATCTTTCCGGTGGATGGTTTGAAGAATACACCTTCATGAAGCTTCAACCCCTTGTTGATGTCGGCCTGATCAAGGATATGCGCATTGGCCTTGAGGTCTCATTCAAAGGAGACGATGCCGACAAGAGCTCATCAAGTTTTAGCGCACAGCTGAGCAACCTGTTTGGGGATACTTATCAGGAGCTTGATATTACCTTCACGGACGGGCGACGTCTCTACGTCATCGAATGCAAAGCTGGCAATGTGAACAGCGAGCATGTCATGAAGCTCCAGAATATTGTCCGCTATTTTGGCGGAATTGAAGGCAGAGCTGTTTTAGCCTCATGTTTCTACCCGAAAAACAAAGTCGTAAGAAAGAAGATCGACGACTCGAAAAACCTGCAGTCAGTATCGGGTAACAGCCTGTTCAGGCAACTGGAAGAAATGATTCAACCCGGAGGGCGTCATCGATGAAAGTACCCCTCTATATCATTGTTGATGTTTCCGGCAGTATGAATGAGATGGGCAAAATCCATCTTCAGCGTAATTTGTGCCGTTATGCGGCTCAGCTGCGGCTCATAGATCAGGAAAAATACTCAGGCTCTGACATCCGCTTTTATCAATGGGCACAGAATGTTTCCGAGGTCGCTTTGGGAAGCGACGGGGATATCCCTGCCTTAAACGCTGAAGGCTCCTCGAACCTATGTGTTCTCTCCGATTTTCTGTACCAGTATCTGAATGATACCGGGAGATTAATGGTTCTCATTCTGTCTGACGGCAATTTCCCCAATTCAGACATCGTAAGCTTTAAGAACCAACTGGGCACATTCAGCGACCTGATCGTCCGGACAGTTGCCGTCGGCGCTGGTGCTGACTTGTTGAAGTTGAAGAAAATTTCCACAAATAACACTGTTTACCTTTCGGAGAACATAGCTTCAGCGATTGACAGCACAATCTTTGGTTCTGATGAGCCGTTGACCGCGCCAGTATCCACAGCCCGGATTCTGGAATCCGCACCGGCTGAAACAGAAGAACCAGAGGAGGATTGGGATGCTTGATCAACTCTGGAATAGCTGGGGTGCTTCAGTAATCGGCCCCCTACATATTAAAGCCGGGATTCCCAATCAGGATTCCTGGATGGCACGCAGGTATAAATGGGGAAATGTCGTTGTTGTATCGGACGGACTGGGCAGCAAGGCACATTCAGATCACGGTTCAAAAGCCGCCTGTCTGGCTGTATTTGAGGCAGCCAAGAACTACCAGAATACCCCTGATGCCAATATCGTTGATATTTTAAGGCTGATTCATGCCAACTGGCTCGTGAAAATAGCTCCGTACTCTTCAACAGATTGTTCGGCCACATGCCTTTTCGCCATCCAGATCGAAGGGATTATCACTCTTGGCCGCCTTGGTGACGGCATGATTGCCGCCCTTGGAGAAACTGGCGAAAACCACCTTATTCTCAGTGATAACAAACAGGATTCCTTCTCAAACTACACAAACAGCCTTCAACAGGAGTTTAAGCCAGATCAGTGGGAAACCGCGACGATTAAAAGCGCGGCATGTAATGCAGTTGTGCTATGCACGGATGGAATATCCGATGACCTGTTACCTGAAAAGCAGATGACCTTTGCACAGGAACTCTACTCCACTTATGCAGACCTGGAGTCGGAGGAAAGAAAGAGGGATCTTAAACGTTGGCTCAATGAATGGCCGGTTCCGGGACACTCCGATGACAAGACGATTGTCTGTCTGTTTAAGAAAGGAGGTTCCCAATGAGTCAAAGATTCAACGAGTATGTGGATGAATATCAGAATGTACACATTCAGGACAAGGTGCTCGGGCAAGGAGGCCAAGGGGTCGTTTTCCGTACCAAGGACCCTGATCTGGCGATCAAGCTTGTTACAGATGAAAGCGGAACTCCGGTCACCGATGAGGAGTCGGTGGAACGGTATTCAAAGCGCTTTAAGCGCGTCCGGCTCCTGCCTCTGCCAGAAAACCTGAATATATCCGTACCGGCAGCTCTGCTTCAAAACAATGCCGGTTATGTGATGCAGCTTTTGAGTGAAATGGTTCCGTTCAGTCATTTCTGGCTCGATGGCAAGTCCGCAGAAAATATTGGTCCAGACGATATCCCGGCATGGCTTTCGGCAATGCCGGAGAACGAAGCTAAAAAGATTGTTCATTATTATAGAACCGGTGGGCTCAGACGCAGACTTCATGCGCTCTACAAATGCGCATCATTGCTGGCACGCCTTCACGGCAATGGCATGGTCTATGGTGACATCTCTCCCAACAATATCTTTATTTCAGAAGGGCTTGATGATTCAGCCGTCTGGCTGATTGATGCCGACAATATTCGATTTGAAATCACCACAGGCGGAAGTGTTGTTTACACACCAAAATACGGAGCCCCCGAGCTCGTTCAGGGCAAAGACGGCGGAAGACCTTCTAGCGATTGTCATGCGTTCGCGGTCGTGGCTTTCTACCTTCTTTCGCTTATTCACCCTTTTGTCGGAAAAAAGGTGGATGGAACAGATGAAGGCGACTGGGCTGATGAGGAAAATGATGGCGAGGATGTTGAAGATAAAGCCTATGCAGGGCTGTTCCCTTGGGTTCATGACCAAGATGATGATTCAAACTCTTCCGACAGCGGTCTGCCCAGATCCCTTCTCCTTACAGAAAAACTGATCACTTTATTTGAGGGCACATTCGGCCCGGGCAGGACATCCCCATTGCTGCGGCCGACCATCTATCACTGGCCTGAAGCTCTCGCTCAGGCAGCGGATATGACCGTCACGTGCCCGGGCTGCTCGATGAACTATTACTATGATTTCATTCACCCGGAAACAGAGGCTCACAATTGCCCTTACTGTAAAAAGCAGAGGCCGCAGGTGCTCATTCTTGAGTCTTATCGATGGAGCGGACCGGACAAACCCATAAACTCACCATGCTGGCGGTATGTACGTGAGATCCCTCAGGGTACCGAACTCACGATACCAAGACGAATTTTTGATGAGTTTGCAATGCTTGATTCGGATACAGCAGAGGTGCTCATCTCTTCGAGCAATAATGGCATTTTGATTAAGAAGTCAGACCATGGCAAAGCCGATTTGTCCGTTGCTGCTGACAGTCCGCAAAGTGGTTTTCAGAAGCTGTATTCACAGATGAAAATTGACCGGGTAACGCCGGATGTTCAGTTCTGGATGTTCGCACATTTGAATAGTCCTCGGTTGGTTAAATGCATGATCAGCGGAGGTGGCAAATGCGACTGAAAGATATAAATGCTGAAATCACCTTTGAATTATGGGTGAAACCGGAGCTGTCCGGAGAGACCCCAAACATAGGTGTAGGATATATCGCACCCAACAATACCGGGCAGGCATACAGATTGAGAATCGATGGCCAGCAGTGGAGCGTTCAGCTTCGTGATCCCTCGGCCGGAAAGGATCTGAATTTTCACCTGAAAAGAGGTTGTGCGCATCTAGCCGAGGTAATGCAGGTCGCCAAGGACGGCAGTGCGCTTGTTAAAATCATCTTTTTCAATGGTGAAATCGTTGAAATTGGCGACGTGGAGATCGGCATTGATGAGCGCATAGAATCAACGGCTAAAAGAAATGGCATTCGCTTCAATGGAGCGGAAGAGCTGGGGAGCGTATTAAACGATAAATGCAAAATCAGCGTTGGCGGCGAAGATTTCTTTCTGCTCATGAGCGGTCCATCCGCCAAGGCTGACTTTGAAGCGGATATTCCTGAGGATGAAGACTCGCCCGATTCCCAAGCCGTTGTGCAGGAGAAGTACCGGGAATTCGCTATCTATGGTGATAGAGTTCGTATCCCGGTTGAAAGGCGCAATGTCGATAAGTCAAAGGACATCTATTTTGCGACTAAGGCGGTCTTCAAGGAAAACCAGAAGAGTGAAGGATCATTGCGTCTGGCAAGGGGTGCGGTCCAGTTTTCTGACTACACCAAGACAGGTCGCATTCGGGCTTTAGCCGCTGGAGCGATGAGTCAGCTTACCAAGGAGACCGGAAGTTACTTGAAACAGTGGGACGAGTACGGCGCAATTGAAGGTGAAATGCTGCTGGCCCGGGCCAAAGCTGTTGGCAGAATAGACTATCATGGCACTGAACAGACAACAAAAGGCGTTAAGTTCTTTGTGTCGTCTATTCCGGATCAACTTACCGAAGGCGATGAGATAGAGATCACCTCCGATGAGCCTTTATACCTCAAGAATCCGGATCTTACATGGGAAGCCTACAGCAAGGCTCTGGAAGAAGAATTCGCAACCAAAAAGGATCGGAAAAAGAACGATGCTGAAATGCCAGTTTCTGTTTATGCCCCTATCCTTAAGATTTCAAAAACCAGCATTGAATTGGATCTGCCGTCAATTCCGTCTGGTCAGATGTTTTTGATTCTGTCCATCAATGGCGACAAGATTCAGATTGAAAGACGAATGCGGGCACGTTCAGCCATTC
>Ga0172382_10009854_pt1 | contig 12934 bp, 10 predicted proteins | sample Leawel138RmetaG_FD_122245 | JGI IMG/M metagenome (GOLD analysis project Ga0172382, IMG submission 122245) | Leachate microbial communities from a municipal landfill in Southern Ontario, Canada - Leachate well 138R metaG | ecosystem: Engineered > Solid waste > Landfill > Unclassified | place...
GGAAATGAAACCAACCAGGTTTCCATCGGCGTTCTGCGCAGCAATAGCGGTATCCGCAAAGTCAGTGCACTGAAGTAAGTTGCAGTACACCGAGTTGGTGTCTAGAGGCTGGCAGCGAGCGACCAGTTGATGCAAAGCATGTCCATCGTCGCCAGTAGGCTGACGGAATGTGACAGTAGGAGAACTCAAAATAAATCCTTGTGGTTATTGGTTGAGCCCTTTAAGAATAGGCGCTTAAAAAATAATAACAACCGTGGATTTGCGCACAAACGGCTATATGGGCCTCTTAAATGGCTATTTTTTGACCAACAGCAATTGCCGTTTCGCAGAGCTATAGCTTGCCGAAACGGGAATAGGAAAATTGAGTTAAAAACGTCTAAAAAAATATTTAAATTATTTTTGATTTTTTCGATAAAAGGCGTTTTTTGAACTAAAAATCAGTATAAAAATATAATTAGCAGGCTAATTAATCATATAAAGTAGTAAAAAGTGGTATTTTTTTACCACTTCGCTTTTTTTAGATTACCAGCCAGGTACGCCTTGGCGAATGATTTTTGAATAATCAGGGCTTTGCCCTGCTTGTTTTGAGCGTTCGGTAATACGGCCTGCTGTACGTAATTGTGCTAAATCAAAGCCATCGATGAGGCCATCTTGCTCTTTAATATAACTGGGCAGATAGCCGCTGAGTAATAGACGCGAATCCAGTGGGAAGCCGCCGCTGATATGCTGCATCATGCCAAACACTAAGGTGGTGCAGTTGGCCGTGACAGTGTTGTAAAAACGAGGCTGCTCAAGCAGTTGGTTGGCTTGTTCGATATAAGATAGAAGTAGCTGGCGACGAATTGCTGCGGGCATATCAATGCGGTACAAAAATGTATCTTCACCGCGCACATTCGGGCGTACGGCAATCGCATCACGTTCATCAGTAGCGAGAATGCTCAGTTCATACTGTTTAAAAAATCCAGCAATTTCAGAGAACTGTTGACCTTTCTTTTTACGTATCTCCACCGAAAACGTAACGAAATCACCGTCATCAAAGCCAAACGAGACGAGAATGTGAGAAATTGCATCCATGCCCCAATGCGAACTCAACATATCCACGGACTGCAGTTTACTTAAATCATATTCGCGGGTTTCCCAGCGTGGCGTGTATTGGGTTTCTGAATGCCAAGCAAAGTTGCGCACATTAAACAGGGTCACCTTATTACCTTCTATATGACCTGAGGTCATCTGTGCGACATCGTCTTCCCAAAGGCGCTGATTGCTAGGCGTTAGGCTATCCCACCAGAGCAGCAGCGTTACATGTAGGGCTAGATAGATCAATACACCCTGTAGTCGGCGGCCACGCCACAGGCGCGCTAGTGCAGATACTGACAGCCCAGCCCAGAGTAGTAGGCCACCAGCCAGCCACGGCATACTTAGTGGCAGTTGGTAATACAGTGCTAAACCACCCCAGATCGCTGCAATAAGGAGCAGCAACGAGAGCAGCGCATTCAAGCTAATCGATAGGATCGAGCGTGCCTTAGTCGACATAAGAGAGTCCATTGGTGTCATGCAAATGCTCATGCAGGATGCGTCTGACCTCAACAATCGCTGCTGGTGTTTCTTGCACGCTATGCCACGAGCGAATGACTTTTTCTGACTGCGCGCCGGCTAAGTGTGAGCTGCTGTAGGGCACTACGCCGTCGCTGGACATGTGCAAGTTCAGGCTTGGCGTGTCGTTACCGATAATCGAATGGTAAGGCACCCGTTCTACGATTGGTATGTTAGCCGCTAGGCGCACGAAGGGGTCTTGGTCGCTGAGGTTGGAAATACTGTTGAGCGGTCGCGTTAGTGGGGCGGCACTGGCCGAGCTCGGGTCAACTAACAGCTGCGCAATTTCAGTGACGCGACTCAGTACCGAGACCGGTAACTTAACCACACCAGCGGCCCAGCGTGAAAAACGGTTTTCGGCAAAGGGTGTGCCACGATGCGGTGCTGCAATAAATACTGCACGGCTGACTTGTGGCATGGGCTTAAACCAAGCGTAGTTGCGTAACTTTTTGCGTGCGCGCTCTTTGCGCTCACCTTTCAGTCCATATTGTTTTACAATCGGTTCCCAGAAGCGATCGCCTGAGTCCGAGACCAGTAGGCGCGCTAAGACACCGCCCATGCTGTGGCCAATCAGCACGACATCCTGTGAGGCCCGGTTATTGCCTTCTGGATCAAAGGCTTGCAGTGTCTGTTGAATAGCCTTGCGAATCGCATACCGATTAAATGCCAAAGGCGCATTGGTTGGGTAATAGACTTGCCACACTTGGAAATTTTTGCGTAAGGTTTCATCACCCAAAACCTCGTTGGCTACGTTAATCCAGGCTTCTGGGCTGCTGGCTAAACCGTGCAGCATAATGATTACCCGACGTTTGGGGTCATAGGGCTGCATCAAGTACACGCGTGGTTTTTCTAAAACTTCACCACGGCCAACTAAGGTCAGCAAGGATTGTCGGGCAAAGCCTGAGCGCGCCAGCCATAAGCCGTAACCTGAGGTGAAGTTAGCCGCCAAGGGTACTTGCGTACCGGATAAACGTACGCTGCTGCGCTTATAGGGATCAAAACCTAGCAGCTCGACAGAGTGAGTGCTGAGTGCCTCGTCTAAGGTATCACCTGGGAAGCGCAACACAGCAGTAATCGCTGGAAAGGGTGTTTCGCTGAAGACTTCTTCTTGGCTGCTTTTATTGACTACGCGTTTGGCGGTGACGGCCACCAACTCAGCACCGATGCCATCGCGGCGGTATTGGTTGCGCAGACCTTTAAAGGTCAGTGATGAGGCGGGGATCAGTTGTTCGGGTATTTGCTGGCGCTCAGCTAAACGTACTTCGTTGAGTTGGCCGACAATCGTCCATTGCTTTGAGGTGACAGAGAACTGACCTTGCGCATCAATGCTATTGAGTAAATGTTGGTGGTGGTGATTAAAGGTGCGGGTTATTGTTTGTTGCACGGAGAAATTGTAGTAATCGCGCACTTGCGTTTGTCGATCTTCCAAGGCGCGCTGGCTCGGCGAGCGTTGGGTTAAAAACAAATAAGCGTATGCATGACGTGCACTTTCTAGGTAGGCGTTGAGTACATCTTCGGACAGGATGCCTTCATTGATTTTTTGATCCATCGACAGTGCTTCTTGCAGCCAGAGCTCAGCCAAGGCAGACATGCGCTGTTCATCATCGATACCGGTATTTTTAGCAACTTGCTCACGGCACTGTTGCGCTGCAGTGCGGCATTGCTTTTCGTGAATACCAGCCACCTGCAAGGCAACGCCCACTGCAGAGCTCATTTCACCGGTGGTTAAAATATCGCCACGGCGTTGCGACATATAATCATTGGTACTGACCGAGACGGTTTTTACTCCAGCACAGCCGCTCAATAAGAAAAAGCTGAGCAGGGTAATATAGGTGGCACGAGAAAAATAAAAGTTGAACACGTTGCGGCCTATGAAATGGGTCAAGCTGAAAACACGTCGTGTGCACGCTGCTAAGCTATGCCAGAGGCTGTCTATTTTGAAGGTTATCCAGCAGTAAGGCTATGCTATTGGCGGATATTTTTCGTAATAAGCTCGAGTTATAATCAATACGCTGGATGATGACGTGTCTGGGCTGGGCTTTTCGTGGAGAGACGTTATGCACAAAAAGTTTATTCAAGTGCCGACTGAGTTGGTTAACGCGCTAGCTGATGCGCGGCATGTGCTGGTGTTTACTGGTGCGGGTGTGTCTGCGGAAAGCGGCGTCAGCACCTTTCGTGATGCGTTAAGTGGATTGTGGGCGCGCTTTGATCCAATGCAACTGGCCACGCCTGAGGCTTTTTTAGCCGATCCAGCTTTGGTCTGGGGCTGGTATGAGTGGCGACGCCAGCTATTACTGAAAGTACAACCCAATGCTGCGCACCATGCCATTGTTGAGCTTGCACAGCGCGTACCGAAACTGACGCTGATTACTCAAAATGTTGATGATTTGCACGAAAGAGCGGGCAGCCGTGATGTTTTGCATCTGCATGGCAGTATTTTTAACCCGCGCTGCTTTACTTGTGCGCGCCCTTATCGGTTAGATAGCACGCCAGATATGACGCATGAGCAAGCGTTAGCGCCGCCAACCTGTAGTCATTGCCAAGGTATGATTCGCCCCGGCGTGGTGTGGTTTGGTGAGGCTTTGCCGCAGACTGAGATGGACGCCGCTTTTGCTGCTGCAGAGCATTGCGATGTGCTGCTCTCGGTGGGCACCTCTGGCGTAGTACAGCCCGCTGCGCAAATTCCACAATTGGCTTTACGCAGCGGTGCTTGGGTGGCGCATATCAATCCAGAAGCGGTGCGCTGCCAGCATCCACGCGAGTTAAGCTTGGTTGGCGCTGCTGGGCAGATCTTACCGCTGTTGCTGCACAATTAAGTCGCAGCCAATCACCCTGCTGCCACTCTCAGAGTCTGACGGCAGGGTGGCACAGGGCTTAACTGATTGCGCCAAAATTGATGTATTTGATTTCTAAATATTCATCGAGTCCGTATTTAGAGCCTTCGCGACCAAGGCCAGAGGCTTTGACACCACCAAAAGGCGCAACCTCGTTAGAAATCAGCCCAGTATTCACGCCAACCATGCCGTACTCCAAGGCTTCAGATACGCGAAAGCAGCGGCCAATGTCGCGACTATAAAAATATGCGGCCAAACCAAACTCGGTGTCATTGGCCAGCCGAATCGCTTCTTGCTCATCGCTAAAGCGCATTAGCGCGGCGACCGGACCAAAGGTTTCTTCGCGTGCCAGCAGAGCATGGTGTGGTACCTCGGTTAGGATTGCTGGCTGCAAGAAGGTGCCTTCTATGACCTTGCCACCATATTGTAGAGTGGCGCCCAGCTGCACTGCATCAGCAATATGCGCTTGCGTTTTTTCTACTGCAGCTTGATCAATAAGCGGGCCAATAGCTACACCTTCTGTACGACCATCACCGATAGATAACTGCTGCACGGCCGCGGTTAAACGCTGGGCAAACTCGGTATAGATGGCATCATGTACATAAAAGCGATTAGCGCAGACGCAGGTTTGTCCGGCATTACGAAACTTTGCCGCGATTGCTCCACTTACCGCGGCCTCAATGTCAGCATCGGCAAAGATAATAAAAGGCGCATTGCCTCCGAGCTCTAGCGAAACTTTTTTAATATCTTGCGCGCATTGGCGCAGCAACGTGCGGCCGGCTTCAGTTGAACCGGTAAATGATAGCTTGCGCACCAATGGATTGCTGGTCAGCTCAGCACCAATTGCACTGGCGCTGCCGGTTACCACAGATAACACACCATCTGGGATGCCCGCTTGTTGCGCTAAAACCATCAGTGCCAGTGCACTAAAGGGTGTCGCCGAGGCCGGTTTAATCACCATAGTGCAACCAGCCGCCAGCGCGGCTCCAGCTTTACGGGTGATCATTGCCGCTGGAAAATTCCACGGGGTAATTGCCGCGCAAACCCCTATGGGTTGTTTGATGACCATCAAACGCGCACTGCTGACCGGGCTGGGCAAGGTGTCACCGTAGGCGCGTTTACCTTCTTCAGCAAACCATTCTAAAAATGACGCAGCATAGGCAATTTCACCGCGCGCTTCGGCTAAAGGCTTGCCTTGTTCGAGGGTCATTAGTAAAGCCAGATCGTCTTGGTTTTCTAGCATCAGCTCGAACCAACGGCGCAGAATCTGTCCGCGTTGCGCAGCGGTTTTTTCACGCCAGGCCGGTAATGCGGCATGCGCTGCGTTAATTGCACGCTGGGTTTCTGCTGCGCCCATCTTAGGTACTGAGCCGAGCAGCTCTGCGTTGGCTGGGTTATGCACGGCTATGGTTTGCTCGCAATCAGCTGTGCACCATTGGCCGGCAATAAACGCTTGTTGGCGAAAGAGTGAGGGGTCGCTTAAATGCATGATGGCCTCCGCTAAACGGGATAAGAAAATAAGCAGCCTGCTGCTGTGCAAGTGGTTGCTGCTTTGTGTGTTTATTAAGCTAGCGTCGAGAGGTAAATACAAGCGCTGCTTAGGTCATTAGGTATTTCGGAGTGTATACAGGGTTATAACACGCACAATAGGCTAGTCCGCTTAGACTCGACAAGAACGTTGTAGCGAATTAACGTAGAACTAAATCATATCGTGCTACTCAGTATTGTGTGAAAATCAGCTAAAGAATGATGAGTCGCTACGTTATTTCTGCGAAAAGGTCGACCACAACCATGACGGTACACAACAGACGCTGGCGTATTTTTATTAAAGCTCTACTTGGCTTAACGCTCTGTGTGTTGATGATTTTCGCCTATTTAATCGCTTATGTTTGCTACTACGCACAAGAGCGAGCGGTGACGCCCGCTCCTGCCACTATTGTGCTAGGTGCGGCAGCTTGGGGTAATAAGCCTTCGCCGGTGTTTAAAGAGCGTATTCGCCATGCCGTGCATCTCTACCAAACCCATACTACACAAAAACTTATTTTCACTGGCGGTGCTTTACGTGCAGATGTACCCAGTGAAGGTAAAGTGGGTGCACGCTGGGCGATCAAACTGGGCGTTGCCCCCGAAGATACGGCCTATGAAGGCACGTCGCGCGACACCTGGCACAACTTAAAAAATGCACATGTCATCCTGCAACAGCAACAGATTGATTCGGTTATTTTAGTCAGTGATTATTTTCATCTGGCGCGTGCGGGGATTATGGCGCGAGACTTAAACCTGAAGGTGCAGCTGTCACCCACGCCGACATCTAAATTTAATAGCTTTTCAGCGGCTGAGAAATTCAAACTGTACGCTAAAGAAAGCTATTTCATTATTGGCCATTTGCTGCAGAAATTATTTGAGTCCGATTTCTATGATGCTGAGTTAACGCCCGCGCAAGCGGCAGCGCTCACTCAGCCTTGATAGACGCAACAGTAGAAGCACGCTTCAGCACGCAAGAGCATGGACGAACGCCGATCAGATGCGTATCATTGCCGTCGCATGCACCAGTAGCTCAGCTGGATAGAGTCGAGCCCTTTGAAAGTATTACTGAGTGGTGTAACCACCATCAATGACGACTGCTTGACCAGTAATACCTCGGCCTCGACCACTGGCTAAAAACAAGCAGTAATCTGCTACTTCGCGCGATTCAAGCAGACGCTTTTGTGGCACTAAGGGGTAAATTACTTCTTCTAAAACCTTCTCGAGCGGCACGCCACGCGTCCGGGCTAAATCATTTAATTGGCCGCGCACCATTTCTGTATCGACATAGCCAGGACACAAAGCATTAACTGTAATGCCATACTCAGCGCCTTCCAGTGCGGCAACCTTGGTTAAACCTATAACCCCGTGTTTAGCTGAGTTATAGCCAGCCTTACCAGAAAAACCTACCAGCCCATTAATTGAGGCAAGGTTAATAATTCGGCCACCTTTTTGTCGTTTCATGACCGGAAAAACTTGTTTAATAATTAAAAATGGTGCAACTAGCATGATATCTAATAACGCACGAAAACAGTCAGAAGGGAAATCTTCAATAGGCGCTACATGTTGAAAACCAGCATTGTTGACCAACACATCTAAGCCTCCAAACTGTTCAATAACTTGGTTCACTGCAAGGTTAAGCGCTGCTTCATCGGTCACATCACAGGCTACACCGATACGATCTGGGCCAGCCCCGCCTAGGCAGTCTAAAGCATGTTCAAGTGCGGTTTTATCAAAATCTAAAATTGCAACTCTTGCACCTTCTTCTAAAAAAGCACTGGCAATTTCAAAACCTATACCCTTGGCTGCTCCAGTTATAAGGACGCGTTTACCGGACATAATTTTCACCTCTTATAATTATTTGTTTTTATAAAAGACCGGGTAGCCAAAGAATTATGGCTGGAAAGATAATACAAAGTATTAGTCCGGTAACTTGTAGTAGTACATAAGGAATAATTGACTTATAAATAGTAGTTATTTTAACTTTTCCTTCTGTTACACCTTTTAAATAAAAGAGTGCATAACCAAAGGGTGGCGTTAAAAAGCTAGTTTGTAGATTGATAGCCATTAATATTGCAAACCACACTAAAGTTGCCTGGGTCGACATACCAAAATCGAGCAAGGTAATCACCGGTAGTAGCAAAGGTAAAATAACATAGCTGATTTCTATCCACTCTAAGAAAAAACCAAGAATAAAAACCATTAGCATAATAGATAACAGTAATCCGTAAGGACCTAAGTCGATAGATGAAACTATATCCATAATTAAGTAATCACCACCCAGCCTTTTAAAAATAAGGCTGTAAGCCGTTGCTGCTATGACAATAAAAACAATCATTGCGGTGCTTTTTGCAGTGTCATAACAGACATCGCGCAGCGTTATATAATCGAGTTTTAACGCAATGGCAGCTAATAATATTGCACCCACAGCACCAATTGCAGCGGCTTCAGTGGGTGTTGCAATACCCATCATAATAGAACCCAGCACTGCGACCATTAAAAATACAGGGCCAACAAGGTCTCTTAATAAAGCGAGCAGCAAAGGGGTCGTATCTGTATCTACGTCATCCGGGTCGGCTAAAGGCATCCATTCAGGTTTAAGCCAACCCACAACGAGTAGATACACTATATATAGAATACCTAACATTAAACCGGGTACCAGCGCGGCCTTAAACAGGTCACCGACTGACACCTGCATGATTGAACCCATCAACACCAGCATAATGGAGGGAGGTATGAGAATACCCAGAGTGCCTGAAGCAGCGACCACGCCTAAGGCCATTTCTTCCTTGTAGTTTTGTTTGAGCATCACAGGTAACGCCAGCATGCCGAGCATGACCACTGAGGCACCGACAATACCTGTACTGGCGGCCATGACGATACCGAGTAAAGCAACAGAGATCGCTAAACCACCGCGCACTTGGCCAAACAGTCTTTGTAAGGTCAGCAACAGACGACTGGCGACGCCAGATTTTTCTAACATTAAGCCCATAAATACAAAAAGCGGTATGGCGATATACAGCCAGTTTTCAACCACACCACCAAAAATACGTGAACCTATCATGCCTAAATAGGGCAGCGGCACATCACCTATCAGAGCAAAGACAATACTGAGCCCGCCTAAGACAAAAGCAACTGGGTAACCGGTAAAAATACTCAGTAACAAGCAAACTACCATTAAGATCGGCAGTAAGTATTCAATGAACATGGAAAGGCCCCTTAGTTGCGCATGTTGGATCTAGCATCAGTGCTAGGCTATAAAAAACTCTGCCTAATGCATTGAATGCCATAAAAACCAGTGCTGCAGATAAAGCACCTTTAATTAAAAAACGATCGGTAAGGCCGCCGAAGTTAGATTGCTCGCCTGAATTAAAGCTCATCACTACTTGTGGCCAATATAAGTAAGCCACCATTAAACAGAAGGGTATTAAAAAAAGCAGATGGCCAAGCACATCTACCAGATGTTTAACCCGTGGTGAAAAATGCTGATACAGTAAGTCAACACGCACATGAGAGTCTGTATGCATAGCGTAGGTTGCGGAAAATAGTACTAAGACACCATATAAGTACCACTGCAACTCAGTAGATGAGTTAATCGTAAAGGCTTTATCAAACAAGAAAATAGAATTATCCCAACGCAATAATTCATTCATTCCTAGCGCATTCATAATAATGGTGATCATGACAGCGGCTATGACTGCCAGAACAAGCCAGCTCGTCAATCTACCCACCCATAGCCCAGCCCCTATTAAGGGCTGGGAGATGTGGTAAAGTGCCGCCGCCACTTTTAAGTGAGCGGCGTTTTTCATTACTTTATCTCCTGCAATTCATACCAAGCATTAATCAGCTTAGCGTGCGCCATTAATGACTCGTAGGCTTCTTTAAAGCGTGGATTGGTAACCATTTCTTCTGCTACAACTTCGTCCCATGCGCCTTCTAACGCTTTGAGTGTTTCATCATTAAAGCGTCTTACTTCAAAGCCTTCCTTTTTTTCCATGCGAGCAATAGCACGCATTTGCTCAGGTGGTGATTCAGTCATTGACCAAGCTAACGTTGATTGGCAAGCTGTTTGAAATTGTGCTTGCTGCTTTTCACTGTATTTATTCCAAACATCTTTGTTTATGAGAAGAGAAAACCAGCTTGCAGATTGATGCCAGCCAGGAAAGTAATAGTATTTAGTAATATCATTAAAGCCCATGACTTCATCAACTTGCGGTACCGAGAACTCTGCACCATCAATACGACCACGCTCTAGTGCTAGGTAAATTTCGCCACCCGGCACGAGCTGAGTTGAAGCGCCAAATTTATTGAGAACGCGTGCACCAAGACCTGAAATACGGAAACGTAGACCATCAAAGTCTTTTACCGAGTTGATTTCTTTATTATAGAAACCACCTGTTTCTTGGGGCGATACAAAGCAAGGTAATACCTTGATGTTGTATTCATCGTACGCTGCTTGAACAAATTTAGTGCCGTCACCAGCCCACATCCAAGAAGCAAAAGCTTCAGGGGTTGGGCCAAAGGGTAGGGCTCCATATAAGTTGAGTAAAGGTATGGTTCCAGCCCAATACCCCATCCAGTCCCAACCGGCATCAATCGCACCGGTTGACACAGCATTGAATACTTCGAAAGCAGGTACGAGATCACCGGGCTCATGCACGCGAAAATTTATTTTTCCATCAGAGGCTATGTTGATTTGCTTGCCCATATACTGAGCACCCGCACCAAGAAAGTTGTTGGTGGCAAAGGTACTCGCAACGTCAATACTTTTTGGACCATCAGCTACTACTGTTGTTGAAAAGACCATGGCAGCGGTAGTTATTACAGCTGCAATAGCGGCAACAAGTGGCTTCTTAGTCATGGCTACTACTCCTATTTTTTATGTTTATTCTAGGAAAGACTTAGCCGCTTATTGTGCGGCACTAAGAGGATTGCAAGGTGCAGGCCACTTGTCAATAAGTTGTTATAAATCAATAGATTACAAAACTAAAACTAAATGAGTTATTATTTTTAAACTAAAAAAGCCGACAAATTCCTATTTTTAGGACTTTATCGGCTTAATTGAGACTAAACAGTCGTTTATTGAGTTCGGATTAGCGGACGACGTCCCGATATCCGGAATTGCGAAGTTTTATAACGTGGCCTGCCAATAGAACAGGCGCTTTAGTCAATAAATAATTCGTTGCTTAATTGGTAGCTGGACAATTTGTCATAGATGGTTGTTTTCCCTATACCCAGCATTTTTGCGGCCTGTTGCCGATTACCGTCACAGGCTGCTAACACTTCAAGCAAAATTTCTTTTTCTGCTATGGCCAAACGTTCTTTTAAGGTGCCTTGATCCGTATTCAACTTTGCAACTTCAAGCCCTGCGGTTAAGGTTTTAGGCAACGATTGCAAAGAAATTTTATACCCTTGGCTCAAATAAAAGGCTGACTCAATTGCATTTTCCATTTCCCGCACGTTACCTGGCCATGCATATTCGAGCATACGCGTTAAAGCACTAGCAGTGAGCTTGGGGGCTCGGCGTCCAGTACGGTTCGCGAGTCGAGTTAAAAAATGCTCGGCAAGAGCTGGAATATCTTCCCGTCTATCTCTCAGAGGTGGCAGTTCTACAGAAACCACATTAATCCGGTAATACAGGTCTTCACGAAACTTACCTGACTCAATCAGTTGCTCTAGAGGCTGATGGGTAGCTGTGACTAAGCGCACATCAATCTTAACTAGGCGGTTAGAACCAACTGCTTCAACTTCACGGTCTTGCAACACTCTTAATAGCTTAGCCTGCATGGTGAGTGGCATATCACCAATTTCATCAAGAAACAGGGTGCCCTTATCGGCTAATTGAAATTTACCTTGCTTACCGCCGCGCTTGGCACCGGTAAATGCACCTTCAGCATAACCAAACAGCTCTGATTCGAGCAGGTTTTCGGGAATTGCGGCGCAGTTAATTTTAATGAAAGGTGCTTTAGAGCGTTCAGATAATAAGTGCAAGGCGTGTGCGTACAGCTCTTTACCCGTGCCAGATTCGCCACGAATTAATACTGAAACATCACCACCGGCTACTTTTTTTATTTTATCATTTACCGCTTTAAGTAAATGGCTGCGACCTATTAAGTCATTAATATGATAGTGAGCACCGCTCTGTTCTTTATCTAAAGCGCGTCGATAAAAATCCAGCTCAGACACCAGTGCTTTTATTTGAGTGTTTATTTTCTGCCACTCATGAGTGTCGTGATAGAGCACAAAACCTATGGCACCTATCACTTTGCCCGCTTGGCGTATTGGATAGCGGTTAGCTATCATGTGTCGCCCTCGAATTTCTTGAAGTTTTGATAGCTCTTCTTGCCCGCTTGCAATGACGAGGTGCATGCGGGTATTTTCTATGACATCAACAACGTAACGCCCGTACATATCGTCTTGCTTAGCGCCAAGAAACTGCGCGTAGGGCCTATTAATAAATGTAATTTTGCTCGCAGCATCAACGACGACAACCCATTCATCTAAAGTATCTAGGGCTAAATTTAAGCTAGAAAGGTTTCTGCCTAATTGCATGTCCATAATATTAACTCCTAAATTCAACACATAAGTACAACGCTCGCCCTGTATGTATCACGTGTGCTTTGAGCAGCACATCACATAGCCCGAATGACGTGCCTGCGGGTTCGTCGTTGGCCTAGATGCGCACATAAATAACGACTTTTTCAGGTGGCTCAGCTGGGTTATCTCAGCGGCTGTACTGTTCATGTGTCTTATACAATAATGCCAGAGTCTTTGGCGGAGTTCAGCAAGGCCATACTGATTGTTTAAGCCTAAATCAAATATGACCTTCGCGTAGTATCTTTGCTTGTTATTTCAGTTGCTCCAGTAGCGCCGCATCGTACACTCCAACCGTTATTGTGCACCAAGTCCTGCAGTGGCAAGCGTGAACGCCAGCCTTTGGTTTCCAGTTCGGGCTGGTCGAGAAATGTAGCTGGCGTAGCCAA